>Ga0265296_1002199_pt1 | contig 20187 bp, 13 predicted proteins | sample MunlanPumphouse1_FD_189073 | JGI IMG/M metagenome (GOLD analysis project Ga0265296, IMG submission 189073) | Groundwater microbial communities from a municipal landfill in Southern Ontario, Canada - Pumphouse #1 | ecosystem: Environmental > Aquatic > Deep subsurface > Groundwater | place...
GGGATGAATCGCTCGTCCCGACGCAATCTCTCATCGTGCAGAACGAGCTCGAGCCGCTCGTCACCGGCGAAGCGCGGGCTCTGTTTCCGGAGAGCGAGAAGGCGGTGCGCCTCTTCTACGGGATCGTCCGGTCGTACCTCGTGCCGAATTTCATCTACGACGCCCAGGAGACGCGGAAGCGCCGCGACGAGGCGACGCGGGGCATCGGGCGGTCGTTCGCCGTCGAGAAGAACGAGCGGATTATCGCGAAGCACGATAAGGTGTCGCGCGCGCAGATCGAGATTCTCGAGACGATGGAAGAAAAACGGATCGCGATGGATCTTGCGACCTCCATCGGGAAGCGGACATGGCTCCTCTTCGGGAAGGGGCTTCGCGTGCTTGCGCTTCTCGCTCTGCTGAGTCTCGCTCTCCGCCGGTTCCAGCCGAATATCGTCGCCGCGCCGGACAAGCTCACGCTCGTCTTCATCATTCTCTCGCTGTACCTCGTTCTGACGGCGCTCATCGTGAAGCTGCCGGCTCTCGATCCGTATCTGATCCCGGTCTCGTTCGTATCGCTCGTATGTACGGCGTTTTTCGGAATCCAGGCTGCCGTCCTGTTCACGCTCTTCGCGTCGCTCGTCATCATCACGCACACGAACCTTCCCGCGAGCTATGCCTTCATTTCGATGATCGCCGGTTCGGCGGGCATCATCAGCATCGCGCAGCTCAGGGAACGAAAGAAGTTCTACACGATCCTGCTGAGCGTTTCGGCGGCGTACGTCATCGGCATCGCGGGCTTCGGCATCACCGAAGGCATGTCGCTTTCGGCGTTCGCGCGCGCTTCGCTTCTCGGAGTCGCCAACGGTCTCGCATGCACGGTCATGGTCATGTTTCTTCTTCCCATTTTCGAAGCGATCTTCGACGTGACGACCGATTTTACGCTCATGGAGCTGAGCGATCTCAATCGGCCGCTCCTCAGACGTCTCGTCATCGAGGCTCCCGGCACATATCATCATTCACTCATGGTCGGGAACCTCGTCGAGGCGGTTGCGCGGGATGTCGGCGCGAACGGCCTTCAGGCCAGGGTCGGCGCGTACTACCATGATATCGGCAAGCTCGCGAAGCCCGAGTATTTCTTCGAGAACAAGGGAGAGAACATCAACAAGCACGAGAAACTCACTCCCCGCATGAGCGCCCTGATTCTCGCGTCCCACGCGAAAGAGGGGATCGAGCTCGCCAAGCGGGAGAAGCTTCCCCGTATCGTCGTCGACGCGATCCGCGAGCATCACGGAACCACGGTGATGGCGTATTTCTACCAGAAGGCGCTCGAATACGATTCGCACGACAGCGTCAATGTCGACGATTTCCGCTACTCCGGCCCGAGACCGAGATCCAAGGAGACGGCGCTCATCATGCTGGCCGATTCAGCCGAGGCGGCGGTGCGTTCGCTCGAAGGCCCCACGGCGCCGAAAATACGCGCGATCGTGCAGAAGATCATCGAGGCGCGGACGAGCGACGGCGAGCTCGATGAAAGCGGTCTTACCCTCAACGACATCGCCGTGGTGCGCGAGAAGTTCATCCAGCTTCTCACCGGGGTCTTTCATTCGAGGATTCCGTATCCGTCGCAGCGCGAGGAGGGGCTCGTCCCGTGAAGCTCACGATCGCAGCGAGCGCGCGTCTCGGCAGCAGCGGCGCGCGCGCGAGGCTCTCCCCGTTTCTTCGCTCCGTCGCTTCCCGGATCGCGCCGCGGGACGCGCGCGTCGCGGTGAACTGGATCGGAGAACGGACCATGACCCGGCTGAATCGCGTGTACAAGAAGCGGGCCGGCGCGGCGGAGATCCTCACCTTCCCGTGCTTCGGCGCTCCCGACCCGGGGGGGGAAGCTCCCCTCGGAGAGATCTACCTGTGCTGGACGCGGCTCGTCCGGGGGGCGCGGCTCCGCGGCGTGTCGCCGCGGGTCTACGGGGCGCGGCTCGTCGTGCACGGGCTTTTCCACCTTCGCGGGTACCGGCACGACGGCTCCCTGAGCGCCGGGCTGATGGAAGCAGCCGAGGCGCGGATCCTGAAGCGGCATCTTTCCGAGCGGGAGGTGAAACGCCTCTTCGCGTGACCCAGGGGTTTTCCCCCGCGCGCGAAGCGAGCTCATGATGAGTGCAGAAAGCAGGATGATCGCGTTCCTCGTTCTCCTTTTCGCGGCGCAATTTCTCGTCGCCGGAGGCTTTGCCGCGTTCGGGATCGTTTCGCGCTTGCATGTGGATAAGGTTTTTCCCCACCGAATGCGCGGGAGCATGTGCCCCCGTCTCCTGCATCGCGGACGATTTCATTTCATGCTTTCGCTCATCGGCCTCGAGGCGATCATCCTGTCCCTCGTCGCGCCGGCAATCCGACGCGTCGTCGGCGAGCCGCAGGTATGGCAATACGCGCTCATTTCCGTTTGTGCGATAGCCGCCGGTCTCATCGCCGTCACGATCGCCGGATTCGGCGCCGCCTCGATGAATCCCGCCCGGTTCGCCCTCGTTTCCTCGTATCCCTTGCTTCCCGTGTATCTCCTGTTCAGCCCGTTCGCGCGTCTCTTTCTTCGGGGCGTCGCGCTCGTTTTCCCCGATCTGCCGCGTGAGATGGCGAGCCCCTTTTTCCTCTTTCCCGGAGCGGACGGCCACGTGGCCGAGGGGTTCATCGAAGACAAAGGTTCGAAGCTGATCCGCAGCGTCCAGGAATTCGGAGTGAAGAAAGTGCGCGAGATCATGATCCCGAGGATCGATATCTTCGCTCTCGATATGCACACGCCCCACGCGGAGATTCGGGAGAAGGTCGCGAGCGCGGGGCATTCGCGCTTTCCGGTCTGCGACGGGAGCATCGACCGCATCGTCGGCATGCTCTACGTGAAGGACCTTCTCAAGATCCCGCCTGATGAGACCGTTCGGCTCGACCGGGGCCGGCTCGTCCGCGAGGCGTACTTCGTTCCCGAAAGCAAGAAGCTCGACGATCTCCTCCGCGAGTTCCAGCGGGGAAAAAAACACATGGCCGTCGTGGTGGACGAATACGGCGGTACGTCGGGAATCGTGACGCTCGAGGATATCCTCGAGGAAATCGTCGGCGAGATTCTGGATGAGTACGATCATGAGCTCCCGCCCGTGCGGCAGACGGGAGTGCGGCAATACGTCGCGGCCGGATCGGTCGGGATCGATGCGTTGAACGCGGCGCTCTCCGTTTCGCTTCCCGCGGACGAGGTTGACACGCTCGGAGGATTTCTCTATAACTTGATAGGCCGTGTGCCGGAAGAGGGAGAAGAGGTCGAATTCGCAGGCGTGCGATTTAGGATCAGCAGGCTCGAAGGACAGCGAATAATCGAGGTTATCATATGGTTGCCCGAAGAATAAGAGACAATTCGGTCGTGCGGTGGTTCAAGAGGCGCTTTCTCACGGGACTTCTCGTGCTCATGCCGACCGTGCTCACCGCGTACGTGCTCTACCGCGTTTTCATGTGGGTCGACGGGATCCTGGGGCCGATCACCGAACGCTATCCGTTTCTCGATATCCCCGGCCTCGGATTCCTCGGGGTCATCGTGATCATTCTCCTTGCCGGGGTCATCGGCGGGGGCTTTTTCGGTAGAACGCTCTTCAGGTGGTTCGAGGGGGGATTGGAGAAGATCCCCATGGTGCGCAGCATCTACGTCGCGATCAAACAGGTCAGCGAGGTCTTTCTCAAGCAGGAGCGGAGTGTCTTCAAGGAGGTCGTGCTCGTCCAATATCCGCGTCCCGGAGTCTATGTGATCGGCTTCGTGACGGCGACGTGGCGTTTCAAGGGCGCGGATGGCCGGGAGGATGACTTCGTGGCGATTTTCCTTCCGACGACGCCGAATCCGACCTCCGGCATCCTGCTCATGGTACGCCGCGAGGAGGCGATCCCTGCCGATCTCTCGCTCGAGGATGCCATGAAAATGGTCATTTCGGGCGGGGCGGTCGTTCCGCCGGGGCGCCGGAACGCCGCGTGCGGACCCGAAGACGGAAGGGGCGCGTGACGGCGGCGGTGGAGAGCTCGTGAGCGAGATCATCAAGGATCGCTCGGTCGTGCTCAAGACGTACCCGTACGGGGAATCGAGCGCCGTCGCGGTCGTGCTCACGCGATCGCACGGGAAGGTGCGGCTGCTCGCGAAGGGAGCGCGGAGTTCCCGAAGCGCGCTTCAGGGGAGCATGCGAACGGGAAACGTTTCGGAAATTGTTTTCTATTCCCGGCCGGACCGGGGCCTGCAGCTTCTCAAGGAAATGGGGACCGTGGAGACATTCGATGCGGCGAGCGGCGATCTCGAGCGGCTTTGCCTTTTTCAGGCGGGGCTCGAAATCGTCGACCGCTCGGTCGTGGAGCGCTCGGCCGACGAAAGGGCTTTCGATCTGATAGAGCGGTTCATGAGGCTTCTTCCCGCGGCGTCGGATCCGTGGGCGCTCTTCTTCGCGCTCGAGATCGTCGTGCTGAAACTGGCGGGTTTATTCCCCTCCACCGCCGCGTGCGCCTGCTGCCGCAGATCTCTCGAGAGCGAGGCGTTCTCGATCGAGGCGGCGAGCGGTTTCGTGAGTTGCGCGTCATGCGGGAGCGCGAAGGGGCGCATGCTCTCGAGCGCCGCTTCGGCGTTTGTCCACCGAATGGATGCGCTCGGGCTCGAAGGAGCCGGCGGCGAGAAGCTGGAACGGAGCGAACGCAGGGAGATCGGCGAACTCATCCATCGTTTCTTCGTCAGCCACGTGGAAGGCTATCGGCTTCCGTACGCGTTGCGTCTCTGCAAGGGGGTGAACGGCCAGTGACCTTTCAAGAGGTAGTTACCGCGTTGGAGCGCTTCTGGTCCGGCCAGCGGTGCCTTCTTCTTACGTCGTACAACTCGGAGGTCGGCGCGGGCACGATGAACCCTGCGACGTTTCTCAGGGTTCTCGGGCCCGAGCCGTGGCGGGCGGCATACCTCGAGCCCACGAAGCGTCCCAAGGACGGGCGGTACGGCGAGAATCCCAATCGCGTGCAGCAATTCAACCAGTACCAGGTCATTCTCAAGCCCGCTCCGGAGAACGTCCTTCCGCTCTATATCAAGAGTCTCACCTCCCTCGGGATCGATCCGAAGGAGCACGACATCCGGCTCGTCGAGGACGATTGGGAATCGCCGACGCTTGGCGCCGCGGGGCTCGGGTGGGAGGTCTGGCTCGACGGGATGGAGATCACGCAATTCACCTACTTCCAGCAGGCGGGAGGGATGGAGCTCGACCCGGTCTCGGCGGAGATCACCTACGGGCTCGAGCGCATCTGCATGTACCTCCAGGGAGTCGACGACATCATGGACGTCGAGTGGGGAGGAGGCGTGACGTGGGGCGATCTCAACCGCGAAGGGGAGCGGGAATTCAGCCGGTTCAACTTCGAGAAAGCGGACGTGCCGCTCCATTTCGAGATGTTCGACCGCTTGCAGAGTGAGGCGAAGCGCATGCTGGGCGAGGGGCTCATACTCCCCGCCTATGATTACGTCGTGAAGTGCTCGCATATTTTCAACATACTCGATGCCCGCGGGGCGGTGAGCGTATCCGAGCGAACGAGCTACATCTCCCGGATCAGGGATATCGCCCGGCAAACGGCCGAGGCGTACGTCGCTGATCGCCGGCGGCTCGGTTTTCCGTTGCTCGCTCGCGCGCACACCGGCACAAAGGAGCGGACGTGAAGAAGGATTTCCTCCTCGAAATCGGATGCGAGAATCTGCCGAGCGGATACCTTGACGAGATGATCGAACAGGTGCGGAAGCTCTTCGACGAGGGGATCAGGGCGGAACGGATTCCGTGCGATGAAATCGCCGCCATGGGTACCCCGAAGCGCATCGTTCTCCTCGCGCGCGGCCTCGCCGTGAAACAGGAGAACGCCGAGGAGAAGATCGTGGGGCCTCCGGTGAAGATCGCCGTCGCCCCGGACGGGAGTTTCACGAAGGCGGCGGAGGGTTTCGCGAAATCGCAAGGCGTGCTTTCGAGCGCTCTCACGCGTGTCGAGACGCCGAAGGGAGCCTACCTCGCCGTCGTCAAGCGGATCAAGGGGCAATCGACCGCGTTGATCATGAGGGAGCGTCTCCCGCAGTGGATCCAGGCGATCCGCGCGCCGAAAACGATGCGGTGGACTTCCGGCGGCATGCGATTCGCCCGGCCGGTCCGCTGGATCCTGTGCCTTTTCGGGTCGGAAGTCGTGAGGGTGAAGGCCGGCGGGCTCGTCGCCGGCCGGCGAACGCGTCTTTCCCCGCTTTTTGAGAAGACAATCACGGTGAAGTCGGTGGATGACTATTTCTCGCTCATGCAGAGAAGCGGGATCGTTCTCGAACCTGCCGCGCGCCGCGACGCCGTTCGCGCGGAGGCGATCTCGTGCGCCCGCTCGCAGGGGGGCGCGCTCGTCGAGGACGAGGATCTCATCGGTATCGTCGCGAACCTGCTCGAATCCCCCGTCGCGATGGCGGGAAAATACGACGAGGTGTTCCTCGCGCTCCCGCGCGAGGTTATCGTCACCGCGCTCAAGAGCCACCAGCGCTATTTTTCGGTGGCCGGTCCGCGCGGGGAGCTCGTGCCGCATTTCGTCGCCTTCGCCGATGGAACTCGCCGCGGCCCCGCGCGCATCGTGAAGGGGTACGAGCGGGTGCTTCGCGCGAGGCTCGACGACGCCGTTTTCTACTACCGGGAAGACACATCCGGGCCGTTCGAGAAAATGGCGGGCAAGCTCGGATCCATCGTCTGGCTCGAGGGGCTCGGAAGCCTCGCGGAGAAGGCCTCGCGGATCGAGGCGCTCGCGCTCTGGATGGCCTCAGCCTCGGGAATCGCGGAGGAGAAGATCGACAGATGCATCCGGCGCTCGGCGCTGCTCGCGAAGGCGGATCTCGCGAGCGAGATGGTGAAGGATGGAAAGGAATTCACGGCGCTTCAGGGTTATATCGGCCGTGAGTACGCCCGCGTCTCCGGCGAGGAGGAGGATGTCGCCGAGGCGATTTACGAGCACTACCTGCCGCGGTTCGCCGGGGACCGCATGCCGCGCGGCGAGACGGGCGCGCTTCTCGCGCTTGCCGACAAGATCGATACGATCACGGGGTGCTTCGTTTTGGGGCTTGAACCATCGGGCTCCCAGGATCCCTATGCGCTCCGCAGACACGCGATGGGCGTGCTGCGAATCCTCATCGCGCGGAGGTCGGCGCTCCCGCTCCCGAAGGCGCTCGACCGCAGCATCGGGCTTTTTGCGGACGCGTTGAAGGACCCGCCGCGCGGCCGCGGGGAGCTCCTCGCGCAGCTTCGTGATTTCTACGCGCAGCGGCTGAACACGATCATCCGCGGGGAGGGCGTCGATCACGATCTCGCGGTGGCGGTGCTCGCATCTCCCTGGGAGTATCCGCACGCGGCCAAGGATATGGCGGACGAGCTCTCAGGCCTGAGAAAGAGCGGGGAGCTCTCGGCGTTCGTGCTTGCGATGAAGCGCGTGACGAACATCATTCCGCGAACTCTCAGGGATGGATACACCGAGGACGCGGGGATGAACGCGCTCGAGGCGTTTTCCGCGAGGCGAGAAGCCGAGCTTGGATTCTCATCGACGCTCTTCCTCGTCGACGCAGAAAAAAAGCTGAACGACGAGATGTCGTTTGCGTGCGGGAAGCTTCTTGACGCCAGGCGATCCGGCCAGGCGCAGCATTCCATCGGCATTCTCAAAGGGATTGTGCCATACATTAATAAATTCTTCGAAGACGTTCTGGTGAATTGTGAAGATGAAAAAATGAGAAATAACAGAATAGCATTTCTGGCAAGCAGTTACAGGGCTGTTATGCTATTCTGCGATTTTGCCCAGATAGCCGGCGAATGACTGCGCGAAACCGAACCTCGCCGGTCGTAACTAATGAAATTTCCTCACTATCGAGACGAAATTCCCGCTTGACATTTTCTCGAATCCTGTGCTACAATCCTAACTGTCTCGAAAGCAGAGTGGAGGGTTGTCCGAAAGGACGGCCTCCTTTATCGAGCGGGGTTACAACCCCCACCGCCGTTGGGGAGCCAGGCTTACTCGACAAAGAAAGTTTAGGAACTCTGACGGATGATGCCCTGCTTAGCATATCGAGTCGATGAAAGCGAGGTGATGAACAAAAAAAGATTCGATGTAAAGGGGGTTCAGCACTTTGCTCTTCGAGATTCCAGAATTCGTTGTGCGTCGATTCAGTTGTTTTCTTAACGATGGGGGGAAAACAAGAATGAAAAAGACACTAGTACTCTTACTAGGCGTCTGCTTCGTGGCCCTGCTCGTCGGCTCGGTCGCTGCACGCGATGTGGCGAATCCCGGTTTGCGTCCCGCAACGGCCTGGTCGGAGAGCGAAAATTCCGAGCTCAGCGATCCGGGCCTTCGCGGTCTTTATGAAGAAGCAGCCGTGGATACGTACTGCCTCGTGTGGTACACGTTCGAGCAGATGGCATGGCAGGGTTGGACAAGGTCGGATGAGACTGCTCAGAGGGGCACATTCTTCCACGTCGACGACTTCGCCCTCCTCGGCGGGGGCAGCTACGGTGGCCTCGTTCCCCTCGAGGGAGCAAAGTCCATGTGGTGCGGCGCCCGTGCGAGCCTGACCGATCCGTACCTCTGCTCGTGGTATGACGCTCCTGGTTACGGCAACGGCTGGAACCAGTTGCTCAGAACCAACGGGTTCGCTTTCGTTGGTTCGATAACTCTGTCCTTCAAGGCGCATTATGACTCCGAGCCGGATTACGACTATACGAGAGTCGAATACGACGCGGGCGGGGGCAACTGGCAGATGGTTGCCGAGTACACCGGTACCGGCGATACGATTGCCTCCTACTTTATCGCGCTCACGCAGGCGAGGACGAAGCTTCGCTTCCACTTCACCGCCGACGGTGCGTGGAGCGACCAGGACGGCCTCTACAACACCGACGGCGCTTGCATCATCGACAGCATCCGCGTCGTCGACAGCGCCGCTCTCAACGATTACCAGAACTTCGAAGCGGCGGTTGTGGGTGCGACGAGCGCCGGCATCTGGATCGGTGAACCCGAAGCGGCGTTCGGTTCCTATGCCGGTCTCAAGAACAACCTGACCGACAAGGATCCGTGCGGCGACAACTTCGCCACTCAGCTCGTGTACTTCATCGGTTCTCCGAACCCGAGCTCGAGCTATCCCGGCCTCTACGATACGCCGTTCTGCATGGGCCCCGGCGGCATCACCGCCCCGTGCCAGAACGAAATCGCCGTATCGCCGGTGATCGACATGACGAAGTACTCGCTCAGCTGCAACAACCTCCAGAACGGCACGATTCCCGTTGGTGACCTTCCGCTTCTCGGTGGCACCATCCTTCGCTTCGCGGTCTACCGTGACATTCCGCTGGCGAACCTCGTGTTCTATCAGTGGCATGTGCGGGCCATCGTTGCCGGCTGCCCGGGACAGTGGAAAGACCGTAACTTCGTCTACTACGGTGGCGACATGGACTACATCTTCGCGGGCGAGGTTATCAGCGATCTCCTCGGCACCAATGATCCGGTCCAGATCGGCATGGGCGTCACCGATATGTGCGACGTGTGGTATCTCGTGAACGGCAACTGCGCCGCTCATACGCCGTCGCCCTGGATCGACAACGTCCGTCTGTATCGGTTCAAAACCTCCGGTCCTCAGTGGAGCTATCGCGACCTGGATATCTTCCAGGATAACTTCCCCGAGGTCGAGTACACGCTCGAGAGCTACGTCCGCGCGGATGCGGCGAACGACATCAACACGAACGACAACCCGGTCATCCGTCCGGGCGACTCGATCGTGTGCGACGCCGCGTCTCTCCTCGGCGGCGGCATCGGCACCGATCCGACGTTCGGCGGCCCGGCCGTGTACCTGCACGTGATGGCTGAGTATATCGGTCCCGCTCCGCCCGCTCCGCAAAAGCCGAAGTTCCTCTACGGCCCCACGCTCGCGGGCGAGATCGTGACCGGAGCCATCGGCTCGCAGTACACGATCAACTTCAACTACGTCAGCGACGACGGTGCCAAATGGACGATCATCCAGTGCGACACCGCTCGGACCAGCGGCGGCATTCAGCGCGACCGATACATGGTCGACCTGAACGACGAGCTCTTCACGAGAGGCTACAAGATCGAGTACTACTTCCGCGCGAAGGATGCGCTGGGAAACGCGTCGACTCTGCCGCGTTGGGCCGGCTCGCGCGGTCCGTACTTCGAGTGGACCTGCCTCCCGACGTTGAACAGCGACGTTCTCTTCGTCGACGACTGCTCGGGCCGCGGCTCGTTTGCCGGCTCGGTCGAGAACTACTGGATGCCGGTGTTCTACGCCGTGCTTGCTCACCCGAACGACAGCGTGGACAAGTATGACGTGAACGGGCCGACCTCGGCCGTCTCGAACGGTCCCGGAAGCCGCGCGAAGACCAAGCAGCTCGTTGACCAGTACAAGAAGATCGTGTGGGACAGCGGCGACCTGAAAAAAATCACGATCAGCGATGGTACGGTCAACGGCGATAAGTCGAACGACTGCGCGATGCTCATCAATTGGTTCGAGCAGTCCGAGCACACATGCGGACTCTGGGTCTGCGGCGACGGTGTCGCTGAAGATCTGAACGCACTCGCATCCACGCCGGCGCTCACCCTCATGAGCACCTGGTGCGGCGTCGACTTCGTTGCGACGAGCTACTTCGACGAGACCGGCGGCCGCACGGGCGGCGGCACCATTGTGCCGCTCATCACGGGCACCCCGACTGGAATCTTCATCCATGCCGGCGTTCCCGACAAGTGGTACGCGTACGGTGGATGCTCCATCATCAACCAGTTCGACGTGCTCGACGTGACGGCGAACGGCGTGGCTGCGGCGGACTATCCGGTGAAACTCGCGATAACCCGCCATGCGGCTATCCAGTCTTCGCAGTTGAACCCGGGCGGATTCAACGTGAACACGATGTGGTTCGGATTCAGCTACCAGTACGTTCGCGACGACGTGGTCTCCGCGCCGATCGACCGTTTCGAGATTGCGAAGAACGTGTTCGATTGGATGCAGAACATCACGAAGCCGAACATCACTCCGACGGATGCACCGCCGAAGTTCACGAAGCTGACTCAGAACTTCCCGAACCCCTTCAACCCGTCGACCAGGATCATGTTCGACCTGAAGGAAAAGGGACTCGTGACGTTGAAGGTCTACAATGTCGCGGGACAGCTGGTCAAGACGCTCGTGAATGAAGTAAGGGATGTCAGGCTTGATGGACACACGGTCACCTGGGACGGCACGAACGACCGGGGTGGCGCTGTGGCCAGCGGCATCTACTTCTACAAGATGGACACGAAGGACTTCAGCCAGACCAAGAAGATGGTCATGCTGCGCTAGCGCATACCATTGATAGGGTTTGACGAAAGCCCTGAGAGGCCGGGAGAGTCAAATCTCCCGGCCTCTTTTTTATCCGCAAAAACGCCGTAAAGGCATCCGGGATAGTCAATTGCCCCCATGGAATTTTAATTGACAGAAGAAATCAAAAGCTTATATTACATATAGGTTTGGGGTAAAACGCGCGTTTGATTCAGACAAGAAGAAGGGAAACATGGGACGAGTGAAAATCAGATTTGCGATAGAGCTTATTGTAGCCGGCGCTCTCGCTCTTGTCATGATTCTTCCTGCTTGCAGGAAGGAGAGTCCTCCCCTCGACCGGAACAGGGCTCCGGAAACCAATCTCACGAGCTCTCCCGCGGAGACGACCGGGACCGACTATAGCGTCCACATGTACTGGCGCGGGACGGATAACGACGGAGTCGTAACCAGATACATGTGGTACATATCGGACACGCTCGTGACTCTCAATTCCGAGATGAATCCCGACGCGGAGGGGCTCGATTGGAATCCCGACGCGAGAATCGCCGATTATCTGAGGGGAAGGTTCACGACCGGGACCGATACGGTCATCACATTCACGGGGTTCGATGCGTTGAGGGGCTCGCAGGTCAATCGCCAGGCGTTCCACATCGTCGCGATCGACGACGGCGGGAAGATCGATCCGACGCCCGCCCGGCTGCAATTCCTCGCGCGCGTCAGAGGAATCCCCATCGTTGATTTCTGGACAAACGTCGGGAGCGCCGACGTGCCGTACAATCCCAATGCGCTCGATACGATCAGCATGTTCGTGCCCTTCACGATCAAATTCAGAGGGCGGACGATCAATAACATCATTACCGGATATCGCTGGAGCTACGGCAGCGCCGTGTTTCCCGATTACAATGGAGACGGAAATCCCGATTGGCACATCCCGGCCGATCAGTCCGAGATCGTGAGCGTAGAGCTTCCCAATTCGGGGAACCAAGTGATACCGAGCGGCATATTCAACTTCAAGGCCATTGCGCGGGACGAAGCGGGCGCCCTCTCTCGAACCGATCTGGCGACGGGCGTGGGGGTCTGTCGGGTCGTCGTGAATCATGACCCCGACACGAGACTCGATACGAAATGCGTGCTCTCTTATACTCGCCAGGACGGCGTTCGCATTGAGGAGGACGTAAATTTCCTCGACGGCATTCCCGATACCCTGCCGGACAGCTCCCTCGTGCGCATGGTTTACTGGGGCTGGGACGATCCGAAGGACCGGGGTTCCCTGCAGTACGATCCGCCGTTGCCGATTCGATTCCAGTTCCAGTACAACCGCTGGTCGATAGATGAAACCGGCGCCAGGGTCGCCGACAAGCTGTCTCCGTGGTACCCGCTCAAGAAGGCCGAGGATACCAATCCCGACGAGGACGTTTCCGAGTTCCTGAATCGCGACTCGACGACCATGAGAGTGGGGACGTTCAATTACCGTTTCCTCGTCCGCTCCTTCGACGAGCAGAAGAAACCCGATGGCACTCCCGCGGTCGTCAGCTTCGTCGGCAACTTCCCGCCGCGCATCGATAGCGTCAGAACCGGATTCTGGACGCGGCAGGGATGGCCGATCGTGGCGGATCGCAGATTCGTCTGGACGGTAAACGATACGATAGTGATCGGGTGGAACAGTACCCAGGTTACGGAGCGGGGCGACACGCTCTGTCCGTACGCCGTAACAAACTCCCTGGATAGTCGCGGGACCAGAACCCGCTCATACCGGTACATCATACCTGCGGGCGGGCACGATGACCGGCGAGATCCTCCGCGCTCCGGAATAAAGGGCTGGAAATTCGGTGTATTCGATCCGGATGAAGATCGCACGTACTACAAGGAAGGAGAGTGGCAGTTCGATAAGCCGCTCAACGTGTTCGAGCAGGATATCGCCTTCGACATAACCGCACCCAACTGGAAAACGAGTGTGCCCGGATATGCGGCGTATAACGCGTCGGTCGCGGATTCGCTCGTCGCAAATCCGCCCCTGTTCCTCGGCGAGCAGGTAATCACCGTGAGCGGCCTCGACTACAAGGATACGCAATCATTCAAGGAAGGCATCAGGGGCGAGATTACGATCGATGAAGAAGGAAACGTGATACCGGGCGATCGTTGGATCGTGAACGAATACTATTTCGCCAATTACGCTCGGAGAGACACGCGCCAGATACGCTTATACCTGAAATTGGTCAAGTAACGCATAACCAGATTCCCTCCTGATGTCAAGGATGGGAGGAGGTCGGGGATTAATGAAGAGATCGTTTCTTGTGTGTGCCATGATCCTCATGATTGCCGTTTTCGCTTTCATATTCGGTTGCGAAAAGACGTTCATCGGGTTGCCCGAGCAGAACAAATCGCCCGAGGTATGGCTTTCGAGCGGCCCCGTCGAAGGAACCACGACCGGATACCAGGTGCATTTCTACTGGGGAGGTTGGGATCCGGACGGCGAAGTGAGTTCGTATGAATTCGTCGTTGTGGACGGATTCCCCTTCGGATTCAATCACGAGGATACCACCGGGCTCGACAAATGGACGAGAACATCTCTCCATGACAGCATCTTCCGCGTAACGGCGGATGATACCGCTGCTGCGGACCCCGTCTACCTGAATGGAACTTGGTACACGCGCTACGACAAGACGCACACCTTCTTCATCCGCGCGGTCGACCTCGAGGGAAAGCGCTCCGATCCCGTGTACCGGTCGTTCACCGCGTGGACGCTTGCCCCGTTCATCGAGATCACGATGCCGCGTCCGCCGAGCAACCGGAACGCCCCGGTGTCGCTCGGCAGGGTCATCAAGTGGGAGTGGCGGGGGACCGATCCGATCGATTCTCCCGACAACACCCAGGATCCCGACTCGATACGCTACATGTACCACCGGATCGACAGCCACGGCGCCGCCCCGGGCTATGAGCACATTTACGATGCCGGATACGATATCGTCAAGAATCTCAACGATGAACCTTGGCGTTACGAGGAAGACTGGAGCCCGTGGATCTCTTATCGCGCGCCGGGGGATTCGGGCCGCTCGACGTGGCTCGGGGACGATGAAATTCTCGAGCTGAGGAGATCGCATATCTTCGCAGTGCAGGCGAAGGACGAGGCGGGGGCGGTTACGGCGATCTTCACGCGGGGAGTGAACGTACGGCAGTTCCTCGTGTCGGTCACGGCGGCGCCGTTCCTGACCATCACGGCGCCGTACATCGGAGGATTTCAATTCATGGGGATGAATCTGCGCGCCCAGAAGCGCGATCTCCCGCCCGGGGTGGAGCTGAACTTCCGATGGTGGGGGGATGCCTCCGCCTACGGCGGCGTGATCAGTTGCTACCAGTACGGGTGGGACGTCGCGGATCTGAACAACCCGAGCGACTGGGGGTCGGATTGCAGCCCGTTCAATCTCGGTTGCAGGGCGATCTGGTACTCGGGGGTGCACACGCTCTATGTGCGATGCGTGGACAACTCTGGCTCGGAAACGCTCGGGCAGGTCGAGGTCAACATTGTGCCGTTCAGGATGGACCGCAACCTCCTGTGGGTGGACGATTTTCCGTCGAGCAATTTCGTTCAGCTGGACTACGCGATGCCGAGAGAGGATGAGCACGATGGGTTCTGGGTCGCTCTCTGCCTGCGCGCGAGCGGATTCGATCCCACGCGCGACGTGTACGACGCCGGCGGCGGCTATAATTATGCTCCGCCGAAGATAGGCACGATCGGCCGGTACAAGAACATTATCTGGACCTACTCGTCCGATCTCATCTCGATCTGTTGGGACGACATCGTTCGATTCACCCCCGAATCCCAGATCGAGACGGGGAGTCAGCTCGTCGTCAACTACCTCGCGATATTTCTTGCGAAGGGGGGGCATCTTCTGACGGAAGGGCGTTCCGACAGGACCGGCGGGTTCGCCGGGATGCTTCAGCCCAACGCCATGGTGTTTCCGCTGAACCTGCGATGCGAGATCACGGGACCGAGGGAGGGGTGCGAGGGGGATACGAGCGGCGTATACAGCATGGGGTACCGCGATTACTGTATCACCATGCTCGACAAGGTCACCGGCACATTCCGCTCGGATCCCGACATGAAGATACGGAGAGAGTGGATCGACGCGCTCGAATATGCGACGCGCGACGCCGCCGATCCGTATACCGCCGGCACGCCCGGATTGCCCGCGACGTTGACGCTCTGGGAGGAGATCACGAAAACCGATCGGTACTTCGATCCGAGAAAACGCGGCTTCAATTACGTGGAGATCTACGATCCGGAGTACTGGATGAATCAGAAGCAGGCGAAGTCGCAGAGCTGTTTCCACCCCATGTACCGCATGCGTACGAGGAATGTCGTATCCCCCGTGAACAACACCCCCATAGCGCTCTGGGTGACGAAGTACGCGGGTGTCGTTCCGGATGTGGAGTCGGGAGTCGCCATGGCGGCGCCGAGCACGCATTTCGGCTTCGAGCTGTGGTTCTTCAATCGCACCCAGGTCAACGCGCTCATCGACCTGATATTCGAAAAATGGGGCATCAAGGCCGGCTAGCCGATTTCCGGGCCGGCGAGAAGGGCGTGTTGCCGTGCGTCGTTCGTTCTGGAGATCCCTGCGTCTCGCGACGGTACTCGGTGCGGCGGCTCTCGTCGCGGCGCCCGTGCTGTTTCCGTCCTCCCTCAACGCCGATTCCACGGTGAATCTCCACTGCTCGATCGTCGATGCCGCGAACGGAAGTCCCCTTTCGGCGCGATGCAGAATCGTCGACTCGGCCGGGAAGAATCGGTATCCGCCGCCCTCCACGTCTTTCTATCATTCGGCGAGCGGCGGGTATTTCTACGCGAACGGATCGATCTCGTGCGCGGTTCCCGCCGGTCCAACCACTCTGACTTTGAAGCGCGGCATCGAGTATCGTGAGGTTTCCCTATCTCTGAACATGACCGCCGACACCTCGATCGTCCTCGGGCTCGAGCGTATCGTCTCGATGGACATGCTCGGCTGGTTTTCGGGGGACGCGCATACGCACATCAACCACAGCGGCGGTTACTACATTCTTGGTCCCGAGCAGGCGCTGCTCATGGCGGGCGCGGAGGGGTTGAACATCGTCAACTGTCTCGACAACTCGTACTATTTTACCGGCGCGCCCGCGTCCTGCAGCACTCCTGAGCGCATCGTTTTCATGTCCGAGGAAATGAGAAGCTCGAGCTACGGTCACTTCGGCCTCGTCGGCCTGAAATCCCTTGTCCTCCCCTTCTCGTCGATATGGTGGCCGCTCGCCATGGATATCGCCGATTCGGCGCATGCGCAGCAAGGGGCGCTCGTCATTGCCGCTCACCCGAGCCCTACCGATGATTTCATCCAAGTTGAGGCCTGGCCCGGCAGCGGGATCGCTCGCGAGCTTCCCGTCGATTGCATTTCGCGCAGGGTCGACGCAATGGACGTCATGAGCTACAGCAATTTCCAGAGCGGCGGCGTCGATCTCGACATGTGGTATCGGTTGCTGAACTGCGGGTTCCGCATTCCGGCGAGCGCCGGAACGGACGCCGCCGTGAACAGGCTCGATAGCCCCCCGTTCGGGGGCTTTCGCGTGTACGTGCGAATCGGCGGTGACGGATTCCGCGCGGACAGCTGGTTCGAAGGGCTTGCCGCCGGAAGAACGTTCGTCACGAACGGGCCCCTCATCACGCGTTTCGAGGTCGGAGGGCGCACGAGCGGCGACAGCTGCTTCTATGCTCACCCGGGCGCGGTCGTTTCGGGAAGAGTATCGATGGAGAGCGCCTACCCGATCGATCGAATCGAGATCGTGAGGAACGGCGGGGTCGAGCTGACCCTGCGCCTCCAGCCGTCGCGGAGCTCGGTCGATACGAGCTTTTCGTTTTTGCTCCAGGAGAGCTCCTGGATCGCGGCCCGCGTCATCGGGGCAAAGAGAGGGTGGATCGTCCCGGGGGATTCCCTCATCGCCCATGCGAGTCCCGTCTATTGTACGGTCGCAGGCCTGCCGATTCTCGTTCGCGACGACGCGGCATACCTCGCGCAATGGATCGAAGACCTCGACCTCCTCGTTCGCGCGAAGGGTCAGTGGTCCGACCCTTCCCAGTCGGCGCGCGTGCTCGGGGAACTCGCGGCGGCGCGGTCCTGGTATGAGGAACGCGCATACGGGAGCGTCGTGGACGCCGCCGGCGCGCTCCGGGACGCTCCTCCGGCGCTCTCGTGCAGGAACTCCCCGAATCCCTTCAGCGGCGCCACCGTGATTGATTTCGACGTAAGCGTCGATTCGTCCCGGGCAGGTAAGGGGAGTTCGACGGTTTCCGGGCAATCCGAAATCCGCGCGGATCTCGCCATCTATGACGTTTCGGGTCGTCTCGTGCGCCGGCTCGCCGGGGCGCAGCTCGTCGCGGGAACGTTTCGGATCGAATGGGACGGGAGGGACGAGCGGGGGCAGGGCGCTTCGAGCGGGATCTATTTCGCGAAGCTCACCGCGGCGGGGCGCACGTTCAGCCGGAAGATGGTCGTCATACGTTAGTCGCGCGGGTGGCATGGATAGCACCCGGCTAGCGGGTGGCGCCCATGGGGCCCCCGCACGCAGCGCAGCGAGCTTTGCGAGCGAGAACGTGCGGGGTGCAATGGGCGCCAGGACCCGCATGGAAAAACCCCCAGGACGGGTCATCCCGGGGGTTCTCATTGGTAGCGGGGGCTGGATTTGAACCAGCGACCTTTGGGTTATGAGCCCAACGAGCTACCGGACTGCTCCACCCCGCAATAAATTCCCTGTAATACTACGGCTTTGCGCGCCCCCTGTCAATAGCTCCCGGTGCGATTGTTCCCTTTTCTATTTTTTCAGGCATCGGAACGATCCGGTACACCATGTCCCCCGGTTTCAGATAGCCGTACTTCTCCCGGGCGACCTTCTCTATGGTGAACGAATCGTTCCTGAGGCGATCGATCTCCGCGCTCAGGAGCGCGTTCTTGCCCTCGAGCTCGGTGATCTTCGAGCGGAGATTCTGCATTTGACGCTGGGCGCCCCAAACCTTCAGCAGCCCGACGTCCCCGGCGATGAAGACGAATCCGATGATGACGAGGAGGGCGATGAGGAGCGCCCGGGCGAACATCGGGCTGATATCGACGGTGCGACGGACTCGAAGGTACTTCGCTCCGACTCCCGGTCCCCAGAGGCTCTTCATCGCAACCTCCGGAACGCATCGACGCCCGGATATATCGCCACTTCGCCGAGCTCCTCCTCGATGCGGATAAGCTCGTTGTATTTGGCGACGCGGTCGGTACGCGACGCGGAGCCTGTTTTGATCTGCCCCGCGTTCACCGCGACCGCTACATGCGCGATCGTGACGTCTTCGCTCTCTCCGGACCGGTGCGAGACGACCGATGTGTATCCCGCGCGCTTCGCCATTTCGATCGCGTCGAGCGTCTCGGTGAGCGTCCCGATCTGGTTCAGCTTGATAAGGATCGAGTTCGCGACTCCCGAAGCGATGCCGCGCGCGAGCCGAGCCGTATTCGTCACGAAGATGTCGTCGCCGACGATCTGAATCGTGCCGCCGAGCCGTTCGGTGAGCAGCTTCCATCCGTCCCAATCGTCCTCGCCCAGGCCGTCCTCGATCGAAACGATGGGAAAGCTCTTCACGAGATCCTCGTAGAACCGCACCATTCCCTCTGCGTCAAGGACCTTTCCCTCGGCGGCGAGATGGTAGCCGTCCTTCTTGAGAAACTCGCTCGCCGCGGAATCGATCGCGAGCGCGACGTCCTCGCCGGGGTGGTATCCGGCCTTTTCGATCGCCTTGACGAGGATCTCGAGCGCCTCGCGGTTTGATTTGAGATTCGGAGCGAATCCTCCCTCGTCTCCGACCGATGTCGCGTAGCCTTTCTCCGAGAGTATCTTTCGGAGCGAGTGGAACACCTCCGCGCCGGCCCGAACGGCCTCCCTGATGCAGCCGCACCCGACGGGAACGATCATGAACTCCTGAATGTCGACATTGTTATCGGCGTGTTTTCCCCCGTTGAGCACGTTCATCATGGGAACGGGGAGGATCTTCGCGTTGACGCCGCCGATGTATTGATAGAGAGGAAGATCGAGCTCCGCCGCGGCCGCCTTCGCGATCGCGAGAGAAACGCCGAGGATGGCGTTCGCGCCGAGCCTCCCCTTGTTGGGCGTTCCGTCGAGCTCGCAGAGCAGCTTGTCGATGTATACCTGATCGAGAGCGTCGAGCTCAACGACTTCGGGGCCTATCACCTCGGTGATGTTCGCGATCGCCTTGAGCACCCCCTTGCCGCCGAATCTCTTCGGATCTCCATCCCTGAGCTCGACCGCCTCGTGCTCGCCGGTTGATGCTCCGGAGGGCACGATCACCCTTCCCCGTGCTCCTCCCTCAAGGGATGCCTCGACTTCTACCGTTGGATTTCCTCGTGAATCGAGCACCTCCCGAGCCATGATATGCTCTATCGCCGTCATCGACACCCCCTTCTATAACTATCGTTTTTCCAACGAGTAAGAATGCTTTCTTGGGAAAATAGTGTAGTGCTTCGCTGTCGCCGGTGTCAAGAAAAATCGAGCCGGCGAGTGGCCGGCGAGGGGCCGACGCGCGGGTGGCGCCCCGAATAGCGGGTGGCGGCGATGGGGTCCCCGCCGGGGGCGCAGCGAGCTGTGCGAGCGAGCACGTGCGGGGTGCAATGGGCGCCAGGACCCGCGCGACGCTCGCGCCGCGCGCGCGCACCCAGATTCGGCTTTTCACCCATGGGTGAACCTGATATTTTGGAGGCGGTGAACCTTATTCAAAGGAAGGATTTTTTCCCTGTCGTTACGAAACATTACACACGCGGCTTCGTATTAGAGGGTGTCAGGTTTGAGTGACGAAG
>Ga0265296_1002200_pt1 | contig 20174 bp, 17 predicted proteins | sample MunlanPumphouse1_FD_189073 | JGI IMG/M metagenome (GOLD analysis project Ga0265296, IMG submission 189073) | Groundwater microbial communities from a municipal landfill in Southern Ontario, Canada - Pumphouse #1 | ecosystem: Environmental > Aquatic > Deep subsurface > Groundwater | place...
CTCGCATGGCCTTCGGAATTAGAACTCTTTGTGAGAACGAAGGGCGAGCCAAGCCCCCGACCGCCTCCCGCCAATAATGAATGTGAAATCGCCGGATATTATAAATTTTTTCCCAACGGCGGTTTCATAAAAGGGTGGCGGGGAGAGGCCATATGAATCCGTTCAGGATTCATGGGGTCGGGGCGCCTGCGGGGTGAGGCCGAAGCTTTTGAGAGCGTTCAGCAAACAAAAGCTTGGGGCGGCAGTTTGAAACCGCCTTGATCTTTCTTTTTGTTGCTTTTTCTTTGTCCCGATTCCTTATTATACAAATTAATGTGTTTCGGGATCCCGAGGGATATCAAGACAAAGGAAAAGTAAGAAGAAAAGAAAAAAAGGTGGAAAAGAAAAATCTTTTATATAGTATAGAATTGTAGCCGGCAAGACAAGAGGGCTTTAAAAGTCCACTTTTTACATATATAGTATAAACATTGTGATTGAAAAAGGCATAGTCAAAGAATTGTTAGACGGAAAAAGAGCCAGGGTATATTTTAAAGCCGGCAGTGATTGTTCAAAGTGTGGCGCCTGTATGAGGGCGGGGAATGCGGTTTATATTGACGCCCTAAACGAACTTAAGGCAAAAGCAGGGGACAATGTGAAAGTGGAGATCCCGCCGCGAAATGTATTGCTTGCCTCCTTCCTTCTTTTTATTTTGCCTCTCATTGCATTGATGTCCGGTTTTTTTATCGGAGGCGTCGTCTGGTCGTTTTTATTCCTTTTTATAACCTATTTATTGATCTTTATTTACGACCGGATGTTTCACTTTGTAAGCGTAAAGAGCAGGATCGTTGAAGTATTATAGGAATTAGGATAGAATTAGATCGAACTATGGACAGCAAAAAGAAAAAAGTGATCGTTCTCGGCGGAGGGCCCAACCGCATCGGCCAGGGGATAGAATTTGACTATTGCTGCTGCCATGCTTCTTTCGCGATAAAAGAAGAGGGTTACGAATCGATCATGGTCAACTCCAACCCCGAAACCGTATCCACGGATTTTGACACTTCCGACCGTTTATATTTTGAGCCGCTCACAAGAGAAGATGTTTTGCATATTGTGGAAGCGGAAAAGCCGGAAGGCGTTATTGTTCAGTTTGGCGGCCAGACGCCGTTAAATCTGGCGCGGCAGCTTCAGGATGCCGGGGTCCCGATCCTCGGGACATCGGTCGATTCGATCGAATTTGCCGAAGACCGGAAACTTTTTTCGAAACTGCTTAAGAAATTGAAACTTACCCAGCCGCCCAACGGTTCCGCCGTTTCATTTGCCGAAGCCAAAAAGATCGCAAAGAAGATCGGTTATCCCGTAATTGTCCGTCCCTCGTTTGTTCTCGGCGGCCGCGCCATGGTCATCGTTTATGATGAAGCGGACCTTGAGGAATACATGGAAAAAGCCGCGATCGCGTCGCCCGAGCGCCCCATCCTGATCGATAAGTTCCTGGAGGACGCGGTTGAGATAGACGTGGACGCGGTTTCCGACGGCAAAAAAACGATGATCTGCGGGATCATGGAGCATATTGAAGAGGCCGGCATCCATTCCGGCGATTCGGCCTGCGTGCTCCCGACCTTTTCCCTTTCCAAATCAATGCTGGATGAGATCCGAAAAGCGACTTACGCGATGTCAAAAGAGCTCAAAGTAAATGGATTGATGAATATCCAGTACGCCATAAAGAATAATGTGCTTCACATACTGGAGGTCAATCCGCGCGCCTCGCGCACCGTACCTTTTGTCAGCAAGGCGACGGGGGTGCAATGGGCAAAGATCGCGACCAAAGTAATGCTTGGAAAATCTTTAAAAGAACTGGGAGTAGAAAAGGAAGCGATCCCGGAATATTTCTCGGTCAAGGAAGCGGTTTTCCCGTTCAACCGTTTTCCGGGCGTCGATCCCGTTCTCGGCCCGGAAATGAAATCGACCGGAGAAGTGATGGGCATTGATCCGGTCATGGGAGTGGCTTACATGAAAGCCGAGATCGCCGCTGGCCAGAAGATCCCGCTTGAAGGAAAAGTGTTCATTTCCGTCAACGACCGGGATAAGAGAGAAATAGTCGGCATTACCAAGCGCCTGGCTTCGCTGGGCTATAAAATTGTGGCCACGCCGGGCACGGCGGATGTATTAAGGAAAAATGATATCGAAGTGGAAGAAACGGCCAAGCTTGGAGAGGGCCGGCCGGACGTCCTTGACCTGATCAGGAACATGGAAATAAAAATGATCGTTAACACGCCGGGAGGAAAAAAGACCAAAGTGGACGAGGCCAGGATCCGTTCGGGCGCGATAATGCACATGGTCCCGATAATAACCACTTTATCTGGAGCTCGCGCGACCGTAACCGGCCTTGAAGCGGTAAAGAAAAAAGGCTTTTCCGTTAAAGCCCTGCAGGACTATCATTAAATATGAAATATACCTCGCAACGGGGAACAAAAGACATTTTGCCGGAAGAAGTTTATATCTGGCAGGCAATGGAAAAGACCTGCCGGAAGACTTTTGAGCTTTATAATTATAAAGAAATACGCACGCCGATATTTGAACAGACCGAACTATTTTCCCGTTCGATCGGCGCTACAACCGATATCGTTTCCAAAGAAATGTATACTTTCCCAGACCGCAAGGGCAGAAGCCTTACTTTAAGGCCGGAAGAGACAGCGCCGGTGGTCCGCGCTTCGATACAGAATAATCTTTTAAGCAAAGAAAATACGACCAAGCTCTATTATATTGGCCCCATGTTCCGCTACGAGCGGCCGCAAGCCGGGAGACAGCGGCAATTTCATCAGGCTGGAGTGGAAGTCTTTGGCTCATCCGATCCCACAATCGATGCCGAAGTGATCTTGCTTGCCGAGCAAATATTCAGCCGGCTGGGCCTTCCTGATCTCGAGATAGACATTAATTCCGTCGGCTGCAGCAAATGCCGGCCGGAATATCTAAAAAAGATCAAGGCGCATTTTGCGGATAACCTAAAGGACATGTGCGATGACTGCCAAAAGCGGTTCGAGTCAAATCCATTGCGGATCCTTGACTGCAAAGAGCCGCACTGCCAGAAATTCATAGAAAAGGCGCCGGCGACCCGGGATACATTGTGTCCTGACTGCAAATCTCATTTTGAGAAGCTGATCGAGCTGCTTGCCGGAGTTAAATACCGGATAAACAACCGCCTGGTAAGAGGACTTGATTATTATACCCGGACAACTTTTGAAATAGTCTCTAAACAGCTGGGCGCGCAGAATGCCGTATGCGGGGGAGGGAGGTATGATACCTTAGTTGAGGAGCTTGGGGGAAGTTCAACTCCGGCGGTCGGGTTTGCTATCGGGTTGGAAAGACTGGTTGAGATCATTAAATCCAAAATCCAAAATCCAAAATCCCAACAAGGAATTTTATTATATGTTGCCGTGCTGGGGGAAGAAGCAAGAAAGATTGGGTTTGATTTTATTTTAAAAGCCCGAAAGGCTGGAATATCGGCGGATATGGACTTTATCGGCAAAGGACTTAAAGCTCAAATGAAAGCGGCAGACCGCCAGAAGGCAAAATATGTCTTGATCATCGGGGACGAAGAGATAAAAAAGAATAAATTTATCCTCAAGAACATGCGAACCGCGAAGCAGGAAGAAGCCTCGCTTAAAGAGATCATTCAAAAACTTCAGATTATATAGTATAATAAAAACATGAAGGCCAAGCCTTTTGTTTGTTTTGTCTTTTTATTGATATTATCTTCTCTGGCATTGGCGGACATGCTTATATCCTTTCCCAAGATTGACGGCTATGAAACCGGCAATATTGAAAGAGGCGCCACTCCAAGGATTGTTGTCAGGTACAGAAATGCGACCGCCGACAATATCTATCTGACCTCAGCCGGATTCCACCTGGTTTTCAACTCAAATACAATCGACAATATAATATCAATAACCAACTCAAATCCCAGAAATATGCAGGAGATCGATCGGAGCGTTTCGGTCAATCTTCCCCCGGCTGATAGTGAAATAATTTATAAATTGGCAAGTATCGGCGACCCGCCGGCTATTCGTCCCGGAGAAACAAAAGACCTGGCGGTGATCGCCTTCCATGTGTCGCAGATAAAACAATTACAATTACAAAAGTTGCTATTGCTAAAAGGGGTCGCATTATTCAACTGGTCAGCTTTAGGCCCCAACGAGGCTTATTATAAACAAATCAACGTGACCGGTCAGCTTTTTACCCAGCCGCTGGTTTATTTAAAGGATTCGGGGCCGCCGCTTGTGCCTTCCTGGTTATCGGTGAAACTGGGATCGGAAAACCAATTGCATAAAAAAGACATCGGAAATACTTTGTTGCTTGATTGGGTGTCGGTAGGGAGCTTAAACTGGGCCTCGACCGGCAATACGGCAATTGAATTCACTCCCTATTTTAACCGCAGGATGCATTTTCGGCTTTATCGCAATACGGTCGATTCTTTTGACCAGGGATCAGGAGCGATGGAACTTACCGGAGCCGAACCGGCGCACGATTCCTATAGTGATCCTGCAGACCGCGTCCCCTGGACGGGCAACCTTCAGAATGAGCCTTATAAGTATCAGAACGGCCCCGGTACGGGCGTGCCCGATCTCGATTCGATCAGCGATGGCGTTCCATATTATTACCGGTTAGCGGTTGTGGATGATACTTCGCCCGATCCAAATTATATAAACAGCGTTACTTTCAGCCAGGTCCCGATGGACCTTGCTCCTCCGGGGGAGGTGACCGGACTAACGGCGACGCCCAATAATGACAATAATGTTCCAAAGATCGTTTTAAATTGGCAGAACCCGACCGATCCGGATCTTGGGGGAGTAATTATTTTAAGGACGATCGGGAGCGGAAAACCGGTGGGTTCGGGCAATTTAGGTTCGGCGCAGCCCCTTTTTCCCTACAATGACGGCCCGGACTATTCCGGCAGTATCGGAACCGAACCATTTGGAGCGGGTAACGGAACCATTCTATATGTAAGCCCGATGGCATATGACCCGGCTTCCGTTGACATGCAATATGCGGATGATAATTCCGGGAGCGGACTTATAAACGGCGAGGTTTACAATTATAAGATATTTACATATGACCGGGCGCTGGCCGGCCCGCCCAGGGAAATGGGGAGAAATTATTCAACAAAAGGTTCGGCAAAAAGCTGCGCCGCCGGAATACCCCCAAAACCGGTCGCGGATTTTACGGTGACGGAGGGAAGCGTTCCCGGGGAAGTGAATTTTAACTGGACAAACTCGGACGACAACTACGGAACATTGATCAAATATTCGACGGCGGGCTTTTCAGATCTTAAAGACCAGAACGCGGGCGAAGTTATGGGCGTTTTTCCCGTAACCTCGGGACCGGGCATGCAGGAAATGTATACAATGAATTTGACGCCCGGAGCCAAATATTATTTTAAGGCTTGGGCATTTAATCAGACCGATCAAGACCTTGACCCGTCCGACCCGGTAAATATGGCCAAGCACCTGTTCAGTTCGGGCCAGACGGCGGCGATCAATTACATAACGGGAAAAACGATGACCTATGTTTATAATTTCAAAAAGAAGATAAATTATTTTGCCATTCCGTTTCCCGGGCAAAGCCTTACCGATGCCAACGACAAGATCGTTGACATATCAACTATGGCAAGGCTGGTTGACGCCATAAACGCCCAGGCCGACGGCAACGTGTTAGTTTCTCTGGGGCGGTGGAACGCGGACAAACAACAGGCGGAGGGGATTTACGCGATCGATTACAATAAGACCGGAAACGCAAGATTTACCTGCACGCCGGGATTTTCTTCCGACGATCCCATAATTCAGGGCGAAGCGCTGGTGGCCAGCGTAAGCACACAGTTTACCTTTACCCTGAAATCGCTTATCTCGCAATGAAAAGATTAATTATATTATTGTTGATGCTTTCTGCGGCGGCCGTTTACGCGCAGGTTCCCTTCGCGCCAATCTATTGGGTAAAAGGGGTCGTTAATGACGCTCCCGGCCAGCCCGCCGACGGACGGAAAATATTTTTTGATAACGGAAAAGCATGGGACACCATCGGACCGCAGGGGAAGTCCGGCGCGTCCAATCATTTTTTGATCAACGCCGGCGATGCCGGAGCGCCGCTTGACGCGGGGAAAAAATATCAGGTGTTTACGGAAAAAATAAATGATTTTGGGGTAGGGCCGGTTGAATTGGAACTGTCAGGCAACGGGATCGACGACCTCGGGACGCTTAATCTGATTGCCGGCGGCGGAAAATCCGGAATTAAGGCGATGTCCGTTCAATTGGAACCGGCGCCGGCGATAAAAGTATATTTTGGCAGCAGGGTTTACCAGAAAGATCTGGTGGACAAGGGGTCCGATTTTATCATCTCAAAAAAGCCAAAGGTAAAAATGGAGGTTGCCATAGATCCTCCTTACAGCCTTGACCAGAAGGCTTCGGGGTATTCGCTTTTAATTGACGGCGTTTCTTATTCATTTACCGGCACAAAGATTGAAAAGAACAAAGCGGCGCTTGAGATTACACTGAACAATGCGCTGGCGTCGGGGAGCCATACTTTTAAATTATCGGCCGCCAGCGCGGGCGACCAGGCCGCGGCCGCGGTGGGGGAAGAGATCGCAAAGGTGCAGGTCTCCGCCGGGCCGTTGAGGATATTAGACACTCCGCTGTGTTTTCCCAATCCGTTCAACCCAGAAAAGGACGGCAGCGTCGCTTTTCAATATACTTTAAGCGATGACGCGAAGATCGATATCTTTATTTTTAACATTGCCGGTGAAGTGGTGAAGAAAATAGTCTTAAATGAAGGGGAGGAGGGGGCGATCGGACAACTTAATAAAGTAAAGTGGGACGGAATGACCGATCAAGGGACGATTGCGAGCAACGGCATATATATAATAAACATCGTTTCCCGGGACGAGAACCGGATATTGGGTAAATTTAAACTTTCAGTTTATCGTTGACTTTACTAAGAATGGTTATATAATTTATACAGGTTCCCGGTAACCCCGTTAACAAGATTACAGGTCGATCGAGGGGAAACCGGGATTGAATGATTTATTAAATTTAAGGAGGAATAATATGAGGTCATTTTTAAGGTTCTTTTTGGTTTTAATTGCTTTTATTTTAATAGCAGGAACTTCATACGGATATGTAGTTCGTTTTAGGGCGTGTGAAGGAACAACTGACTGGGGAGCAGCATTTATTGTTTCGTCAGGAGATATTTCAAAGGATATGCAAGAGATTAACAATTTCGATATTACAAATAATTCCAAAGGTAAAGTAACTTCTAATATTCCCATTAAGGATATTGTTGTAACTTTAAAAAATAAAGCGGATCTTACGCCGTATTCAGGTTCAACGAATGATAATGGCTGGGTGCGAATTGATGTCCCCGAAGGACAATATTATGTTTCTGTTAATACTAACAATAATAAATACTATAATTGCGAGTTTAATCATAGTCCAAATGCGAACGATTATAGTTATGCCGTTTATCTTCAAAAATACTCCGTCCCAATGCAATTAAAAACAAAATTGAAGGTAAAAAAAATATCGCCGGTAAAAATAATGTTGCCGGTAATGAAAAAGAAAGAACTTAAAAAATAATTCGGCGGAAATACTAATATAACCAGCCCCGATCAGTTCGGGGCTGGTTTGTTTATGATATAATATAATCATGAAGCGAACTCACAATTGCGGCGATGTAAGAGCCCAGGATATTGACAAAGAAGTATATCTTTTAGGTTGGGTGCACAGGCGCCGCGATCACGGAGGGTTAATATTTATTGACCTCCGCGACCGGAGCGGATTAATTCAGGTGGTAATTTCAAGCGAAGACAAAAAACTGTTTTCCGAAGCTGAAAAATTGCGGATAGAATTTGTCATCCAGATAAGGGGCAAAGTAGTTAAGCGCGCTCCCGAAGCGGTAAATAAAAATATCAAGACCGGTGAAATAGAGATCGTCGCGAATAATCTTGAAATATTGAATACATCGGTCACTCCGGAAATAGAGATTGCCGACCCGACCACTGAACCGGATGAGATGGTCCGCCTTAGATATCGCTATCTTGACCTTCGAAAAGACAAAATGCGCGAGAACCTGATCTTTCGGCATAAGATCATAAAAGCAATGGCGGATTATCTTGACGAGCAGGGATTTTTGGAAATTGAGACGCCATTCCTGACCAAATCAACCCCTGAAGGCGCCAGAGATTATCTGGTGCCCAGCCGGGTCAATCCGGGAAAGTTTTACGCTTTGCCCCAGTCTCCGCAGCTTTTTAAACAGCTTTTAATGGTGGCGGGCATGGAAAAATATTTTCAGGTGGTCCGCTGTTTCCGCGATGAAGATCTGCGTGCCGACCGCCAGCCGGAATTTACCCAGCTCGACCTTGAAATGTCGTTTGTAACCCGGGAAGATATTATTACCGTTATTGAAGGCGCGATGGCGCATATGCTAAAACAGCTTGAAAAAGATATTGACCAGTTCCGCAATAAGACCATTCCTTTGATCAATCTTCCTTTTCCTCGGATGACCTGGGACGATGCCATGAACAGGTTCGGCACCGATAAACCGGACTTGCGGTTTGGGCTGGAGCTTATTGATATCTCCGACCTGGTCAGGGACACCGAATGTGCGATATTCGCAAAGACCGTGGCCGGGGGTGGGGTAGTGAAGTGCATAAATGTGAAAGGCGGCAAGCTCTCCAGGGCCGAACTTGAGAAGCTGGAAGAATCGGCAAAGAAGCTGGGGGCAAAGGGGATGGCCTGGCTGATCAAGTCGGAGGAAGGGCCAAAATCTCCGATCGCGAAGTTCTTTAAGGAAGAAGAGCTTGAGCTCGTTTTTACCAGGACCAAATGCGAGACCGATGACATCCTGCTTTTCGTCGCCGACAAATTCGATGTCGCCTGTTCCGTGCTGGGAGAAATAAGGCTGGAATTGGGAAAGAAGCTTAATTTGATCGAACCGACGGTTTTTAATTTTGTCTGGATCGTTGACTTCCCGCTGTTTGAATATTCGGCCACGGAAAAACGGTGGGTATCGAGGCATCATCCGTTTACTTCTCCGCAGGGGGAACTGGACGACATAGAAGAGAGATTTTTAAAAGATCCGGGCAGTATCAAAGCGCTGGCGTACGATTTTGTCCTCAACGGAATGGAGATCGGCGGCGGATCGATCCGTATCCATAAGGCGGAAGCGCAGCAAAAGGTATTAAAAATTTTGGGGATCTCCGATGATGAAATAAAAAGGAAGTTCGGATTTCTGATCGAAGCGCTTGAGCACGGCGCTCCGCCGCACGGAGGGATAGCTCTGGGCCTTGATCGCCTGGTGATGATGCTTGCCGGAATGGACAGCATCCGCGATGTGATCGCTTTCCCGAAGACGCAGAGCGCTATTTGTCCGCTTACCGGAGCTCCGGATATAGTTGACGCCCATCAGTTAAAAGAATTGCATATAAGGACGGTATTATGACAGTAACAATAATCGTTGGAACGCAGTGGGGGGATGAGGGGAAGGGGAAGATCACCGATCTTCTGGCCAAAGACATGGATATGGTGGTCCGCTATCAAGGCGGCAATAACGCCGGCCATACCGTCGTTATCAAAGACAAGACCTTCAAACTGCATTTGATCCCGTCGGGTATTTTTTATCCCAGCGTCGTTTGTGTTATCGGCAACGGAGTGGTGCTCGACCTGGCCGGATTGTTAGGCGAGATCAAGTCACTGCGCGAATCGGGTTTCCCGGTCAACAACCTCAAGGTTTCTTCCCAGGCGCATGTCATTTTTCCTTATCACCGCGATCTCGACGCCGCCCAGGAGCAGCAGCACGAGGCCGGACGGATCGGCACGACCAACCGCGGCATCGGTCCCTGTTATGTCGATAAGTTCAATCGCCGGGGCATCCGCGTGGGCGATTTTTTTCACGCTGAAGTCTTTACGCGAAAACTTGACTGGAACCTGAAAGAAAAATCTTTTCTTCTCAATAATTTTTATAAATTTAACGTCAATTACGACCTTGAAGCGATCAAAAAAGAATACCTTGATTATTTTGAGCTGCTGAAAGCTTACGTGGTCGAGGAATCGTCCGTCGTTGTCAACGAAGCGATCTCCGGCAATAAGCGGATCTTGATGGAAGGCGCGCAGGGAACAATGCTCGATGTCGATCACGGAACTTATCCTTACGTTACTTCATCCAACCCGATCGCCGGCGGGGCTTGCATTGGCGCCGGTTTCGGACCGCAGAAAATTGAGGTCATCGGCGTGGTCAAAGCTTATGTTACGCGAGTGGGCGGGGGGCCGTTCCCGACCGAGATCGTTGGCGGAATCGGCGACCATCTGCGCGAGCGGGGCGGGGAATACGGGACGACCACGGGCCGCCCGCGGCGCTGCGGCTGGTTTGACGGAGTGGTCATGCGGCATGCCGCCAAGGTAAACGGCTTGACCCAGCTGGCTATTACCAAACTGGACGTGCTTGATTCTTTCGATACGATTAAAGTTTGTACTGCCTACAACCGGGACGGGAAAGTGGTCAAAGATTTCCCGACCGATATCGTGCGGTTGGGGACCTGCCAGCCGGTTTATGAAGAATTGCCGGGCTGGAAAGAAGATCTTTCAAAGATCACCAATTACAGCAAACTGCCGGTTAATGCCAAAAAGTACATCGACCGTTTGGCTGAACTTGCTAAAGCAAAGGTTTCGTTAATTTCGGTGGGGGCGGAGCGGGGTCAGATCATCAAGGTTTAGATTATCAGATTGTTTTTAATCTTTCCCAAAGCCCTTGGCCGGCTTCAAGATAATCCGGTATTGATTCAGCAGGAATATTAGGATCGCTTGGGTCGGGGGCCAAACCATCTCGGATATCGGTTAATTGAAACCAAAAAGCGATCACGCTATTAGGCGGTCTAACCGATGTAGCTTGACGCAGCATATTGGTAATGTCTGCCTGGGAAACGGGAGCGCCATGTGATAAATTATTTATGATTTTGGCGTGGGGAAAAGAGATCACGGTCCCGCCAAGAGATGAAGGAGAGGGCCTCCGTAAAGGTCTGGGAGTCAGATTCAATCTGAAATCTCTTAATAAACGGTATTGTTGCAGATCATAAATCATAGCACTCATACGGCAAGCTCCTTGTATTGATACTTAATGCCTCTATATATTTATCGCTAAAAACCTGTTAAAATTTCATTATATGTCAAAGAAAGCAGTTGTTCTTCTTTCCGGCGGACTTGATTCGACCACAACCCTTTATTACGCGAAAAAAAAAGGCTACAAGTGTTTCGCCCTGATCTTTGACTACGGCCAGCGACATAAGAGGGAATTGCGAAGCGCGGTGGCGGTCGCAAAACGTGCGAAAGTGCCGTATCAAATCTTAAAGATCAATTTACCCTGGAAGGGAAGTGCTCTTTTAGATAAAAGCATAAAAGTGCCTATAAGCCGGTCGATAAAAGAGATGTCAAAAAAGATCCCGCCGACTTATGTTCCTGCCAGAAACACAATATTCTTAAGTTTCGCTCTTTCCTATGCAGAAGCGATTGGCGCAAAAGCGATATTTATCGGAGCCAACGCGATCGATTTTTCCGGTTACCCTGATTGCCGGCCTTCTTTTTACCGGGCGTATCAAAAAGTGATAGAAGAGGGGACAAAAGCAAAAAAAATAAGGATCATTACGCCTCTGATCAAGATGACCAAAGAACAGATAATCAGGTTGGGGCTTAAACTCGGAGCGCCGCTTGATCTGACCTGGTCCTGTTATAAGGGCGGGAGTAAGCCCTGTGGGGTTTGCGACTCCTGTTTATTGAGAGAAAAAGGCTTTGCTGAATTGAGATAATAGTCCTTTCGACCATCTTCATTTTGTGCCCCCCTTTGAACTTAAACTCTAAAGACGCAGGTCAAGAAAAGAAAATTGGCTGAAATTATCGGCGGCCGGTGCTGATAGATAAGAGAATTCAATAAAAAAGGAGATACTAATGGTACTCAATATTTCGACTAGCTTAATTAGGAACTTGCCGGCGTCAGGCAATACAAACAATGACCGGTCAAATGACGACGATGTTCCCGCCAATCGGGACCGAACTGAAGGAGGAATATTTTTCAGGCCGGAAAATTACCAGATGCTGGCTGATCTTATCAGAGACATGAAAGAGGAAGAAAAAGGAAATTATCTGGCGGCAGATTGCGTGGCTAAGGCCAAAGATGGGCAAAAAATAGAGCCAAATATGATATGCAGGCCAACTAATATCCCTCTTCCTCCTCCAAAGGTTGAAGGGATTTTTCCAGATTATGTTCAAAAAAAAGAGCAGGAGGTTTGGGTGAAGATACACGGCGACTTTCTGCCGGCAAAGTATTTTATTGGTTTAATTGAATTGTCAGAGAATGGCGGCAATCAAATTAAAAATTTGGAGTATAAAAATGAGGGGAACAATATCCTCCTTAAAATCAAAATTGATCAAAATACGAGAGAAGGCAAATATTCCGTTAAAATTTTTGGAAAACCGGATAAAAAAGGGATTCGAACAGAACTGGCAAGGGGAAATGATGTTTTTACTGTGGGAGCAGCGCCATTAACTCCCTATCCTTCCCCCAAGTGGATAGATGCAAATAATCAACCATATGACATTTCAATCGCGGGAGAAAATATGAACAAATCGATTGAGGTGAAAGTGGTTGCCGCCAATGATAATAATGTTGTTCTCTATAGTACTAATGTTATTAAATTGACAGAAAATAAAAGGATAATAGAAGTCAGTTTAAAGCTGGACCCGGATCAACTTGCTACAAAACTTATTGCGCAAAATGAGGGGCTAAAAAAGAAATATGCTTTAAATTTAATTGTTAATTACCCTGATGGTGCGAAAACCATTTTGCCGTTTATAGCTATAGATGGACGCCTACCACCGGCACCACCATGTCCTTCTCTTCCATCCGTCCCGGCTTGCCAGGCGCCCAGCGTTTGCATGGTGCCGCCTCAGCCGCTTGGCCGCACTATTGTCACTCGAGAATTAGAAGCGGACAACACCGAGCATAATATTACGATCGTTGGTCCGGATCTTGATAAGGTTGCCAAGGTCAGAATTATGGTCCAGAAAGATGGAGAAGATAAAGAGATTTATTCTGTTGATGCTAAAGATGGCAAACTGTCTGATCAAAACCCGATTTTAACTGTTCCTATCACCATCGACCCCCAAAAATTAAAAACCTTAGATCTTCAAGGGCGCCCCGCAAAAACACATGGCAGAACTAATTATGACGCGATAATTGTTATTTTGGATAAGAACGGATCGGAAATCGATCGACAAAAAATTACTTTATATCAAGATTCAATTCCGCAGACCTTTGCTCCGTGGATTGAAAAGGGGCTGGCGCCGCAAAGTGAGGTTGGGGCGGTTGTCAATTCAGAGGCGGGCAGGGTTCCGATTGGTCTTGGATTTGTTCCGCAGGTATTTGGGGCGACCGACCGGGCAATGGTCAAAGTTGATGAGCTGGAGCTGAATTTTCAGGCGCGCGGTTCTCTCTTTCTGGGAGAGGAATACAAAGAGGTTCCCAATGGCGCCCGGCTGGGCGGCAATGTAATTATCAAGCCGTTCAAATGGTTAGGAATAGAAGCGAAAGGAAATTATACGTGGTCAGGTTCTGGCTCGACTATGAATTTGCCTTACTTTTATAGGATGAAAAGCCAGACAGGCAAATTTGTGGGTGCTTTGCATTTTGAGGTGCCCAAAATTATTAAATTTAAATTCAATGCCGAATATACCGGTATCGGCTACAGCGATACTAATGGAGTAAAAACGGCTGACGACCGCTGGCGCGGGACGGCGGCCCTGTTATTGGATATGACAAAATTTACGGACAGCGTCTGGGCGCCTTCGCGCATTTCGGCAAATGGCGGTTTTGTATTTTACGGCACAAGGACGGCTGACGGCCAGGAAGATAAATTACGCGGCGGCGGATTTATGTCCCATTTAAGATGGGACAAGGGTATATTTAGCGAATGTCCCATAGAGCCCTATTTTGGGATCGAATTGGAAAAAAGCAGCTCTACCCGTAATTGGAACCCACACCTCGGGGTGAACTTTAATATCATGGACTTTTTACGCAATACACTGGGAGAACGGTACAAAGATATCCTTCCTCCGCAAAACGATTACTAATGGTGGGAGGATTCCTGCCGATTGCGGGACAGGGGCTTTTCATTATATAATAAAGCCTAATGAACCCTCTTATCATAGTTTGCATCTTTACCGGCATAATCCACTTTGCCGAATGCACGGCTTCGTCATTGAGGCTGGCAGGCGTTAGGACCAAATCGATCGCTACCTCGCTTGCATTTGTTAACGCCACTCTTCTGGTAACCAGATTATCCAACATGCTTCAGGCGCCTTTTTTGGGCGGGATGGTTGATTCCGCTATTTTAAGGGGAGATGTTTCCGCCCTTGTAGTTAATTTCAGGTTCATAATATTTGCCGCGTTCATCGGCAATCTTTGCGCGGCGGCGATGACCCCGTTTTCAGTCTCTGTTTTTGTCAAAGCGATAGATAGATTCGAAAAAGTAGGTTCCGTGCCAAAGCTGATTATCGCGGCTTTTAGGCCGAAGAATATGAAAGCCATATTCAGAAGAGTACGGCTTCCCGGAAAAGAATCATTTATGAACCTTTCATTAAAAGGAATGCCACAGATGTTCCTATGGCTTAACCTTTTAATGGTCTCGATCTACGCGATCGGCGTGATCTCCGCGCTTTTTGCCGGAGCGATGGTCCCGGAATACCGCGTGACCGCGACCCAACTGTCGGCGATCGTAAACGGATTAGCTACCATATTATTAACCCTGATGGTCGACCCCACCTGCGCTTTTATCACCGACCAGGCGATCAAGGGCAAAAGGCCGGAATCGGATGTCAGGGCGATGGTCTTCTACATTATATTAGGCAGAGTGGTCGGCACGCTAATTCTCTCCCAGCTTCTTTTCCTGCCGGCGGCTAGTTATATACAATCCGTTACCCTTTTAGTTAAAGGCATGTACGGTCATTAAAATGAAAGGTTCGGTCATTGCCCTCGGTACTTTTGACGGCGTTCACCTGGGACACCAAAGAATATTAAAAGACGCGGCCTCATACGCGAAAAGAGCGGGATTTAAAAGCATTGCCATAACCTTTGACCCCCATCCCCAGCAGTTCATAGTTCCCGAAAGGGGATTAAAATTATTGACGACCATTAAAGAACGGGAAGAACTTCTATCCGCCATAGGCATGGATAAAGTAAAAGTAATAAATTTCAATAAAAAACTGCAAAAGCTTACGGATGAACAATTCGTAAAAAAATACCTCGTAAATAAACTCAAGGCGGCAGTTATTTTCGCCGGGTATGATTTTGCTTTTGGCCGCGGCCGGTCGGGCAAAGTCAGCGATCTAAGGCGCCTGGGGGCGGAGTTTGGATTTAAAGTAAGAATGGTCCGCCCGGTAAAGGTGAATAATTCTGTTATCAAATCCAGTTTGATCAGGGAAATGGTTTCACGCGGCAACTTTAACCGCGCGGTCAGGCTTCTGGGGCATCCCTATCGGATAACCGGAAAGGTTGTCCCTGGAGCAGGCAGGGGAAGGGATCTGGGGATCCCGACCGCGAACCTGAAAGCCGATGAACATAAATTGATCCCCCAGCACGGCGTTTATATCGGCAAAGTCGGAAAGAAAAAATGCGTGGTAAATATCGGGTCGCGGCCGACTTTTGGCGCGGACGGCGCGGCCATAGAAGCGCATCTGCCCGGATTTTCCGGTGATCTTTACGGTAAAACTTTGAAACTGGACCTCTACCGGAAGATAAGGGATGAGATCCAGTTCTCCGATGTTCAAAAATTAAAAGCGCGGATATTAAAAGATATTGCCATTGCTCGGCGTACTATGGTATAATTTACAAAGGAGAAACAAATTGAACAAAGACAACAGAACAAAAGTGATAGAAAAATATAAGACCCATGAGGGAGATACCGGCTCGACCGAAGTGCAAGTCGCGCTTATAACAGAAAGGATCGGCCAACTGGTCGATCATTTAAAAACCCACAAAAAGGACCAAAGCAGCCGCAGAGGGCTGTTGGTGCTGGTAGGCCAGCGTAAACGCCTAATGAAATATCTTGAAAAAAGCGACGTCAAAAGATACGAAACCCTTTCTGAAAGCCTCAAAATCAGATGATAAAAAAAGTTGAACTTACCTTAACAGACGGACGAGTCCTTTCTCTTGAAACGGGCCGCGTGGCAAAAGAAGCCGGCGGATCGGTAATTGTAAGGCTTGGCGATACGATGCTGCTGGCCGCAGCCACCGCTTCCAGCGTGCCCCGGGAAGGGATAGATTTTTTCCCCTTACTGGTAGACTTCGAAGAAAAACTTTATGCCGCGGGCAGGATCCCCGGCGGGTTTTTTAAACGCGAAGGCAGACCTACCGAAAAAGCGATCTTAACGGCGCGCAAAGTGGACCGTCCCATCCGCCCGATGTTCCCGGAGGGATACCGCAATGATGTGCAGATAGTAGCTACCCCTTTGTCCTTTGATCAGGAAAATTCCCCCGATATTCTGGCGATAATCGGCGCCTCGGCGGCGCTTTCGATCTCCGAAATACCTTTTGACGGCCCGATCGCCGGCGTAAGAGTGGCTAAAATAGACGGCAAGTTTGTTGTCAACCCGACAATCTCGCAGATGAAAGAATCCGATCTGGACCTGGTCATTGCGGGAAATAAGGATTCGATTTCCATGATCGAGGCCGGATGCGACGAAGTTTCAGAGGATGATGTCCTTGAGGCGATAAAAGCCGGCCATGTCGTGATAAAGCAAATAATTGAGCTCCAGGAAAAGCTGGTTGCCCAGGCCGGAAAGCCCAAGACTGAAGTAACATTATATAAAATAAGCGAAGAGATCAAAAAATTCGTTTATGACAAGGCGGAAAAGAAGATCGAAGCGGCATTAAAGATCACCGACAGGAACAAACAGTCTGATGAATTAAGCAAAATACAGCAAGAGATCAAAATCGCGGCTGAAGCCGATCCAAAAATAGCCGAACAATTCAAGTCCCATCCGCATGATTACAAGAAAATCATAGAAGAGATCGAATACGACACAATGAGGAGCATGATCCTGAAGGACGGCAAGAGAGCGGACGGGAGAGGGCCAAAGGATATCCGTCCGATTAGCTGTGAGTTGGGCGTTCTTCCGCGCGCGCATGGTTCGGCGATCTTTACCAGAGGAGAAACCCAGGTAATGACCGTGGTCACGCTTGGCGCTCCCGGCGAAGGACAAAGGCTTGAGGGGCTTGAGGCGGAAGAAACAGAAAAACGGTACATGCACCATTATAATTTCCCGGCTTTTTCAGTCGGGGAAGTTAGGCCATTAAGAGGACCGGGCAGGAGAGAAGTAGGGCACGGAGCTCTGGCCGAAAAGGCGCTGCTGCCGGTGCTTCCTACTGAAGAAAATTTCCCTTACACCGTCAGGCTTGTTTCCGAAGTGCTTGGAAGCAACGGCTCGACCAGTATGGCATCGACCTGCGGTTCTACCCTGGCGTTGATGGATGCCGGCGTCCAGATATCAGCGCCGGTCGCGGGCATTTCGATCGGGCTGATAACCGATGATAAAAAATACGTTACCATTACCGATATCCAGGGGCTTGAAGACCACCTGGGAGACATGGACTTTAAAGTTACCGGGACGCGCAAGGGCATTACCGGAATCCAGGTTGACATTAAGATCAAGGGACTGTCTTTTGAGATCATGAAGCAGGCGTTTGAACAGGCAAAAGAAGGGCGTCTTGAGATCCTTGGCAAGATGGAAGCGGCAATAGCAAAACCCAGGACGGACCTCTCAAAATACGCGCCTAGGATAATATCATTCAAGATCAATCCGGAAAAGATCGGCATGGTCATCGGCCCCGGCGGCAAGATGATAAAGAGCATAATTGAAGAGACTGGCGTTGACATCGATATCAATGATGACGGCACGGTCAACATCACGACCGCGGATTCTGCCGCGGCGGAAAAAGCCAAGAAAAAGATAGACGACCTCACTTTTGAGCCTAAAGCCGGCGATATTTTTAAATCGAGAGTGGTCCGCATTATGAATTTTGGAGCATTTGTCGAGCTTCCCGGAGGCAAGGACGGACTTATCCATATCAGCCAGATCTCCCAAAAGCATATTGGCAGGGTGGAAGACGCCTTGAACATGGGCGATGAAGTGATCGTCAAAGTGGTTGAAATAGACGACATGGGCCGCATAAACCTGACCCTAAAAGGCGTGACAGAAGAAGAGAAAAAGCGTATCATATAAGTCATGGACGGGTCCGTAACCACAGTTGTTATCCTGATCTTTGTTTTTTCGATACTTGGCACGGTAACCGGCAAGCATCCAAAAGTTAGCGCCCCTCCAAACATACCGACCGGTACTACGGTTCAAGAGCCAACCCAGCCATACGATACTTCTCAAACCTATTCACAAGTGAATGTGGCCATCCCAAGCCCATCGTTTATGGCTGGCTATACCGAAGGCGTGGTTGAAGACCTGAAAAAGTTCATTTCCAGCTATGCCAAAAAGATCGATGCCTGGGAAGTGGATTCGATCGCCAATTCGGTAGTTAAATACGGCCAGACCTATGATGTAAACCCTAAGCTCGTTTGCGGATTGATCGCGCGGGAATCCCGGTTTAACCGGTTCGCCATCTCATCGTCAGGCGCGCAGGGATTGGGCCAGTTGTTGCCATCGACCGCTTCCGGCCTCGGCATTTCCGATCCTTTTGATATTGACCAAAATGTCATGGGTACAACTCGTTATATAAGATCATTGCTTGACCGATTTTCCGGCGCCAACAAAGTCCCTTTTGCGCTGGCGGGCTACCTGGAAGGACCGAATGCCGTTAAAAGAAATAACGGCTTTAAATCCGCTTCAAAACGATATATTGAGGACATCTTGACCATTTCCAACAAACTCTGACGAATTTCTGTGCAATTTACTCATTTTTAGGCCGTTTTTACCGGCATAGTAATTGCTTTATCTTTTTTTGAGGTGAGATGACCGTGAAGATAAGCAATGAGCAGAAAGTGACGATCATAGGGTTGATGATCGCGGTGAGCATTGGAAGCATCGTGTATTTTTATAACCATTTCCTCTGTCCGGAAAAGCCTTCGGAAATACTTGACGATCCCAAAGAAACGGTTGCCGTTAAAAAAAGCGGCGGGTTAATCGTCCATGTTTGCGGAGCGGTGAAAAGAGAAGGGGTATATGAACTATCCGCCGGCGACAGAGTAATCGATGCTGTCAGGGCGGCGGGAGGGGCGATGCCGGAGGCCGAACTTTCAAAATTAAATCTGGCGGAGGAAGCAAAGGACGGACAGAAAATATTAGTGCCTGAAAAAGTAAAACCGGTCGTTGAAGCAGAGCGTAAGAGTGGAACGCCTAAAGAAAAAAAGTCGGGGGAAGGCGTGGTCAATATTAATACCGCCAGCGAAAAAGAACTTGATGACTTGCCGGGGATAGGCCCGGCGACAGCCAAAAAGATAATAGCGTTCCGTCCTTATTCAAAGATCGAGGATCTTTCAAAAATAGACCGGTTTGGGAAAAACAAGATCGAAAAACTTAGGACGAGGGTTTCGATCTGATGTTTAACCGTCCGCTGGTAGTTATTGCCGTTGCCTACGCGATCATCCTCGTTTTTCTACGGCCCCTAATACCTGTGCCGCCTCAATTGCCGTATCCGGAGGAAAAGAAAGATATCCCGATAGTTTCCGCCCTAAACGAGCGTTTTATGGGTGTCATTCAAAAAACCACGCCGGCGCCTTATGACGCGTTGCTTGGCAGTATTGTTTTTGGGACCAGCGTTTCGCCTCTTGATCCCGAACTTAAAGAAAAATATAAAAAGGTCGGGCTGGTCCATCTTTTAGTAGCTTCCGGAACCCAAGTCTCGATCCTTCTCGGTGTATGTCTTGCGATTGTCAGGATCATTAAAATACCAATAGGGATGGGAGTCGCGATAGTAACCTTGGTTAATATTTTATTCGCTTTGATGGCCGGCTGCGGCGCATCGATCATTAGGGCGGCGATTATGGGACAGGTGACCTTGACAGGCTTATTATTCAATAAAGAAGGGGAGATATATACTTCGCTGGCATTATCCGCGCTAATCATGATGATTTTAGACCCATTGATCATATTTGATCTTGG
>Ga0265296_1002201_pt1 | contig 20168 bp, 19 predicted proteins | sample MunlanPumphouse1_FD_189073 | JGI IMG/M metagenome (GOLD analysis project Ga0265296, IMG submission 189073) | Groundwater microbial communities from a municipal landfill in Southern Ontario, Canada - Pumphouse #1 | ecosystem: Environmental > Aquatic > Deep subsurface > Groundwater | place...
CTGGAGTTAAAAAGGGGGAAATTTTGTTTCCTCGCGTATAATATTAATTTTAGTTATATTAATTATGTTAATTGATACTCACGCGCATGTTAATTTTAACGCCTTTGCCGAGGACAGCGAGGAAGTTATCAGGCGGGCGTTAAAAGAAAAAATTTGGATGATTAATATTGGCTCGCAATTGTCCACATCAAGGCGGGCTGTTGAGTTCGCGCAAAAATATCCGGAAGGCATTTATGCGGCTGTTGGGCTCCATCCCGTGCATTTAAAAGAGCAAATTGTCCATGAAGAAGTTGACCCTTTGGAAGAATTTGAATTTAAAACCAGGCCGGAGATTTTTGATTACGCGGAATATGAGAAATTGGCGCAGGATTCAAAAGTCGTGGCAATTGGCGAGGTCGGTTTGGATTATTTTCATTTGCCGGAAGAAAATAAAGAAAGTGAAAGGCAGAAGCAAAAAGATAATTTTATCAAGCATCTGGAATTGGCGAGGGATTTGGATAAGCCGGTTATGATTCATTGCCGTGAGGCGCATAATGATGTGGTTGAGATATTGAAGAGTTTTTTGGAAATCCACCCTAACCCTCCTTTAGGAAAGGAGGGAAAATCTTTGAAAGGAGTTGTACATTCTTTTGGCGGCAGGTGGAGCCAGGCAGAGGAGTATTTTAATCTCGGATTTTTGATAAGTTTTAACGGGATCATTACTTTTGCGAGGGATTATGATAAGGTAATAAAAAACGCGCCTTTGGAGCGCATGATGATTGAAACCGATTGCCCTTATTTGACGCCAGTCCCTCACCGTGGCAAGCGGAACGAGCCGAGTTTTGTTAAATATGTGGCGGAAAAGATTGCCGAGGTAAAAGGAATAAGTTTCGAGGAGGTTGCTCAGATTACAACTGAGAATGCAAGAAAATTGTTTGAAATATAATTAAATAATTCTAAAAAGAATAGCGATTCCTAATCCGATTAATATAACTCCGGCGACAAGATGCAAAAGCCGGAGTTTTTGTTTGCGCCATTCCTCGGCTTTTTCTACTGACAAGCCGAAGTGAATAATAAATACCATGGCAAGCATAGGGAGGACAAAAACAATATTATGCAGGACCAAATAACTGACAGCTTTAATGGTTGCTATTTTTTTGGCCGCTAACATGCCGATAATGACGATGTAGGGTCCGGAAGTACAGGGGAGTAAAAATAAGCTGACTAGTAATCCTATTATAAAAGCTCCGGCTGGGCTGGCGATGCGCCGGATTAAGGATTTCATTTTTGGGCGCCACGAAAGAGGCACCTCCATTAAAAACCCTTTACCATACCAAAAATAATCTTTAAGATTGAATAATCCGATAATTATGGCTATGGAGCCGACAATCTTATAAAAATAACCAGAGTATGGGAGTGTGCAGTTCCTAATAAGATTAAAAATACTAAAGCCGATTAAAAAATAAGCTAAGAAGATGGCAAGAATAAAGGAAAGGCCGGTCAGAAGAGTTCTTCTTCTTTTTTTTGATTCCGATTGTTCAGTGCCTGGTTCTTCTTCTGCCAAAAGCATTGAGGCCATCAAGAGAATTAAAATGGCTAAGGCGCATGGATTAATTGAGTCCACGGCTGCGGCTCCGACAACGGCTAAAGTTGTCGGGTTTAAGCTTAAAACCGGCGCGCAAGTTTCTATGGATGCGGCTTGCACAGGGCTAATAGCTAAAAGCGCGTAGCAAATAATGGACAGCAAGGCAGGCAAGAAATTTTTTTTTGTGTATGTTTGTAAAGAAGAGGCTGTTCTCATAATTTTTTAATTTGAAAAATATAGCGTAGCGTTAATTTGAAAAATATAGCGTAGCGTTAATTTGAAAAATATAGCGTAGCGTTAATTTGAAAAATATAGCGTAGCGTCAATTTAATTTTGCAGTGTTAAGATCAGATTAAATTGCGCGAGAATTCTTTTTAGTCGCTTTTTATAAGTGGAAAATTATAATTGAATCATAGCTTAAATTCTTGAAAGTTTCAATGAAAAATGGTAAGCTGATTGATAGTTTGTTATTTTTTCGAGGCTTTGAAGGAGAGGCTGCGATGGCAGAAAAACAAAAATATTGCGTGAAGTGTGGTTGGAAAGGAAGCCTGGAGACTGACAAATGCCCGGGATGTGGCGAAATGAGTCATCTCATGGACTTGCCAAAGACTGCGGCGTTGCTTGCTAAGCCTGGAGCGATAGACGCCTCCGCAACAGATGTGGCACTGACATAGGAGTTCTTTATATTATCAAAAATGATTTGTTTTGCCGCCATAAGCGCGGCTTTTTTATTTAGCGTTGACATCAATAAAGCTATATAGTATGATTTTTAAAATTTATGGAGGAAACAGGTATGCCCTTGCAAATTTTGGCTTACGTAGTGCTAGTAGGATTGGTGGTACTTATCGCGGTTTTTCCTCTTTTGGCCATGTTTATTTTAAGTGTGTGGCCCAAGCGCCAGAATTTTTTGGGGTTTTATGTGGACACCAAAACCGCGGGTGATGTGGAAGAGAAGGCATTATTTGTACCTAAGTGGTTAAGGTGGTGCGTTTTATGCTTGTTAACATTGCTGCTGGTATTTTATGTCAGCGATGTTTATCAAAATTCGGAGAGTATTGGTTTTATTAAGGTGGCGGTCGTCATCGGGTTTATCCTAATTTGCACAGCGGCTATTAAGCGTTTATCGGCGAGCAGCTAGAATAGCTGCTTTTTTTATTTGGGAATAGAGAAAAGAAAATACTTCAATACTTTGTAGTATTGTAGTATTTGCATAATGTTGAAATTTAAAATAAGAAGTTTAACCATTTCCCCTTTTTTGAGAAAGGTAATTTACTTGGATTTGCTGGTGTTTCAAACATTGAAAAAAACGCCTTTAGATGGTATTCTGAGGGAGTAATTGCGAAAATATATTAAGCAAAATATAATAACAAAATTTTGCGTGGTTTTGCGCATAATTCTGCGTAGTTCTGCGGTTTTTTATGAAAGAATATAATCCTCAAAAAATTGAGCCGAAGTGGCAGAAAAAGTGGGAAAAATCGGATTTATATAAAGCCAAGGATTTTTCCAAAAAGCCCAAGAAATATATTTTGGTTGAATTTCCGTATCCTTCCGGTGACGGGTTGCATGTTGGGCATGTCAGGAGTTATTCCGCGCTGGATGTAGTGTCGCGTAAAAAAAGAATGGAGGGTTTTAATGTTATGTATCCCATTGGCTGGGATGCTTTTGGTCTGCCGACAGAAAATTATGCCATTAAAACTGGCGTTCATCCGCGAAAAGCTACCGATGCGAATGTTAAAAATTTTAAAAGGCAGATGAAATCTTTGGGGCTGTCTTTTGACTGGTCTCGAGAAATTGATACTACTGATCCAGAATATTATAAATGGACTCAGTGGATTTTTCTGAAGTTTTTTGAAAAAGGACTGGCTTATCCCGCGGAAATGCCTATTAATTGGTGCCCATCGTGCAAAATTGGCTTAGCCAATGAAGAAGTTATAGACGGCAAATGTGAGCGTTGCGGCGCGCAGACGGAAAAAAGAAAAATTAAACAGTGGCTTTTGAAAATCACGGCTTACGCGGATAAATTGATTAAAGGGCTGGATTTGGTTGATTATCCGGAACGGGTTAAATCACAGCAGATAAATTGGATTGGCAGGAGCGAAGGCGCGGAAGTAAAGTTTGAAATTGCTGGTTATCAATTACCAATATCTATTTTTACTACTCGTGTTGATACTATTTTCGGCGTGACTGCGCTTGTGCTGGCGCCTGAACATTCATTGATTGAAAATTTAAAAACAAAAATTGAAAACTGGGATGAAGTTGAAAAATATATTGGAGCAACTAGGAAAAAATCAGATTTGGAAAGAATCAGTGAAGCAAAAGAAAGAACAGGAGTCCAATTAGAGGGAATTGATGCCGTTAATCCGGCAAATGACGAAAAAGTGCCGGTTTGGATTGCTGATTATGTTCTGGCTCATTACGGCGGCGGGGCTGTTATGATGGTACCGGCGCATGACAAGCGCGATTGGGATTTCGCTAAGAGGCATGATTTGCCGGTTAAGCCTGTTATTATTCCCAAGAATATGAATTGTATTGTTATTCATGGCTGCCCGAGCACTTCTAATAATGATCCCGCGATGCGTACTTATGATAAACATTGGATTCCTTGGATTAAGAAAGAACTGGAAGCGCGCGGTATAAAAACAAAAATTCCCTTAATGCCTGTTCCTTGGGAACCGAATTATGAGGTTTGGAAAGAAGAATTTGAGAAAAATAGTGTCAACGAAAATACGATTCTGATAGGCCATAGCTGTGGCTGTTCGTTTTTGGTCCGCTGGCTTGGTGAAACAAAAAAAAGCATTTCAAAGCTTATTTTAGTTGCGCCTTGGAAAATTGAAGGGCAAGCCAACGCGGCAAAGAAAGTGTTTTATGAATTTTCTATTGATAAAAGCATTAAAGACAGGGTAAGAGAAATTATAATGTTTACTTCTGATACTGAAGCGGAGGATGGGAAAAGAGGATTGAAGATGTTTCATGAAATACTTGGGGGCAAAATAATAAATCTTGATGGTCGTGGACATTACATATTGATGCACATGAAAACAGAGGAATTTCCCGAGTTGTTAGAAAGTATTCTTGAAAATAAAGAATCTTATGTTGAAGATGGGAAATTAATAAATTCAGGGCAATTTGGCGGATTAAGTTCAGAGGAAGCCAGGAAAGAAATAATTAAGTGGCTGGAGGAAAAAGGGGCCGGGAAAAGCCGCGTGGAATATAAATTGCGGGACTGGGTTTTTTCAAGACAGCATTATTGGGGTGAACCGATTCCAATTATTCATTGCGAAAAATGCGGGGCTGTGCCAGTTTCTGAAAAAGATTTGCCTGTTAAGCTTCCACATTTGGAAAAATATCAGCCTACTGATACCGGGGAATCGCCTTTGGCCAATGTGAAAAATTGGGTTGATGTTAAATGCCCGAAATGCGACGGGCTTGCCAAAAGAGAAACAGATACTATGCCTAATTGGGCTGGTTCTTCCTGGTATTTTTTGCGCTATATTGATCCGAAAAATAATAAAAAATTTGCCGATGAGAAGAAAATGAAATATTGGCTGGAGCCTGCCAGCAATAGTCTTGGTGGCGGGGTAGATTTATATAACGGCGGAATGGAACATACCACCTTGCATTTATTGTATTCCCGCTTTTGGCACAAGTTTCTTTATGATTTGAATCTGGTGCCAACGCCCGAGCCTTATGCCAAAAGAACTTCCCATGGCATGGTTTTGGCTGAGGACAGGAGAAAAATGAGTAAGAGCTGGGGCAATGTTATTAATCCTGATGAGATCGTTAAAATATACGGGGCCGACGCGCTGCGGATTTATGAAATGTTTATGGGCCCGTTTGACCAGGCAATCAGTTGGAACCATAACGGTTTGGTTGGTTGCCACAGGTTTTTGAGCCGGGTTTGGGTTCTTTTTCAGGACAAGGATAAAATTGGCAAATCGGGCAAGGAGATTGTATCTAAGCTTCATCAGCTGGCGAAAAAAGTTGGCGAGGATATAGAAGACATGAAGTTTAATACTTCGGTTGCCGGAATGATGGAATTTATTAATTTTTGGACTCAAGAAAAACAAGCTCTCACTAAAAAAGACGCAGAAATTTTTTTGAAATTGCTTTCCCCTTTCGCACCGCATATTACTGAGGAAATATGGTTTGGACTGGGGCATAAAAAATCTATCTTTCTTGAAAAATGGCCTGAATATGATCCTAACTTGATCGTTGAGGATACTTTTGAGCTTGTTGTTCAGGTGAATGGCAAGGTGCGGGATAAAATTAAGGCGGCGATGGATATTTCTGAAAACGAAGCGAAAGAGTTGGCTTTGGGAAGCGAGAAGGTTGGGAAATGGGTCGAAGGGAAGGAAATACGAAAAGTTATTTTTGTTAAGAATAGATTGATAAACTTAATCATTTAAATTCTAAATTACAAGCGGCAAATTACAAATAAATTCCAATGACCAAAATTCCAATGGCTAAAATTGTTTGAAATTCGGAATTTGTGATTTATTTGTTATTTGTAATTTGATATTTGGATTTTGCCTGTGCAGTGCGTAATATTGGCGGCGGGGCGGGGAACCAGGTTGGGTAATTGTACGGATGAAATCCCCAAGCCAATGCTGAGAATAAACAATAAGCCGGTTTTGCAATATGCCCTGGAGCAGCTGCCTGAGGAAGTTGACCAGGTTATTTTTGTCGTGGGTTGGCTGGGAGAACAGATAAAAGAATATTTTAGCGACAATTTTCTTAATAAAAAAATAATTTATATTGAACAAAAAGACCGTTTGGGAACCGGGCACGCGCTTCATATGTGCAAGGATATTTTAAGGGACCGGTTTTTGGTTATGATGGGAGATGATGTCACAGAAAAAAATGATTTAGAAAAATGCTTGCAACATGATTTATGTTTGCTGGCGTATGAAAAACTTGATCCGCAATCAGTTTCCAAAACCGTTGATGAGGCAAGAGTTAGTCCTGATAGCACTCTTGTGGCTATTGCCCCGAAGCCGGAAGGAGCGGAGTCTTATTTGATGAATGTGGGGCTGTATGTTCTGGATGAAAGATTTTTTGACTATGACTTGGTGAAAATCCCGTCCGGCGAATTCGGTCTGCCGCAGACACTGGCTGTTATGGCAAAAGATTATCCCGTTTATGTTGAGAAAGCTTCGTTCTGGCTGCCGCTTAATACGGAAAGAGATTTGGAGAGGATAAGGAAGCATTTTTTGAAATAATAATTTTCCCTCTACTTTTTAACAGCAAAAACGATAGTTTATAGCGACAGCGTTAAAAGTAGCAAAAACTGCCGCCGGCGACAAGGAAATTTTTTGAAGAATATTTTTTAAAAAGCTATGAGAATATTAAAGATTAATCCAGAAAATTTAAGAGAAAGCAGGGAGGCAATTGAAGAAGCAGTGCGCGTTGTTTCAAAGGGGGGCGTAATTATTTATCCCACCGACACTGTTTATGGAATAGGCTGCGATGCTACCAATAAAGACGCGGTTAGGCGTGTTTTTCGGATTAAAAAAAGGCCGGAAGATAAAGCTGTGCCTATTTTGATATCTGATTTGGAAATGGCAAAAAAGGCCGCTTATTTTGATGATAAAGTTGAAAAAATGCTTTTATCCGTTTGGCCCGGGCCAGTCACGGTTTTGCTGTCAAAAAAATATTCTTTGCCTGGGATAGTAACGGGCAGCAAGCCGACTGTCGCTTTGCGCATTCCTGATTATAAGGTGACTCACTATATGCTTGTTTTGTGCGGAGTTCCGCTGGTTGCCACTTCGGCGAATATTTCCGGCCAGCCTTCGTCCAATAGAATTGAAGAAGTTATTGAACAGTTTAAAAAAACCGATCTCCGGCCGGATTTGGTTTTGGATGCCGGCGACTTGAAATTTTCCGAACCGTCAACGATTTTGGATTTATCCACGGGTAAGCCGATTATTACCCGGGTAGGTTTGGTGAATAAGAAAAAATTATTTGAGATAATAGGAATATGAGTCTCGATTATTTGATTTTTCAGTATTTGAATAATTTAGCCGGTCATTACAGAGCCATAGAGTATTTGGCGATTTTTTTTGGAAATTATTTTCCCTGGATGCTGGGAGTTGTTTTGGTGTTTTTTATTTTTTTAGGGAAGAATAAAGAAGAAAAAAAGAAAAATTATATTATGGTCGCGGTTGCTTTTACTTCCGCGGTTATTTCGAGATTTGTTTTTACGCAAGTTATCTGGTTTTCTTATTTCCGGCCCAGGCCATTTGTCTTTCACTCGGTTTTTCAATATATTTCTCCCATGACCAATAATTCTTTTCCCTCCGGCCACGCGGCTTTTTTCTTTGGTTTAGCCACGGTTGTATATTTATTTAATAAAAAAATAGGATATTGGTTTTTAACGGGAGCTTTTTTAATTAGTATTGCCAGGATTTTCGCTGGAATCCATTATCCCTCGGATATTCTAGTTGGAGCCGCCATCGGAATCTTTACTGGATGGGTATTTGTTAGATGTTTAAAAATATTGCGAATAGAAGAAAAATCATTTTGATTTCCGAATAAAAAGGTAAAATAAAAAAAGCCCTGCTGATTCTCAGCGGGGTTTTTGGCGTGTAATAAAAAGAGCTATTGGCGGAAAAGGATGATTTCCGCAGGTTCTGGGTAGGAGGAAATGTCTAGTGGAAGCAGTATTTTCTTTTCCCAGGAAGTCGGCGGACACGCGCAACATATTTCTAAGGCTATTGCGCCGTTTTCAGGAAAAGGATTGATTTCTATGTCTTCCCCGTCCAGTATAATGGCTGCGATTTCCTTCATAGTTAGGGTTCCGTCTTTTTCAAAAATGGCCAGAACAGCGTCTCGGTAAATTTCTAGGTGAGCCGGCTGTTCTTGTGGAAATTCGGGCTTGGGAAGATATTTTTCCTGATCCTGGATTCGTGTTGTTTTCACGACGAAGCCAAGAAGCGTGTTTCTGGTTTTGACAATCTGCAGAGTGCCGAGGTATGAAAATTTCTCGAGCTTCATAGTGTCACAAAACTCAGCCATTTCTTCTTCCGGCGTTCTGGGTTTTTGTTTCACGGCTTCTCCTTTTGTCTTTTTCATTTATTAACCTAAAAACCGGCTTAGGCCGGCTTGGTTTCTTAAGAGCTGTTTTTTCTTCTTTAAACCCTTAAACCAAAACCGGCCATTTATTGGCTAAAGTAAAAATAAAAAAAGAATCCGTTTTTGGTAAACAACGAATTCATAGTAGTAATTTATCAAAACAATTCTGAAAAGTCAATGAATTTTTAAATAAGTGCCCGGGGCGAGACTCGAACTCGCACAATGTTGCCATTACTGGATTTTGAGTCCAGCGCGTCTGCCAATTCCGCCACCCGGGCCGGGTGATTTGAATAAATATTTCTAGGCATGCCACTCGCCTATCGCCCTGATATATTATTATCACAGGGCTTTTTTGTCAATTTATCATTCTGGATTTTTCCATGCGACATCAACAAACCTGCTTTGGTCTTTAATTCTTTTAAGGTTGTGGCAATCAGATTTGTGAACCGAGACGCCGCGGTTTAGCGTAACATATCCTTTTATTTCGTCGCCTGTTTGCGGCTGGCAGCATTTTGCCACGTTAGCCATAATTTTTGATTGGCCGCTTATTTCTATTTTGGGCTGAAATTCTTTTTTCTTATGCTGGGGCGCTTCTTGAGGTTTTGCCTGTTTTTCCAGGCGCTCGGTTTTTGTTTTGTTTAGGCTTTCTTCTTCTGAGGCCTTGAACCATTTTTTAATTTTTGATCTTGCCTGGGAGGTTTTGGCGAATCTTAGCCAATCGCGGCTGGGTTTTTCTGTCTTTTGGCTTACAACTTCAATAATTTGCCCGCTTTTAAGGGGTTGGCTCAAGGGAATTAGTTTCCCATCTGCTTTGATGCCAGCGCACCGGTTGCCGATGTCGGTATGGATATTATAGGCGAAGTCTATTCCAGTCGCGCCCTCGGGTAGATCAACAACATCGCCTTGCGGGGTAAAAACAAATATTCTGTCGCCGAAAAAATCTATTTTTAAAAGTTCCAAAAATTCTTCAGGGTTTTCTGTTTCTTTTTGCCATTCTTGCAATTGCTTTACCCAGGCCAATTCTTTTTCGGGGATTTTAATGGCAGCTTGGCGGGAGCCAAAACGCAGCGCGGTCATAATATAGTCGCGCAATCCTTTTCTTTCGGAATAATGCCAGTGCGCGGCAATGCCATATTCCGCTTCTTCATGTATTTTCTCGGTCCGGATTTGGATCTCTGTTATTTTTCCTTCAAGCGCGAAAACGGTTGTGTGAAGAGACTGGTAGCCATTCGGTTTGGGTATGGCAATATAGTCTTTTATCCTTCCTGGCAATGGCCGCCACAATCTGTGGACAACGCCCAGCGCGGCGTAGCAATTTTCAACGTTATTGGTTATTATTCTCAGGGCGATTAGATCATAGATTTTGTTCAAGTCCATGTCGCAGCGCAGAAGTTTTTTATAGAGGCTGTAGTAGTGTTTCGCGCGAAGGTGAATGTCAGAAAATGGAACACCGGCTTTTTTTAATTCTACTTGCAGAATGGCTTTGATTCTTTCCAGGTAATTTTCTCGTTCTTGGAATCTTTCTTTAATGTTGGACGCTATCCATTTGTATTCTTCCGGATAGGCAAATGGAAAGGCAGCATCCTCTATCCGCCCTTTCATGCCGCCCATACCAAGCCTGTAGGCCAGGGGTGCGTATATTTCCAGGGATTCCATGGCAATCCGTTTTTGCTTGGCAGGCGGCAGATATTGCAGAGTTCTCAAATTATGCAAGCGGTCTGCCAATTTTATTAAAACAACTCTGATGTCCTGGGCCATTGCCAGGAACATTTTTCTCAATTTTACCGCTTGTCCTTCAATCCCCCGGTATTTAATTTTTCCAAGCTTGCTGACTCCGTCAACCATGAAAGCGACTTGTTCTCCGAATTCTTTTTTTATTTCTTCAATGGTAACAGGCGTGTCGTCAACAACATCGTGCAGAAGGCCGGCCGCGATAGTCTCTGAATTAAGCCTTAACCGCGCCAAAGTTATTGCCATTGCCAGAGGATGGATTATATATGGCTCGCCTGATTTTCTTTCCTGCCCCTCGTGCGCCTTGGCGGCAAAATTATAAGCTTTTTCAACTAAAGCAAAATCAGCGTGGGGATTATATTTTTTTATTTCTTGTATTAAGTCCTTGACATCCATTAGTATATAATATATATTTTTATGTAAAATACAACTTTTGAGGGGGATTGTGGTGAAAAAGAAAGAATTTATCTGTCTGACGATTCTCGTAGCGCTTTTTGTTTTTGTCCCTTATTGTTTTGCTTGGGATATAGCGGATAAGGATTGTTCTAAGGTGCGGATTAACTTTGAGGACTCTGAATGTCCCGTATATCTGGATTTTAAGTTGGCTGTTTGGGATGCTTCTGCTGAAGAGGATAAATTCGCCAGAGGCAAGCCTGAGAGTGGCCTTACTTTTAATTTCAGATTGCTGGATGTGGAGGAAATTGGCAGGCAGTTGATTATCCTTGTTGATGATGATGACCAGGTGGTATGGCACATAGATAAAAATCTTAAAAAACAGGCATTGTCAGGCAAGGCAAGAGAAGTTTTTTCATCCATTAGAAGTTATATTAGGGGGTTTAAGGCTGGGTTAAAAAGAAAAAATGTCCAGCGCTGATTTTATTCAGCGTTTTTTATTGGCGTATTCTTGACGTTCATTAAGATATGATTTAAAGTTTAAATAATCGTTGTCTAATCTGCTTTTGCCGAGGTGGTTGACCAATGAAACGATTCTTCGGAATTGCTCTTTTGTTTCTGGCGGTTTTTATAGGCGGCGCCACAACGGCAAATGCTGATGTTTTTGTGGCAGAGGGGTATATTGAGACTGACAAGCCTTCAGAAGTTTTTAAGAAAATATCGGCTACTTTTCATAAATTTTTTACCTTGCTTTATGAAGAAGCCATTTCCCGCGGTGAAATTGCGGATTGCGGCAAGAGAATTGATTTAATACTTATTGAAGACCGGAGTGGAAAGGATTGGTTTATTGGGCTAGGATTGCCAGCGAGAATTGAAGATATTCCCCCGGAAATTTATGCGTCTGTTTCTGGGCGACCCATGGTTCAAGTGATTTGGAAGACCAGCGGGAAAAATGCTTCGGGAGATGACGGCAGAGTCGCGGCGGAACAGCTCATTAATTTTCTTAAAGAAAAATATCCAGGTACAGGAGTGCTCCCAGCAAAAGCAGGTGCTTGAGCCAAATAGCCGGCGTTAACCAAAATGGTTAGCGCTTTTTTATTTAGTAAAGCAAAGACAGTTATTTACATTCTTTGTTTGAACACTTTTCCTCTCCTTTTGGGGCAAAAACCATTAATGAGTTGCATTTGGGGCATCTGGCGCCGGTGGGTTTTTGCCATAAGGCGAAATCGCATTCGGGATACCGGCTGCAGCCATAGAAATTTTTTCCTCTTTTTGAGCGCCGTTCAACAATATCTCCCTCAACGCATTTCGGGCATATTATGCCAAGCTTGTTTTCAATCTTTTTAATATTTTTGCAATTTGGATAATTTGAACATCCCATAAAAGCGCCAAAGCGGCCGCGTTTTACCACCATCGGCGACCCGCATTTTTCGCAGATGATTCCGGAGTTTTCTTCGTCCAGTTTTTTTTCATCCTCGGTTTTTTCCGTATATTTGCATTTAGGAAAAGTCGCGCAAGCGATGAATTTTCCAAAGCGGCCGAATTTTACGATTAGATCGCCGCCGCATTCAGGGCACTGGCGGTCCAGTTTTTCAAGAACGTCTTCTCTTTTAACTGTCTCCATTTTTTCGGAAAGATTTTTGTGGAACGGGCCATAGAACTCGCGGATCATTGGCATCCATTTTTGTTTGCCTTCGGCTATTTCGTCAAATTCTTCTTCTATCGTGGCGGTAAATTTAATATCTACGATTTGCGGAAAATGCTCAACCAGAAGATCATTGACCAGTAAGCCGATTTCCTGGGGATAGAGGCGCCGCTCTTCATTTTTGGCGACATATTGCCTTTCAATGACGGTGGAGATGGTCGGCGCGTAGGTTGAAGGCCGTCCAATGCCGTTTTCTTCCAGTGCTTTTACCAGCGCGGCTTCGCTATAGCGGGGAGGAGGAGCTGTTGATTTTTGTTCGGTTTCAACGCGGGAAAGATCTAAGGATTCTTCCTCTTTCATTTCTGGAATAAGTTTTTCTTCTTCAACATTCTTTTTCCCGTAGGCTTTCAAATATCCTTCAAACTTCGCCACGGATCCGCCGGCCTTAAGAAGATAATTGTTTTTTGTTTCCGCGTTTTTTGCTTCAATTTCAGCTCTCAGGGAATCAAAAGCAGCCGGAGCCATTTGGCAGGCAACCATGCGGCTCCAGATAAGTTTATAAAGTTTATATTGGCCTGGATCCAGATTCTTTTCCAGTTCCGCTGGAATCACTTCAGGGCTGGTTGGGCGGATAGCTTCGTGGGCTTCCTGGGCGCCCTTTGATTTTGTTTTGAAAAACCTCGGAGAATCAAGAGCATATTCATTGCCGAATTCTTTTTGAATTATTCTTTTGGCGGAAACAAGCGATTCAGGCGAAAGATTAAATGAATCGGTTCGCATGTAGGTAATGAGCCCTTCTTCGTAGAGCTTTTGGGCGGCGGACATAGTTTGCTTGGCGGAAAAGCCAAGGCGACTGTTAGCGGCTTGTTGCAGAGTTGACGTTATAAAAGGCGGAGGCGGAGTGCGTTTTATTTCTTTGCGTTCAATTGATTTAACAGAGTATGCTGATTGTTTAAGCTCAGTTTTTAAATCAATTGATTCTTTTTCTGAGGAGACCAGCGTTTTTTTATTTTTGTATGTTCCGGCAAAAAGTTCGGTTTCAACGGTTTTTTCAATTTTTTCTCCGTTTTTTTCAATAAGCTCAGTTTCAAATTCTTCGCTTGATCCTTTTTTGCGTAAAAAAGCTTTAATATTCCAAAATTCTTCGCTCTTGAATTTTTCAATTTCCCGTTCGCGCTCTGCTATAAAGCGCAAGGCTACGGATTGCACGCGCCCTGCTGAGAGTCCCCGGCGGATTTTTTTCCAGAGAAACGGAGAAAGCTCATAACCCACGAGCCGGTCAAGGATTCTCCGCGCTTGCTGGGCGTCAACAAGATTGATGTCAATTTTTCTGGGATTGGCGATGGCTTTCTCAATGGCTGTTTTAGTGATCTCATGAAAAACTATGCGTTTGGCATTTTTTTCGTCCAGCTTGAGGGCTGTTGCCAGGTGCCAGGAAATAGCTTCTCCTTCGCGGTCTTCGTCAGTTGCCAGAATTACTTCTTCGGATTTGGCGGATAATTTTTTGAGTTCTGAAACTTTTGTCTTGGCTTTGGTTGGGATTATATATCTCGGGATAAAATCATGCTCAATATCAATTCCCATTTCACTTTTTGGAAGGTCGCGAACATGGCCGTAGCTTGATTTTACGGTATATCCTTTTCCAAGAAACTTGGAGATGGTCTTTGCTTTAGTTGGAGACTCTACGATTACTAGCTTCATGTAACATGAAACACGAAGCATGTAACAAAAAACAAAAATTGTTCTGTGTTATATGTTGCGTGTTGCGTGATTAGCGCGCGGTTATATACATCATTCCTCCGATATTCCGGACTTTGCCTTTCATTTCCATCATAGAGAGGGTGGAGGCAGTGACGGAGGTGTTGAGTTTTGTTAACGCGGTTATTTTATCAATGTGAATCGGCTCTTGGGATAAAATTTCCAGGATTTGCCGTTCTTCTTCGTTTTCGGGGATTATTTCGCGCGCTTCTTTTATTTCAGCGGCGCAAACCATATTTAACTCTTCAAGAATATCGCTGATATTATTGACTAGTTTGGCGCCCATTTTAATCAGGCTATGGGGTCCGGCGGAATATTTTGAATAAATTGGCCCTGGCACGGCGAAAACCTGGCGGTTTTGCCCCAGGGCGTGGTTAGCTGTTAAAAATGTCCCGCTTTTTTCCGCCGCTTCAACCACCAGAACGCCGAGTGAAATACCGGAAATTATCCGATTACGCGCGGGAAAGTGATATGGCATTGCTTCTGTGCCGATAGGATATTCGGAAATAACCGCTCCGTTATCGGAAATATGTTCAGCTAGATTTCTATTCGCCGTTGGATAAATGTTTTCAAAGTTTAAACCAGAACCAATAACAGCGATTGTTCTGCCTCCGGCCTCAAGGCAGGCTTTGTGCGCCATTGTATCAATGCCCAGGGCCAGGCCGCTGACAATGGTCAATCCGGCTGTGGATAACTTGTGAGTAAGATCGCTGGCAACTTGCGCTCCATATTGTGTTGGTTTTCTTGTTCCCACAACAGCAATGCCTATGTCATCTTCTGGTTTTAGCTTTCCCTTTACATACAAAAGCGCCGGCGGGTCGTATATTTCTTTTAGATACTTCGGATAAACCTCGTCCTTGATGGTTATAAGCGATATTCGGTTCTTTGTCAAATTTTCATATTCTTTCTCTGGATCTATTCTATTTCTTCTTTCCGTAATTTTCTGTGAAAGCTTTTCATCCAGCCCCGCCTGGCGCAGTTCTTCCGCGCTGGCTTGCCAGGCGGTTTCAAGATCGGGAAAATATGCCAATAATTTTTTAAATCTAATAGCCCCTATTTCCGGAAAGAGGTTGAAAGCGTTAAAATATGTTAATTCTTTTTGAGAAGTTGACATTTTATCGGAATTTAGTTAGTTTGAGTATAGTTTTAGCGGAGTAAAAATTAAAGGAGGTGGCCATGACTGCTGTTCTCGGGCATTACGGAGAAAAGACGGAGGTATGCGGCGGGGAGAGAGAGATTCTGCCAGCAGGAAGATGGGTTGAGGCGGCCATAGGGGAAGAAGATCTTTTAGGCATCCGTAGTGGTTGCCTGAAGGATATTTCTCACGTCGGTTGCTTGTCGCTTATGCTATACGCGGTCGTATGTCAGAGCGACATTATTGTCTTCTGGCCTTGTTTTGGATTAGCTGGCGAACCTGCGTCGCGCATTGAAGTTGCGCTTGCGCCCGGGGTGGCGCCTCAGGATTTTCTTCAGCGGTTTGCTGCCCTATGCGATGGTTCTTATGAACGGCTGCCTCACCGTGGGAGTGATAAAATGCCTTGTTTTCACCTGGCTCCGGTGCCTCCGGAATTGCTGGATGTGCCTGCGTTAATGGGAACAGGAGGTGCGTGTTCCACGGAATTTCCGAGCTTGGCTAGCATCAAGTAAGTTCTGTAGGGGTATAGCCATTTATTTTTATAGAAATTTTTAACCGAGGGCGGAAACGCCCTTTTTTTATTTGCGCTATTTTAAAGATTTATATTTATAGCGCGGATTGCGCGAATAATAAATCCCTCCCAGCCTCCCTTTGGAAAAGGGAGGAGCTAGAGAGTATCTCTAATCGGAAATCCTGCCTCCTTCTATCGGAAGAGCTAGTCTTGACAAATTTATGTCTTTAGTATATAATCTTAATGAAGTGTAAATTATTTACTACCCTCTATTATTCTATCTGCGAGTGGCGAAAGACCAAGAGAAACCCTCCTACTCTTGGCAAGTAGCCAGTGAGTATTAGGGGTGATTCTGATTTTTCAGGATTTGCCCCTGACGCTCGCAGGTAGGATAATGGAGAGTAAATATCACCAATTAAACACGGATTCAAAACGAATTGAACACGAATGATTAGGAAAAAGTCCGCCGATGGGGCGGATTTTTGGTTATTTTGATGCTGTGTGAGTAAAATGTGGAAAAGGCTGTGGAAAAAATGTATTAAAGCATAATGTATTAAGTATAACGTGATGATTTTTCACTTTCCATGATATTAAACAGAGCTTGCGTGGCTTCGGAGATTAATTTTTCCAGGATTGATTTTTCCTCGCGGGTAAATTTTTTGAGCACGAAGTTTTCAGCTTTTGAAGGGACTAAGTCCCTATTTAGGGACTTAGTCCCTAAATTCAGAGGTCGGATGCCTATTCGCAGACGCCAGAAGTTATTAGCGCCAAGAGAATTGATAATTGACTGGACTCCTTTGTGCCCGGCTGAGCCTTTTTCTTTTTCCATCTTGAAAGTTCCGATTGGCAGATCAAAGTCATCATGGATGACAAAAAGATCAATAACTGATAACTGATAATTAATAACTAAGGATTTAACTGATTCGCCTGATTTATTCATATAGGTTTGGGGTTTTGCCAAGAGTATGTTTACCTCGGGATTTTCTGACATTTCGGCCTGGAATTTTTTATTTAGTTTCCATTTTGAAAAACCGCCAATATTTTTTTGGATGTAATCAAGCGCTATAAATCCGGCGTTATGCCTGGTTTTTTTATATCTGAAGCCCGGATTACCCAGGCCAATTATCAACTCCATGTGTTTGAATTATTTTATTGAAGGAAATAGACAAGCGAAATGTTATATATTACTTGACACAACTTCTAACTTCTAACTTCCAATAAAGTGTCTAATGTCTAATTTCAAAATGTTATAGCGTGCAGGATGCGCGATATATCGCACGGAGTACTGCGCGCTATAGAAGTTAGAGGTTGGAAATTAGAAGTTTCATGATGATATTATACACCAGACTTGTTTTTTTGTGAAAAGTAATGTAAAATTATGTCACTTGTTTGTGTATGAATTAATGCCGGAACACAAAGGCAGAAAACACTAAAACCATCCGAATTTTATTATGGCAGAGGAAATTATCAATCAGGACAATCAGCAGGATAAGCAGAAAGACAGTTTTCTTTCGTTTATATGGGAAATAGTAAAGATAGTGGTTATTTCGCTGGCAATCGTTATGCCGATCCGGTATTTTTTGATTCAGCCGTTTTTTGTTAAGGGGCAGTCTATGGAGCCTAATTTTGACGACGGCCAGTATTTAATTGTTGATGAAATAAGTTACCGGCTTCATCAGCCAGGGCGGGGAGATGTGGTTGTGTTTAAATATCCCAACGATCCGTCGCAGTATTATATTAAAAGGATTATCGGGCTTCCAGGAGAGACAGTTGAGATAGTCGGCGGAGGAGTTATCGTTTATAACGACCAGCATCCCCAAGGACAAGTTTTAGATGAAGAAAAATATTTGGACGCGGCTAAGACAATGGGTGACATGAAAATAACTCTTGAGAACGGGCAATATTTTGTTTTGGGAGATAACCGTTCAGCATCTTCCGATTCTCGGCGCTGGGGTCCCTTGGAAAAAGACTTCATTGTTGGCAGGGTTTGGGTCAGGGTCTGGCCGTTTGATAAAACAAATGTTTTCGCAACACCAAATTACTAGAAATTAAATTTCAAATAACAAATTTCAAATAACAATAAATTCAAAATTTCAAAATGCTAAAATTTTTTGGATTTTGGAATTTGGTATTTATTTGGCATTTGGTGCTTGATGTTTGGGATTTTATTTGATGCCTGAAGAAAAAAAACCAAAAATTAAAAAAAATTTCCAGGCTCCGAAAGGAACCTATGATATTTTGCCCGCGGACCAGATTTGGTGGGACAAGGTTTTTAAGGTTGCGCGGGATGTTTCAAAATTTTATGGCTTTGGCAAAATTGACACGCCGGTTATTGAAGACGCCGAAATTTATATGAAGGGAACCGGACTGACAACTGATATCGTTGAAAAGCAAATGTATACTTTGAAAACAAAAGGGGGAGACCTTCTTGCTCTGCGTCCGGAACTGACACCCGGGATTATTCGCGCTTATCTTGAAAGAGGCATGTCCGGCTGGCCGCATCCAGTCAAGCTTTATAGCTGCGGGCCACTTTTTCGTTATGAAAGGCCGCAAGCCGGCAGATACAGGCAGCACCAGCAAATTAATTTTGATATTATTGGCAGCAGCGAGCCTGTTAGCGATGTCCAGGTTATTCAATTATTTTTTATCATTTTTCAGGAACTAGGGCTGAAGGGAGTTACTCTGCAGATAAATTCCATTGGCTGCGCTGATTGCCGTCCGTCGTATCGCAAGATGCTGATTAATTATTTTAAGAGCAAAACGGATAAAATGTGCGCTGACTGTAAAAGGCGCTTGAAAGAAAATCCGTTGAGAATTTTGGATTGCAAAGAAGAGCAGTGTATTGAAATTTCCGCTGGCGCGCCGCAGACAATTGATCATCTGTGCGAGAAATGCCACAATCATCTTAAGGGCGTTTTGGAGTTTTTGGATGAGCTTGAGATTCCGTATATTTTGAATTCTTTTTTGGTCCGGGGATTGGATTATTACAGTAAGACGGTTTTTGAATTTTGGCCGGAAAATGAGACTGGGAGGCAATCCGCGCTGGGCGGCGGCGGACGCTATGATTATCTGGTGAAAACTTTAGGCGGGAGAGATACTCCGGCTATTGGAGGAGGATGCGGCTTAGAGAGAGTCATTTATCATTTGAAGCAAAAAGCAACAAAAAATCCAGCCGCTGCTCCGCCGAAGGTTTTTTTGGTTCAGCTTGGAGATTTGGCAAAGAGAAAGGGGATGAGGATTTTTGAGGAATTGCGCAAAGCGAATATTCCAGTAACAGAGGCTTTCAGCAAGGACAGTATAAAAACACAAATGAAAATAGCTGACCGGACCGAAGCAAAATTGGCTTTAATCCTCGGCCAGCAGGAAGTTTTGAACAAGGCGATTATCATCCGCGATATGTCAACGGGCATTCAGGAAACAGTCGCGCAGGAAAAATTGGTTAAGGAATTGAAAAAACGGCTGGCAAAGAAATAGCCATTTGTTGATAGTTGGGTTTGTCTTTGATTTAAAATTCCAAATAACAAAATTTAAATAACAAATAAATCATAAATACCAAATTTCAAAATAAAAATAAAACTCAAATTCCAATGACCAAAATATTTTGGAATTTGATATTTGCCACCCTTCGGGTGGTCACCCGCAGGGCGAGAATTTATTTGTGATTTGATCTTTGGATTTTGAGTTTTTTTGATTATGGATTGTATTTTTTGCAAAGTAATTAATAAGGAAGTTTCTTCTGAGATTGTGTATGAAGATGATGACCTGCTGGCTTTTAAGGATATTAATCCGATCGCGCCGGTTCATATTTTAATTATTCCAAAAGAGCATATTCAAACAGTTGATGATTTAGATGACCGGCATCAGGCTTTGGCCGGTAAAATGATTTTGACCGCGAAAAAATTAGCCAGGGATTTTAATACTGCCGAAGGCGGATATAAGCTTTTGTTCAGGGTAAAAAAGCACGGCGGACAGGAAGTGGATCATTTGCACTTGCATTTATTGGGTGGCGCGCCATTGGTTGATAAGATATACCCTATAAACATTGAAGAGTAAATTTTGTTTTTTTATTCCCATACAAGTTTAGCGCAAAAGGAACACGCGGTTATAAAATTTTGAATTATTAATTTTGAATTTTGAGTGAATGTTTGAATTTTAAATTTTAAATGATCGGGTTTAAAAATTATATTATTCAAAATTGATTCGAAATTTGAAATTCAGAATTCGAAATTTTGAATTTACAGAAGGGAGGTTTTTTAATGTCAGTTGAAGTAAAAAAGAAAGACAGGGAAAGCTCAAGCAGCTTACTGAGAAGATTTGTCCGCCGCGTCCAGCAAAGCGGTGTTTTGTTGCACACCAGAAA
>Ga0265296_1002202_pt1 | contig 20147 bp, 18 predicted proteins | sample MunlanPumphouse1_FD_189073 | JGI IMG/M metagenome (GOLD analysis project Ga0265296, IMG submission 189073) | Groundwater microbial communities from a municipal landfill in Southern Ontario, Canada - Pumphouse #1 | ecosystem: Environmental > Aquatic > Deep subsurface > Groundwater | place...
GAAATATCACGCCATTTGTTTTTATGCCGGTGAGCGAGACGCCAAAGTTGGTTTTGTTAAAGCCGAAGATCAGATCGTCAAAGAAGTTAAAGAAATGATTGAATCCGTCTATCGTCTTAAATTAGAAGTGTTTTTAATTTCTCAGATAAGTTTCGATTACGGATATAAATTATACGCTTCTTTGCCCAGGGTTAGTAAATTTGCTACAGGCGTGGAAATCACAGAGGAGAATTTAAAAAAATATCAGGCTGCCGTTAAAACTTTTCGTGATTTAGACCAAAAAATTAAGGAAGTTTCTATCTCCGATATTATTATTTTAATTATGGCTGCAGCTTTGCAATCTAGAAGCTCGGATATTCATATTGAAGCCGAAGAAGCTGACGTTAAGATAAGATTTCGCGTCGATGGTGTTTTAATTGACGTGGCTTCTTTGCCGAAATCTTTTTGGAAACAAGTGGTTACTAGGATCAAATTGCTTTCCAGATTAAAAATTAATATTATTGATAAACCGCAAGACGGCCGTTTTACGATTCATTTGTCTAATGAAAATATTGACGTTCGTATCTCTTGTTTGCCGACAGCTTTCGGAGAAAGCATAGTAATGAGAATTTTGCGTTCGTCTTCAGCCGGACTTTCTTTTGATAATTTAGGTCTTCGCGGCACGGTTTACGAAAAATTAAAACAGGAGGTGGAAAGGCCTAACGGCATGATTATGACTACTGGTCCTACCGGTTCCGGTAAAACCACCACACTGTATGCAATTTTGAATAAACTTAATGATCAGGAAACAAAAATTATTACACTAGAAGATCCCGTAGAATATCAATTAAAGGGTATTAATCAAAGTCAGGTTGATCCTAGCCGTAATTATACTTTTGCCGCGGGTTTAAGATCTATCTTGCGTCAAGACCCGGATGTGGTAATGGTTGGCGAAATTCGCGACTTAGAAACAGCAGAGATTGCTATTCAGGCGGCTCTAACTGGTCATTTAGTAGTTTCGACTTTACACACTAACGATGCGGCTGGAGCTATTCCGCGTTTCTTATCTATGGGAGTTAAGCCATATCTATTAGCGCCGGCGATTAATGCAATTATTGGTCAGCGTTTAGTGCGGCGTATTTGCGAACATTGCAAAGAAGAAATGATTTTGGCGCCGGAAGTTTTAGAAAAAGTTAAAAAAACACTTTTAGATATTCCTTTTGTGTCTGGCGTGAAAGTTGATTTAAACACTCTTAAATTCTATCATGGCTTGGGTTGCGATGAATGCCAGGGTTTGGGTTATAAGAGTCGTATTGGTATTTATGAAGTTTTTACTATGAACGCGGAAATTGAAAAGGTGATTGTCGGCGGAGAAGTTAGTGAATATTTAATACGCGATTTAGCAAAAAAACAGGGCATGTTGACTATGGCCCAGGATGGTATTTTAAAGGCTTTGGATGGAGTTACTACCGCAGAAGAAGTTTTTCGTGTTACCGAGTAACGCACTTGCCCCAGTTAGAGATTTAAGATTAAATATACTTAGGAAATTGATAAGAGCCGTAAGGCGGATTCGCTCCAGAATAATCTGCGAAAAGATTGTCTTGATTGAATCTCTAATGGGGCTTGACCCCACAGCCAAAACAAGATAAAATTATTTTATTGATAATCAGCACTTTTAAAAATAAATAAAAATTTTCAAGAAAGGAGGATTCTAAAATGAGTTGCCATGATTGTGAAGGCAAAAAGGGTCTGCTTCTGCCGACCGAAGAGCTTATTAAGGATAATATCTATTTGATCCAGGGTATTCTGGAAATTGATATGATCGGCTATCCGGATCAGGATGGTCTCAAGGCTCGTTACGATCAGTGCTCCTTGCATTATGTCCGCGACAAACTTCTACTTTACTGGATGAAGTTGATGAAAGGCGAGCTCAAGCTCGAGGACGAGAAAAAGCATCCGCTTATTATCGTCATTGACTCACCAGGGGGCGAGGTGTCTAGCGTGTTTCAGGTCTACGACATCATGCAGAATCTGATTGCCATGGGCATCAAGATTTACACTGTCGGTTTGAGCCTTGGCGCTTCCGGCGGCGCTTTTCTTCTGATGTCCGGCACCAAGGGCTACCGTTTCGTTCTGCCGCATACTCGCGTGATGTGCCATCTGGCTCGTCAGTCCCCTTCCGGAGCGCGCGAAGAGCCTTTGCCTCTTATGCCAACCGCACCCATCGGACAGGGAGATAATTTAGAGGAAGATCAAGAAGAGAAGTTGAGATTGTATGAAGAGCAGAAGCGAGTGTATGAAGAGATGTTGAAAATAGCCGCTCGCAAGCGCAAGCAGAAGGAAGAGGCGGACAAAGAAGCTTTGGTAGAGTTCAAGCGTATGCAGGAACAGTTGGTGGACATCATTATGAAGCACTGCAAGAACGATGATCAGACTTCTCGGTCGACCATTCGGAGTGAAATGGCTAAAAAGGATTTCTGGTTCGAAGATCAGAAAACGGTCGACTACGGAATCGTCGATTACGTACTTTCTCCGGAAACCGTCGCTGTTCTGAGCGCTTTGTTCAATCTGAACCCTTCAGACTCTAGATAATTGTTCGTTGTAAAATAAATCCCCTGCCAAAATTCGTCAATTGACGAAGGCGGGGGATTTTTCTATTCCTGAATTTTGAATTTAATATTTTCAATCTCAATTTCTTCTCGGGTTTGTCCCACTGCTTCCTGTAAAATATTTACTTTAGCCAATTTGTTGATAATTTTCGCATATTCCAGAATATTCTTATCCTCGGTTGAGATGTTTAATATTTTATTGTTTTCTATCTTATTGGTTGTACGGTAATTTCTGATGCCGGCGATGATATTTTTTAATTTTTCAAATTCCGCAGTGCTTTTTTTATTAATAAATTTATTCTCAACCCCCGGCCACTTATTAATCATCAATAAATTTTCGGACTTTTCTAAATTTATTTTATCTTTTAAGTTTTGATAAATAGTTTCCGTCACAAAAGGCGCGAACGGATGGATCAAGCACAGTATATTTTTTAAAAGATATTTCAAAATGGTTAAAGTATTGGCTTTCATCTCCGGCGTCGCGTCTTCGGCCATCTGAGTTTTGCCGATTTCCAAATACCAATCGGCAAATTCGTGCCAGACGAAATCATAAATTTTATGGCCAGCTTCTCCGAATTCGCAATTGTCTATATTTTTAGTTACTTCGACAATAATTTCATTCAGGCGAGAGAGTATCCACTCATCAGCCAAAGTAATGGGTTTTATTTTTGTTTTGGGCAGATTGGCGTTATTGTCAATGTTCATTTCTATGAAGCGGGCGATATTCCAAAGTTTGTTGATAAAATTGCGGCAAGCCAAAATTGTTTGTTCGTCGAATTTAATAGCCTGCTGGTCGCGGTTAGTCATATACATCAAACCAAAACGCGTGGCGTCGGATCCATATTTATTGATTAGCTCTAATGGGTCGATGCCTGTACCCAAGGATTTGCTCATTCGCTGGCCCTCAACATTCAAAACAGTGGCATGAATGTAAACAGTTTCAAAAGGAATTTCTTTCATAAATTCCAAAGAAGAAAAAATCATTCTAGCTACCCACAAGAAAATAATATCCTTGGCCGTGGTTAAAAATGACGTAGGATAAAATTCTTTTAGGTCTTTGGTTTTTTCCGGCCAGCCCAAAGTGGCGAACGGCCACAAAGCGGAGGAAAACCACGTGTCCAGCGTGTCTTCGTCTTGAATAATATTATTTGAGCCGCAGTGCGGACATTCGGTCGGTTTAGTTTGGGAAACAATGGTCTCGCTTTTACAGTCGTGGCAATAATAGACCGGGATCCTGTGTCCCCACCATAATTGACGCGAAATACACCAGTCTTCAATATTTTCCATCCAATTAATTAAAATATCATGATAGCGTTCCGGCACAACTTTAATTTTACCTGATTTAATTGCTTTAAGGGCGGGTTTGATCAATTCTTCCATGCGCACGAACCATTGTTCGGAAATAATTGGCTCAATCGTCGTGCCGCAACGGTCGCAATATCCGATCGAATGTTCATAGTCTTCAATTTTATCCAACGATCCTTGTTGTTCTAAAAGTTTTACTATTTTTTCTCGCGCTTCTATGGTGGTTAAGCCTTCAAAATCTTTGCCCGCTTCTTTGGTCATTTTCGCATCCGGGCCAATCACGTTAATAGTGTCCAACTTATTAGTTTTTCCGATTTGCCAATCAATTTTATCGTGGGCCGGCGTTATTTTTACCGCGCCCGTGCCGAAAGCCATATCAATCTTATGGTCAGCCACAAATTTTATTTTGCGGTTAACGATAGGCAAGACAATGACTTTGTCTAATAAATTTTTATATCGTTCGTCGTTGGGATTAATTGCCACGGCCGTATCGCCAAGCATGGTTTCCGGTCGGGTGGTGGCAACCATCACATAACCTGAGCCGTCTTCATAAGGATATTTGATATACCAAAGTTTTGTTTTTTCCGGTTTATACTTTACTTCCAAGTCGGAGATGGCGCTGTTGCAGCGCGGACACCAGTTAACGATACGCGGCCCTTTGTAAATATATCCCTTCTTCCAATAATTAACGAAAGCCTCAAAAACCGCTTGCGAATATTTTTCATCAAGCGTGAATCTTTGGCGAGACCAATCGCAGGAGCAGCCCAAAAGCTTAAGCTGGCCGATAATCAAATCGCCGTATTCTTTAACCCATTGCCAAACTCGTTCAATAAATTTCTCACGGCCCAACTGGTGTCGGTTGGTTCCCTCTTTAATAAGCTGTTTTTCCACTACATTCTGCGTGGCAATGCCCGCGTGATCGGTGCCGGGCATCCAAAGCGTTTGGAAGCCCTGCATCCTTTTGAATCTGATTAATAAATCTTGAATCGTGTTATCTAGGGCGTGCCCCATATGCAGAGAGCCGGTAACATTGGGCGGGGGAATCATAACCGCATATTTTTTTTTGCGGTTTTTTAGATTATCCGGATTAAAAAATCCGCTTTCTTCCCAAAGCTTGTAGATTTTTTCTTCATTTTGTTTTGGCTCGTAAATTTTATCCATAGATTTTATATTCTATATTATTTATTTTAGTTTGACAATTCTTTGTCTTGACAAAAACATAATTTTTTGATTAAATTATAATATCAATAGTAAAAAGTTCTTTTAAAATAAAAATCCGCTAACTGGCGAAAGGAGGAACAAAATGTACGGTGGAATAAAGCGAGAGATTTATGATGAGTTCCAGTCTTTGTTGAAAGAAGCGAAAAAGACAAAGATGACTATTAAAGAATTAAAACTTAGCTGCGATCCCAGGAAATTTCACTTTAACCTTTTAAAAAATTACTTACTCACTAAAAAAGAGGGTAATTTTAAGGATTTGGCTCAATCTCAAAATTTGCCTAGCTATGATACAATCTCCGGGTTTGATAAAGGTGGAAGTCAAGAAAACTGGACGCGGGGAGCTTATCAAATTACACTCAGCGACTCAAAAGAAATATTCGTCTATTTGTCCGACTACGAAGCTGAATTTGGAACCACGGTGTATGTAGTTTTTGTCGCTTTTGAAAAACCGGAAGCCCTTGACGAATTGTTAAGCGAACTCACCAAATTTTATTTGGAAATCAATCGCGGGAAAAGGATTATTGTAGTAGGAGACACCAATAATTTAGAGAAAGGTTTGGCTAAAAAACTGAGCTGGGATGATATCGTTCTGCCAATCCAGCAAAAAGAGGGAATTCGCGGAGAAATAGAGACTTTTTGCAAGGATCTCAACAGAGACTACTACAAAGAAAAAGGGATTCCTTATCGTCGCGGTTTATTATTCTATGGTAAACCAGGCAATGGCAAAACCATGATTAATCGCATTGTCGCCAGTTATAACGAGCGACCATTCATTTATTTTCAATTTAGTCCTAATTGCGGTCAGAATACCCTTGACGAAGCGTTGTATTTGGCTAACGAGCTAGCCCCTTCGACAATCTGTTTTGAAGATCTGGACAGATCCGCTATAGATAAAGCTGTTTTTACCAATCGTTTGGACGGCTTAATGGGCGACAGCGGAGAGGGAATTTTAATTGTGGCTACACTGAACAATGATGGCGCTCTACTTGATAAGGCTTTAATTAGGCCTGGTCGTTTTGATCGAGTCTGGCACATAGAACCGACCAGAGAAAGCCGTAAAAAATATTTAACTTTTCTTCTGTCGTCCCTGATCGATGACGGCTTGATTGAAGATTGCGTTGATAAGTTAAACGACTTGTCTATGGTTTACTTACGGGAATTCGCTTTAACCGCAGTTTCGCTTGCTCTACAAAGGAAGCAAGAGAAGCCCACGCCTCAAGATTTTGAAGAAGCTTTCCGTATTATTAATGAGCAAATAGGAAGCAGGCAAGAGCTAACACCTGGTCAGGGTGAAAGAAAAAGTGGCATCGGTTTCAAACCCACTATTCCCAACCCGTAAGACCAAATAAAAATTCAATAAAGGGACAGATAAAATATCTGTCCCTTTCAATTTTAAAAAGGTAGATTGACAAATTTTTAAAATTTAGTAACCTTGACATATTGTTCATTTAAAACAAAAAACATAAAAACATTTTAAGAAAAGGAGTGATGATCAATGGCCGAGCAGAAATTGGATAAGTCCTTACCGTCAAAATTGGAAAAACCCACGCCGTCAAAATGCGAGAAAGCATTCGTCGTAATTTTCCATGCTTTGACGGTTGTGATTATTTTGTTGATTTTTCTGCAATTCTTCCAGGTGCCGATCGTGGTTAACGAGTTTCTGAGATGGTTTTACTTGGCAATGTTGGCTTTGTACGTCGGTCAGAAAGAAGGGCTGCGATGGTTCGCTAACATGTTCACGGATCGCTTAGGGGAGATCTACGTATACGTCATCCTCGGCTTAGTAGTTATTATGGGCGGACTAAATAGCATCTGGCCACTGCGCTTTATTATGTCCGACCTGTTGAAACAGGTGGCTATACCTATCGTCGGTGCCTTTATAGCCACGGAAACCAGCAAGGCGATATTCAATAAGCGCCTAGAGAAGAAAAACGGCAACGGGAATGGTGGCACGGAAGTAAAATCGGAAAAGAAACCAGAAGGGCAATAAGGGGTATTAACTCTGTGTTTTGTCTTCGCTCGGAGAAAATATAAAACTATCGTTTTCTCATTTTGCTCCTCGCTCGTCAAAATAAAAATTTTAAAAAAGTTCGGAGTACAATTCTCCGAACTTTTTAATTAACCTTCACGCCAAAGTTTAGCGCAGAAACGAATTGACAAATTATCAAAATTTATTATACTTATTTCATATAAATCAAGAGCTTAGATCTTTAAAATAAATATAAGAATTAAAAGGAGGGAAAATGAAGCCGTTTCGTCGCAACGTGGCGATTGCCATTGATGGCGGTGGTATCAAAGGCGTGCTTGTGGCTCGCGCCTTAAGTCTTTTAGAACAAGACCTCGGACAGTCCTGTCATGATATTTTTCGTTTGACCGCCGGTACTTCAACTGGCTCAATACTTTCAGCAGGTATCGCCGCCGGTTTGTCTGCGACCGAAATGTATCGGATTTATTGCGAACTTGGAGAGAATATTTTCAAGAAAACTATTCGCAGTACTTTGTGGCCATTATATTGCTACCGTTATCCGTCTGCCCCTCTGGAATCAGCGCTCAAGAAATGTTTGGGCGATCGCCTAATGAAAGATTTTTGGTCGGCTACTTTGCCGACCGATGTAGTGATCACTATTTTCGATCTATTAAGGAATCATACTTGTTTTATTAAGCCATGGAAAGCGGAATATGCCGATTGGCCTGTTGTTAAGACGGTACTCGCTTCATGTTCGGTGCCGACTTATTTTCCGGCTGTCGAAGGCCGTTATATAGACGGAGGCGTGGGCTCTTATTCCAACCCATGCTATCTGGCTGCTTATGAGGCTCAATTCTGTTTGAAATGGAATCCTCGCGAGACAACATTGATTAGTTTAGGCACCGGTCGTTCGCCACATTCATTTCAGCCAGGTAATAAGCGTGTCTGGGAGTGGATCTCGCCGATTTTAGGCGCTTTTTTACAATCAGCCGATGATCAGCAAGTGCATTTGGTGCGCACTTTTTTTAACCAACTCGATTTTCGCCGTTTTCAGGTTGATTTTAGCGAGGTAATCGAGATGGACGATGCCAAAAAGATACCGCTTTTAACGCAATATGGCGCCGAGCTCGGTCGGAAGATCCTTAATGATCAAACGGAATCTGAAGTAATAATCGAATTTGTGCCCCCGCGTTAATAAGCGGAATTAGGCTAAAATAATATTAAGGGGGTGGAAATATATTTCCACCCCCCTTTTTTTTAATAATTGCCAGTCAAATTATATAATTAAACACCTATGTGGATAAATGTTCTTTACAACAACTAAGCTTCATATATAATCATATTAGCTTATACAACTAATAAAATTTAATCAAGGGTCTAAGGACCGCTAATAATTTCTGCCTACGGGTAGGAAAATAGCGGTTTTTTTATTTACAAAATATTTAATTTTTGTTTTTCATGTTTGAAAACACTAATAATTTATCCATTGGGCATTGTCCGATTTGCCAAGGAGTGATTTTTAAAGAAGGCGACTTTAAAAATTTTATTGGCAGTTTGTCTATGATGGTCAAATGTCCTCATTGCGGATCGGTTTTAAAAATCAATGTTTTTATGGAGACTAAATTTGAACTTTCTGCCATCACCCCATCTTCGCCGCCCTCCGAAATATCCGATAATGGCAGTTTAAAATAATTTTAATTTTAAATGGTCGATTTTATAAAAATAATAATTAAATTATTAAATTAAAACGTATGAACAAAAATTTGTTAATTGTAGGTTTAATTTTGGTTTTAGGCGCGGGAACGGTCTTGGCCGCGACTACGGCTAATACAGTAATGACTGCCGTAATTAATCCTGGCACTCTTTCGGTCACGGCTCCGGCTTCCACTTCTTTCACGGCTGTTGACTTGGACACTATGCCAGATGACGGCACGACCACTAATGCCACTATTTCGCCGGTGAAAATTAAAGATCATCGCGCGGGCGCTGCGGCTGGTTGGAGCGTAACTATGACAAGTACAAATCTTGAGTCAGGAACTGGTACGATTCCCGTCACCAATTTAGGAGTTACCCCTGGAAATATTACCGCGGTTGGTAATTCTAGTTTGACTGGTGTTAGCGCGGGAGGCCAGCATACTTTTGTTAGCACTTCGAACCCGGCTTCTTTGGCGGTTGCTACGAGCGGTAATGGCCGAGGTCGTTATAATCAAGATGAGGCAATGGCATTGCTGGTTGGTATTTCAACCACGCCAGGAACTTATAATGCCACCTCAACGGTCACGATTGCTATGTTAGATTATGATTCAGTGAATTAAGATTATAAATTATTCTTTATAAATCAAAATTAAAAATCAATGTTTAAATTGAAGAAAGGGGAAATTCTTCTGTTTTTTGCTGTGCTACTTTTTGTTTTTTTTATCGGAAGAACAAACAATTTCATTTCAGCGGCTGAATCAGACGAAATCGCCATTTATCCGGCTCACTGGGATTCCAACGAACCATTAACGCAGTCTTGGTTTATTTATAATCTTAATCCCGGCGACTACAAAATAGATGAAGTTCAATTGGTTAATTTGTCTGATAACCGTGTTACTATTGATATTTATCCGGTGGATGCTTTAACAACTAAAGAAGGGGCCTTTGCTTTGAGAAACCGAGAAGAGCCCAAACAAGATGTCGGGGCCTGGATAAAATTGCTTTTTTCGGAAATTACTTTAGAGCCTCGTGAATCGCGCGCTTTGCCGTTTAGCATCTCCGTGCCAAAAGACGTTGAAGTGGGAGATCACACAGGCGGTTTGGTGGTAGAAAAGAAAATAGCCGAAGAAAGCCCCTCAGATCAACAATTTGGGATGAAGATTGTTACGCGCGTGGGAGTTAGGATGTATGTGCGGGCCTTAGGCGAAATAAACGAGAGCTTGAGTATTGAAAAATTTTTCACTAAATTAACCAACCAGGGACGCTGGTTTGTTTTAGAGTTAAAAAATTTAGGCAATGTTAGACTGGCGCCGGAAGGCAGTATAGCTATTAAAGATATTTTTCAAAGGAATGTGGCAAGCTTGACCATTGAAAAGAGCGGCGAGGTTTTTCCTAAAAAAAGCGTTACGAGAGAAATTTTATTAAGCAAAAAACTTATATTAGGCAGATTTGTCGCCTTAGCTACTCTAAATTACGCTGATAAACAAATAATAAGCAGTCCTTTAGTTTTTTGGATTATTCCTTGGTGGGTTATCGTAATCTTAGTATTGATTGCTCTAATTATTATTTATTTAATTTTACGGAAGTATCTTAAAAAAAGAACAAAGGAAAGAGGGCAAGATATAAAATGGCAGAGTAAATAGATTGATTAGGCGTAATTCCGAATAATTATAAATTTATGACTATGGTCATTGATAAAAGTGGTTACGACCACAAAAGATGTTCTAAGTATTATTCTATAATCGTAGTTATTATTGTTGTTATAATGGCAACCCTTTTTGGTCGCTATTTAGTTAATAATATTTTGGTCAAAACAAAAAAAGAATATTCCGCGCAGGCTAAAACAATCACGGTCAATTTGCGTTTAGAGGTTAGAGTGGGTGTTTTGTCGGCTCATTTGGCGAGATCCCAAAGTGTTAAATCGTCAGAAACACGGATTTTTTTTAAAGATGGACAAATGGTTCGCAGGGCTTTTGTTGATATTGTAGCCCGCGATCATCGCGCGGTGATGAGCGGTTGGCATGCTTATTTATGCGCTTCGTCTCCTGATTTTAAAATAACCAATTTAGAATTAGCGGATGTTCGGATTGAAGGACTCGGTGGAAGCTCATTAACGGGCGTGTATAAAGCTTCGCCGCTTGGAAAAAACGAACCTACGACTTGCGTTACGGTGGCTCGCGCGGATGTTGGCGCCGGGCGAGGCGCCTTTCTATTAAAACCTGTTTTAAATATCTATTCTATCTCGTCAAGCGAAAACAACAATATTAAACAACCGAATAAACAATCCATAGTATTTAATTTTACAATATTGTAACAATATTTTATCTCACAATAAATATATGGCCGCGCCCAATTTCGTTGATACCACATCCCAAAATTTATCAAACGATAAAAGAGACTGGAATTGCAGTCCGCTCTTTTGGCGCAATGGACATAATTTATCCAAGCCCCAACCAACCCCGCCAAAAAGTCAAAAATTTCTAACGATTTTGTTAATTTTGTTGATTGGGCTATCGGCCGGTCTTCTAATAAATGGTTTAAAACCAACTAATAGTTTTGGCAAAATTGATTATTCCATAGCTCTTAATATTACTAAAAATTTTTTCCCGGCTTCTTTGGAGATTTTAGCGGCCGGCGAAGATCTTCAAAATTTGTTTATTGCCCTTTTGCCGGGAGAAACAAAAGAAAAGCATTTTATTTTACATCTTAAAAGTCCAACCGATTGGCGATTGGTAGTTCGTTTGAGTAATAATCAGACAGTTGAAAACCTACCTCAAATTACTTTGGCGGGGTCAATTTCCGCGACAAGTTCTCGCATTAAAATTAGCAAATCTATATCATTAGCGCCAAATAATTTGGAGGTTGATTTGGCGAGCGGCGGACCCACCGATGCCGACGGTTTATTTTTAGATATGACTATGTTTTTTCACTCGACTTATGAGAAGGCGTTTAACGATTTGGTGGGTAATTTGGAGTTTAGCTTGATTTCGGCCGACGAATCAAAATAATATCTTAATGTCTATTTTGAGATTAAATTTAAAAATTTTGTTTTTTTTAATTTTGTTCTTTTCGATTGTCAGTTTCGGATTAATTGATTTTGTTTTTTCCGCGAGTAGAGTTTTAAATAACGCCAAAAAAGAAATCCCCATTGAACAACCAATAGAAGAGTCTTCAGCGAAGGATCATCAAGACGATTTAATAAAAAAAATAGACGAGTCCATTGAATTTAATATTCCTAGTGCTATCGCTACTCCCGTCGCGCCTGATGCAGCCGTCAGCGGCCGGTTACGAATTTCTGCCCCGTTGAGCGCCCAACTCGAACAGATAAATATAGACGATATATCGGACGCTGGTATTATTTCTTTGGGTCAAATTGACAGCGTTATAGTAACTGATACTAGGCCTCAACGACCGGGTTGGACCGTAACAATGACTTGTAGCGACCTTGTTGCCGGTCCGAATGTAATAAGAATTAATAATTTGACGGTTATGCCCCAAGGCGTGCAGGTTAGCCAGGGCGGTTCTTTAAGCGGTATTACTGTGGGCACTGCGCATACTTTTATTAATTCCACCGATCCGGCGCTTTTAATGTCAGCGCAACAAGGCTATGGCCGCGGAACTTATCAGCAAAAAGAAAATTTAAAGTTATTTATTGACGTGGCGACCGCGCCTAATACTTATTCATCAACTTGCGTGATTACCGTTCAATAACTTTGTTGGACTTTACAAAAAGCAAATTTTTAGATAATATAGAGTCAGAATAGTTCATTAAAAATTTTCATATTAAAACAGGCGACGAAAAATGAAGAATGCATTGCAGCTCGGTTTTAAGCTGAGAGTCTTGGCGTTGGTGTTTCTGCTTATTTTCTTGTCAGATAGTTTGGTATTCGCTTGGTCAATCAACGATCGAATTTTCAAGTCAGACGATGAAACATGGCTTTCGGTCAGTGAAACAGCCGCGGCTGGTATCGGCGGTCCTTTGATCATTAGATGGAGCTGGAATAAGGCTTTCAAAAATACAGATACGACAAGCGACTTTACTAAATCAGTGGTTTTTGAAAGAGTGTGCCTTTCTCATGTGATAGCAATAGGAATTTTTTTAGCCATTCCCGCTAAAGCTCCTCATGATAATGATCCGTGGGGCGCAAATCCCGCGATGTTGGCTATGGTTTGGACGCCGATCGATGTAGGCATAGCTGCCTATAAATTCAATAAAGCGAAAAATCGGGCCAAGAATTCCTCGGAGAAGAAAGAGGCGTCTTCTCTGGATATCCAACCAATTTTTGGAAGAAACAAAATAGGGCTTTTCCTAACCAAGAATTTTTAAGTATTTTAGCGGTCTGAAAAAATCAGACCGCTTTTTGTTTTGAAAAGATACTTGACAAAAACATAATTTTGTGATTAAATTATAATGTAAACAATAAAAAGTTCTTTAAATTTTTAAAATAAAATCGGAAAATACAGGAGGAACGGAAATGAGGGCTTTTATCATTGTTCTGGTGGTTCTCTTGGTCAGCGCAGGCCAGGTTTTTGCTTTCGGTTTTGCGCCAGCTGAACTTGACAAGTGGTTCGCTGCGGACAAATTTGAACACCTGGTTATTCACACTTTGTTTACTAGCTACGTGTACAGCGTTGATCGTCCATTATTTACCGCGGAAAAGACCAATAACGCGAAAGTTGCGAAAATCGCATTCTATCAGTCTTTTTCAACGGGCTTTATGTACGAAGTCAACGACGGATTTACCAGCGTGGGAGAAGGTTTCTCCTATAGGGATATGTGCTATAACGTGGCTGGCGCAACCATCGGTTCTTATCTGACATACAGACTCAAACCGAATGGTCTGACCAAGATTTCTCCGACCTATCAGAAATGGGTAAACAAGCTTTATATGCGTTTTGGCGCCGCGACTCTGAGTAGTTTCGCTTCTTCGGCACTCGACCGTTTTTTATACAGCGAACAAGATTTGAGTCGAAACACGTGCTTCTGGCGCTCGGTTGCGACCATCAGTCTGCCGATCGTTAGCTTGGATATTAATCATCAGCTTTTCTATCCAAAAGGTACTAGACCATCTTGGAAGAATATGCTCTATGATGTGGGCGGATCTCTGCTGGGCGCTTGGATCGCTAGGCAGACCATTAGACATAATCCGAACTCTGAATTAAGAATGAAGTTGGTGAAATTCTACGGATGGTAAAATCTAAAACACCTTTCCAAAAATGGAAAGGTGTTTTTTTGTAATTCGTAATTTATAATTTATAATTTTATTTCAATAATTCCAATGCCTTGTCCAGTTGCGGGTCTTTCTTTTCTTCTACGTCTTTGTCGGTTATTTTAACTTCGATGTCCGGCTGGATACCGACTTCGTTAATGGCTCGTTTGTTGGGAGTAAACCAGTGCGCCACGGTTAATTTTAAAGCTGAGCCGTCATACAAGGGCATTAATTCTTGTACCGATCCTTTGCCAAAGGTTTTTTCTCCGACCAAAGTGGCTAATTTATAATCTTGTAAGGCGCCGGCTAAAATTTCCGAAGCAGAAGCTGACCCGTTGTTGACTAAAACAACGGTTTTAATGTTATTAAAAACCGCGCTGGTTTGGGCTTGATAATTTTCGGTTTCATTCTGCGCGTTTTGAGAGTATGTGACAAGTCTTTCCCCTGTCCATAAACCGGCGATATCCACGCCTACATCTAAATATCCACCGGGATTATTTCTCAGATCAAGAATTAACCCTTTTGGTTTGTTGAGCAATATTTTTTTAGTGATGTCGTTAATATCCCAAAAAGTATCGCCGTTAAAATGCGAAAGGCGGATATAGGCAATATTGTTATTTTTCATTTCGAAGAGAACGCTTTGTATTTTTATTTTATCGCGGATAATGGTGAATTTTATAATTTTATCTTCGTTTTCGCGAACAATGCCGATTTCCACCTGCGTGCCCTTTTTGCCCCTGATTCTAGAAGCTGCTTCATCAAGAGATAGGGAATCGGTTGATTGATTATCAATCGCGGCAATAATATCGCCGGCTTTTAGCCCGGCTTTGGCTGCCGGCGTATCAGGCAATGGCGCGATAACGGTAATGTGTTTATCTTTAATGCCGATTTCAATGCCGATACCTTCGAAGCTGCCGCTCATTTCATCTTTGAATTTTTTGTTATCTTCTGGATTAAAATAGCCGGAATAAGGATCGCCCAATCCTTCAACCAATCCGTTCATGGCTCCGTAGAATAAGGCTTTGTCGGAAACGGGCTGCTTAATATAGTGGTTCTTAACTAATGACCAAGCCTGTTCAAAAATACCGTAATCTGGCTCTTTGTTCTGGTTGGACAAATTTTTAATAGCCGTAAAAAAATCTTGCGGCGTGGCGATTTTCGTGCGGATATATTGCTGATCAATATTAATACCAATAACGCAGCCTAACAAAATGACTAATATGATCCAAAAAGCAAATTTTTTCTTTGAGATGGTCATATGATAAAATTCAAAATTTAAAAATCAAAATGCAAAATTACAATTCAAAATCCAAAATATAATGTTAAAATGTTTCAAGCTCCAAGTTTTTCCAATTCGTAATTGGTTTTATAGTCCTATCATCTTAGCAAAACTATTCATAATGTCGGTGGTAATGCCGGTCATAATAAAAATACCAAAAAATATAATCGTCAAGCCGATTAGTTTATAGAATAGACGGCTGCCTCCTTCGGTGCCGAGCTTTTCTTCGGCCCATTGCACGGCGCCTAAATTATTCAAAAACCATTCGGATTTCATCACCACTAAAGCGCCGACAACAACGCCGATCAAACCGATTAGAATTTTACCCATACCCCGTAAAAATTAAAAATTAAAATGTAAAATGACAATTCCCGCCTACGCCAAAGCTTCGGCGGGCAGGCAAAATTTAAACTTCTATTTTTTAAGTTCTAATCTATTTTAGCAAACAAGTAGATTTTGACAAGTTGTCTTTTTTGCGATAATCTTTATTGTATTGGGGTGAAGTAGAGCGCCACTCTTACCCGCTTGCCTAAGCCGAACTTTAAATCTTTGTTGTAAAAGATTACAGAATATATGGGCATGTAGCTCAGTTGGTTAGAGCACGGCTCTTATAAAGCCGGGGTCGATGGTTCGAGTCCATCCATGCCCACCATATATTAATTAAACAAAATTTATGCCAAATATAGAAGACCAAAACATTTCTCCAGCAGAAGAAAATTTGGAGCAAGACCAGGAATTAGATACCAATTTGCGGCCCCACAAGCTGCAAGATTTTATCGGTCAAGAAAAACTGAAAGAAAATTTGAAAATTTTCATTGGCGCGGCGCAAGGAAGAAACGAAGCCATTGAGCATATTTTGCTTTACGGCGGACCGGGTTTGGGTAAAACCACGCTCGCTCATATCATTGCCAAAGAAATGGGGGTTAATATTAGAGTCACTTCTGGTCCGGCTATTGAACGCGCCGGCGACTTGGCCGCTATTTTAACCAATCTGGCCGATGGAGACATTCTATTTATAGACGAAGTCCATCGTTTGAACCGCTTGATTGAAGAAGTTCTTTATCCGGCTATGGAGGATTACAGTATTGATTTGATCTTGGGCAAAGGCCCCGCGGCCAAAACTTTGCGTTTGGATCTGCCGAATTTCACTTTAATCGGCGCCACCACCCGACCCAGCCTGCTTTCTTCGCCTTTGCGCGACCGCTTTGGCGTAACCTATCAATTGGATTTTTACGAAGTTGAACACATCAAACAAATAATTCATCGTTCAGCGAAAATTTTAGGCCTGGAATTAACCGACGAGGCAGCCGAAGAAATCGCTAAGCGCTCGCGCTACACGCCGAGAGTCGCTAATCGACTTTTGAAACGAGTGCGCGATTTCGCTCAAATGAAAAAAATAAAAGTTATCAGCGAAAATTCAGTAAAACAGGCGCTGGAGATGTTGGAAGTAGATGAAATAGGCCTTACGCCCACCGACCGAAAAATTTTATTATCTATGGCGGAAAAATTTAAAGGCGGCCCGGTCGGCTTGAAGTCCGTGGCTTCTACAATTGGCCAGGAAGAAGAAATCCTTGAAGAAATGTACGAACCGTATTTAATCCAAATTGGTTTTATCCAACGAACCCCTCGCGGCCGCATTTTAACCGAAAAAGCTTATCAGCACTTGGGAATCAAAAAAGGAATGATATAATAATTTAATTACGAATTAAAAATTACGAATTTATAATTTTGAATCCAGGTAATTCGTAATTGTAAATTGATAATTAATAATTGAATTAAAGGGCTCATAGTTTAGTGGTAAAACACCTCATTTGCAATGAGGAAACGGCAGTTCGATTCTGCCTGGGTCCACCAAAGTTTATTTATTGATTTTTTTTTGAAGTTTTAAGACGAGCTTTCTATTACATTGTTTTAGGAAGTATTAAACCTAAAAAATAATATGGAAAACAAATCAAATACAACCGCTCACGATTTTTTGAAAAATGAAGTGTTAACGATGGAAAACAGATTGTTCTGGGTTAAAATTATCGGTTCTTCGGTTGGATACCTCTTGATAACTTTGTGGCTTAATAATATTCGAGGCACAGCTTCGCTTTGGTTTGTGTGGGTATTGATAATAATTCAATTTGCTTTATATTTTTCGATTTTTATTTCCGGCTATCAGCGTTCCAAAATTTTTGGTCTTAATAAAAATCTCGCTTTAGTAATTTTTATCATTCTTACCGTTTTGGGTAGGATTAACAATTGGGAACTGGTAGTTATACCCCTTCTTGTAATCGTCATGCTTATTTTGTCAGCAAGCAATAAAAGAATTTCTGAAAAAGGGAAAACTATGTTGCCAGAAAAATAATTTTATGTCCGAAAATCAATCAACAGAAGAAATTAAGCAAGAAATAGCGAGGAAAGCCGCCGCCCATGCGGAAGCGAATGTATATTCGCTCAATAATTCTTATCTAACGGCAGAGGAAAAACAGGAGGTTGAGCTTTGGTTTCAGCTTCCAGGGAATGTGATGCTCTATGCTTTCGTAATTACCGCAATATGGTCTGTTGTGGTTGCGCCATTATCTTGGAGTCTGATTATTGGTATTCCGCTCGGGGTTAATGTGATAGTTGGTTTGCTGAATTGGTATTTTTACAAAAAGAATTTGGTATATAAGCTTTATCTTACATTCCTGTATAGTTGGATTTTGTATTTGGTCAGTTTTGGTGCGGCGGCTTTCCTCTTTTTCAAGGGCGCAATTGTGTTAGCAATTATTTCTCTCGTTGCTCCTTTCGGTCTGTTAGCGATTGTTGAGCCATCAATTTATTTTTATTCCATTCTGGCCAAAAAACATCGAATGCACCCGAAGTTTGCATTTTTTAAGAAAGAATACGGACATACATTTCCATTTGAGCAAGATTTGGATTAAGATTTAAGCGGCGCACCAATTTCATTGGCACGAAAAATTGCGACGGCGAAAAAGAACAAGCGAGATGCCGAGAGGCATAAAAATAATAAAAAATTAGAATAAGTAAATTTATTATGACTAAGAAAAAGATTTTTATTATTTTAGCCGCGATCGTGCTGCTCGGTTTTTTAGTCGTTTTAATTAGGGGAAAGGAAGACGATTGGATTTGCGTTAAGGGAGAATGGATCAAACACGGCAATCCAAGCCGTCTTATGCCAACTTCTGATTGCGCGAAATAGCTTTGTTGATAAATTTCCCTTATATACTACAATAATTGTTAGATAATTATTAATCATCATAAAATCTATGCCAGGTAGTGAAAATTTGATATGGTCTGGCATAAAATAATAAAGACGATTAGTTTGCTAAGATTGAATATACAAACCAATGTTCGTAGGTATATAGATAAATTAAAAATAAATATTTAATCAAATTTCTACTACCTGGTATGGACACAAAAAACACAAAGATTAATCAGTTCGGCGGAAGCAAGATTATTTTAATCATAGTAATTTTGGTTATACTAATCGCTTTGGGCTTCGGCGCGTGGTATTTCTTTTTGAAGAAAACCGTTGAAGGCGGAGCTTGCGCTGATAGCGCAAAATGCGAGCAAGGATTAAAATGCATTAATAAGATATGTTCAAGCGGCAAGTTTGGTTCAATCTGCGCTCAAAAAGGCGATTGTCAAACGCAGTTCTGTGTTAGCGGCAAATGCACCGAGGGCAAAAAAGGAGATGCGTGTGAAAGCTATAAAACCTGCCAAGAAGAATTGCTTTGCTTAAAAGATGTTTGTAGCGCTCCGCCTGATTACTCTAAATATTTTACCCAGATTAAGATTTCTAAAATGAAAATGATGCCGCCCGGACCGAATAATATTCCGATACCAACCACCGAATTCAAAAAAACCGACGCCATCGAAGTTGATTTAATGGTTAAATCTGCCGAGGTAAAGGGTGATTTTTATTACGAAGCTGTTAACGCCAAAACCGGCGAAGTGGCTTTTAGCACATCAAAGAACAAACAATATATCAATGGCCAAGATATGGGCACCGGTTCGGATTTGCCAGTACCTTCCGGCGTTTATGATTTGAATATCTATTTTAACAGCGAATTGGTTTACACAACCCAAATCACGGTTAGCGAATAATAATTATCAACATATTAATCAAAAAGAGCGGGCTTGCGTCGCGCTCTTTTTGATTTGCGTTAGAAGAGGATAATATAGTGTTAAATGGTTTTCGTTTTTGTGTTATACTAAATATAGAATTATATTTAAATTTTTATATTCCAAATGAGAAAAAATATTATTATCGCAGTTTGTATCGTCGGGGTCTGTATTATCGCGGTTTTGATATGCGGAAAAATTTTGATTGCCAAAGCTGAAACGCCGGATTTAAAAGACGGTGATTTGGTTGGGACCGAAGATAATTCGGCTCTTACTTTTATTAAGCATTATCGAATTAAAGATTGGTCAGAAGCCAGGGGCATTTGGCAAACGAAAGACGGCGGTTATATTTTTACCGGTCAGGCGAATTATGATAAATTCAGCGTGTTATCCGACCAGGATGCTTTTATCACTAAAGTTGACGCCAAAGGCAATCATCAATGGACCAGACTTTTTCAATCATTTCATTCAGTCAGGATTGATAAAGGTATTGGTGGAGCCGCCAAAAAGGGTGATGAATATGGCCGGGATATTATTGAACTTAAAGACGGCAGTTTTTTAATGGCCAGCCAGGGGGTGGGGTTTGTTGATAGTAAGTATTTAAAAAATAAAGAAAAGTGGGATGATGTTTTTTTAACCAAATTTGACAAGAAGGGCAATCATCTTTGGACTAAAATGATCGGCGATTATTCCACTGACCGCGTTTATAAACTTTACCCTACCGAAGATAATGGCTTTTTATTTTCCGGTTATTTTATTCGGACGGGTTT
>Ga0265296_1002203_pt1 | contig 20135 bp, 30 predicted proteins | sample MunlanPumphouse1_FD_189073 | JGI IMG/M metagenome (GOLD analysis project Ga0265296, IMG submission 189073) | Groundwater microbial communities from a municipal landfill in Southern Ontario, Canada - Pumphouse #1 | ecosystem: Environmental > Aquatic > Deep subsurface > Groundwater | place...
CTGGCTGGGAGCCCTTGAAAAAAGTTTTTACCAATATTCGGATGGCTTTAAGGCCCCGTTTTGCAGTATACAGGATTTTATAAACAGGAAAGAGCCGGCAGAAATTGTTGAATCAAGTTATCCCCTGAAACTAAAACCAGCGGCTTTATGGAATCTGCTCCCTGCTGAAGTAAGCAGTTCTATCAGGGAAGGTCTCAAGGATTTCAGCAGAAAAATAAAGGGATTTGAAACAGGCAGCATAATGGGGCTTGAGAGCAAGACTTCATCACCCATTCAGGTACTGCGGGAAAAGGACAGCCGCTGCACCGGCTTTGAAAATCTTTATATAGTCGGGGAAGGGAGCGGTTGCGCAGGGGGAATAATATCCAGCGGTGCGGACGGCATTAAGGCCGCCATGAATATTATAGAGAACAACGTATGAGGCAGCCATGATTCCGTGGGAATTGCTCGACAGCGTGCAGGTACCCGGAAACAGCGGAGAGCTTCGCCTCTACAAACGGGGCAGGGAATTCTCTATCAGGGTAGATGGCTGTGAACTCATGAACAGTTCTGCGCATGGGTCAGAGGATGCCCTGGCCGAACTTGCCTGTGCAAAGGTAGCAGACCGTCCCAATCCCAGGGTTTTGATCGGCGGGCTGGGTATGGGGTATACCCTGGCAGCAGCCCTGAGCCGGCTCGGTCCCAATGCCCGTGTTGTGGTGGCCGAACTGGCGCCGGCAGTGATAGAGTGGAACAGGGGGCCCCTTGCAGCCTTGACTGCAAACCCTCTGCGGGACAAACGGTGCTTTATTCGCGAAGAAGACGTTGCGGTGGTAATTGAAGAAAAGCGTTGTAACTACGACGCAATCATGCTTGATGTAGATAACGGCCCTGAGGGCCTGACCCGCAAAAGCAATAACTGGCTCTATAGCAAGGAAGGACTGGAAGCTGCCTTCGCAGCGCTGCGGACTGAGGGCGTGCTGGCAGTATGGTCAGTCAGTTCAGATCGTTCTTTTACCCGGCGACTGAAACAGGCAGGCTTTGAGGTGAAGGAGGTCAGTGCATACGCTCGCGGTTCACGTGGCGGAGGACGGCACACGATATGGATCGCCATACGCGGTTCATGACCTGAACAAAAGTGCTCAGATGTTGCAGCTTTCTTTGGAGAGTTTAGAGATATTGAATTAACTTTGTCATAAATCATATAATACTAATTGCGGACTGTTTTTTTGCTTAACAAGAACTACGCACAAAAATCCCGCTTCAGAGAAACTGCTAACCAGCAACATGACAAGGCAGTAGACCAGAATAACAGAATGATACAGGTAAGCAATTTAGAAAAATCATACGGACGTCAGGTACTCTTCGACAAGGTCGGTTTCACGATCAACCCCGAAGAGCGCGTGGGACTCGTGGGCAGAAACGGCCACGGCAAGACCACTCTGTTCAGGCTGATATTAGGACAGGAGCATCAGGACTCCGGGACTATCAGCATCCCTGCCGGCTACAGGATCGGGCATCTCTCCCAGCACATCCGGTTTATTGAGGAGAGCGTATTGAAAGAAGCATGTCTGAGCCTGCCGCTTCGCGAAGACCACAGGGACGAAAGTTACAAGGCAGAAGCCATCCTGATGGGGCTTGGGTTTTCCACTGACGATCTCGTTCTCAATCCTGCGCAGTTATCCGGCGGGTTTCAGGTAAGGCTGACCTTAGCAAAGGTGCTTGTCTCCAATCCAAATCTCCTCCTCCTTGACGAACCCACAAACTATCTCGATATCGTGTCGCTCCGCTGGTTAGCCCGGTTCTTGCGCGCATGGAAAAAAGAGCTCATCATCATCACGCATGACCGCTCATTTATGGACAGTGTTACCACGCATACGATGGCAATTCATCGCTGCGGAATAAGAAAGATAGCCGGGCCTACGCAAAATGTGTATCAGCAATTACTGCTTGAAGAAGAGATACATGAAAAGACACGGGTAAACGACGAGAAAAAGCGTAATGAGATAGAGCAGTTCATAAACCGCTTCAGGGCCAAGGCAACAAAGGCAAAGGCGGTTCAGTCGAGGGTCAAGGCATTGCAGAAAAAGGAACGGCTCGAAAAATTGTCTGATACAAGGAATCTTGACTTTACCTTTAACTCAGCGGCCTTTAACAGCAAGCAGCTGATGGAAGTAAAAGACCTGTCTTTTGGATTTGATCCCGGAGCGCCTTTAATTGACGGGCTGAGTTTTTATGCAGGGAAGAAGGACCGCATCGCGATAATAGGAAAAAACGGCAAGGGCAAGACAACGCTGCTGAACCTTATGTCCGGGGAATTGGCTCCCCTCAATGGCGAGGTGCGCCATCACAACGACCTGAAGCTTGCGTATTTCGGACAGACAAATGTAAACCGGCTTAACCTGCAGAAGACCGTGGAAGAAGAGATAATGGAAGCACACCCTGACCATAGCAGGGGCGCAGCGCGCAAGATATGCGGAGTCATGATGTTTCCGGGAGATGATGCATTAAAAAAGATCAGCGTCCTCTCCGGCGGCGAGAAGAGCCGGGTCCTGCTTGGCAAACTGCTCGTCAGCCCTGCCAACATGCTGATGCTGGATGAGCCTACGAACCACCTTGACATGGAGTCCGCTGAGTCCCTGCTTGAGGCGATAGATGCTTTCAGCGGCGGCGTAGTTATCGTTACCCACAGCGAAATGATACTCCATGCCATCGCAACAAGGCTTATTGTTTTTGATAACGGAAAGGCAACCCTTTTTGAAGGCACGTATCAGGACTTCCTTGACAGAGTAGGATGGAACAATGAAATCCCCCCGAAGCAGCGTGGCCCCAAAGTAAACGGAGGCAAAACAGTGGACAGGAAACTCCTCCGGCGCCTCCGCGCTGAACTGGTCAATGAGAAATCAAAGACCCTCGGGGCGTTGCAGAAACGGATTTTTGAAATTGAACGCGAGATAATGAGCCTTGAAGCAATGGTTGAACAGAGCAATAAAGATATTATGGAGGCTTCTGTTAAAGGCGACGGTGCAGCAATCAATAAACTGTCAAAAGCGCTCCACGCTTCACAGGCAAAGATAGATTCCCTCTTCTCTGAACTTGAACCTCTGCATATTGAACTTGAGGACAAGACCAAAGAGTTTGAAGAAAAACTCAACGGAATAGAGATAGCGTAGAAGCAGGGAAATTAAGAATTAGGGTAACAGCTCCGAACTTCTCGCAGCGTTAGCGGAGAGTCGTTCTCCTCGGCGAATCAGCCTGGGTGCGAACCGTGGCGACCGCGTTTCTCAATGCCCACTTTTTTCAGCTTACCTCAGCCTGCCTCAACATGCTAAGATAAATGTATGGAAATAGAGGGGATTAGAGTTAAAATAAGCGAAGGAGAATATCGCTTTTCCGATCATGCTGTAAAGAGGATGATCAAGCGAACTATTGACCGAAATGAGATAGAAGAGGCAGTATTATCAGGTGAAATTATAGAAGGGTATCCTGACGACAAATATTCTCCGAGCTGTCTTATTTATGGGAGGTCGAAAGCCGGTAGACATCTTCATGTGCAGCTTTCGTTTCCGCCGACAGTTGTTGTTATTACAGCTTATGACCCGGACGAAACCGAATGGATAGATTATAGAGTTAGGAGGGCAAAAGAATGAAATGCGTTTTTTGTGGTGGTGAGACAAAGAAACTGCTGGTAACCTTCAGTTATGAAGAGGAAAATAGATTTTTCCTTGTTGAACATGTCCCTGCAGATGTTTGCGAACGATGTGGAGAGAAAACTTATTCTCCTGAGGTTACCGAGGGATTATTGAAGTTTGCAAAGGACAAATTTAAGCCTGTTAAGAAACTTGAAGTCCCTGTTTTTGATTTTGCTAAAAGTTGTTGATATTGACGACAAGCAGCCGCAGTTTTCAGGAACTATGAGCTTGCTTCTCGCAGCGTCAGCGCAGAGTCGCCCCCGCACTCAGGCGGGTTCGCTGAGGAGAAGTGGCGACCAGACTTGCTGCTTGCGAACTTTGGCACTTTTGGACTATGGAACCTTTAAACTTTTGAGCCTTGGGACATCAAGACAAAGACCCTCGAACCTCAGCCGTAGCGACTATATTTCTCCTGCTTCTTTCAGGGCAAGGGCTACAATGTCATCATGAATACGATAGCCGCTGTCACGCATCTTATTGAGAGCAGCACCAACATTGTTTAGAATCCCCCCTTTTTTTGCTTCAACAAGAATACGCGCAGTGCCGATTACTTTGAGTCCAAAAATATCACGGGCAATCTTTCTCGCCTTGCGTTCATCTATAAGAACATAATCAGCCTTAGCCTCACGGGCAAGCTGAATAACAGACGCCTCTCCTATATCCAGAATGTTCTGTAATAAAGGGTCCACCGTGGCGGACAAGGATTGAACTTTAATCCATGATGCTTTTTGATAGGAATGCAAACCATGACTTGAAGCGCCTCCCTCAAGCATCTCTTTATGCACTGCTTCAGGGATGATGATTTGCTGAAATATTGTCTGAAGGATATCTAAGCGGTTAATGAGTGCGAGGGCGATAAGCGGGCCTGTGTTCGATACCAGATTACCCTTCATTGCTCCATGTCCGAAAATTCGTCTTCGAGTTCCTCTTTATCCCACTGAACTGTTGCTGCTCCATAGCGCGGACAACTCAAAAGGAAGGCAACGCGTGGCATTCCCACTAAGGCAGCGGCCTGGCCTGATGTCAAACGCCCCATCTCATAGAGTTTTACAGCCAGGGCTATTTTTGCCTCCTGCTCAAAGGTCTCAGGGCTCAGGTTGAGCGTGGCAAGCACTGCTTCGGGATATTTTATAGACAATGTCTTCATAGACGGCCTCCTTTGCAACACTACATTATTAGCATAACACAAAATATTTTATCAATTAACATTTTTTGTTTTATGCCCCTCTTCGGATTTCCGAACTTCTCGCAGCGCCAGCGAAAAGTCGCCCGTAGCGACCAGGCTTTTGAACTTGCAGGCTTGCTGCCTTTTATACTTTTCATCTTTATTGAGGTGGAAAGTAGAAAGGGTTATTAAATAAATATGATGTGTCCCTGATTGATTTGAATGTGTCCCTGATTGATTTGATTGATTTCCCTTTTACTAATGGGGGCAGTTATCTTTTTTAGAATTTCTTGACAACGCAATCATATTTTTCATTAGTCCTCCATTTATTATTTTCATCGCTTCCTTTTGACAGGAACGTTCCTGAAAGCCCTTAGCACTGCCATGTCGATGTACAGCTCGCCATACACAACCACCATTACACATCGGCAGAAATGGGCATTTTTCTTCAACACACTTTCTAATCCTATCGTCAAAAAACTCAAACCTTTGGTCACGTAAAGTGAGTTGTTTTTGATTCAGAAGATTACCAAAATTAAACTCTTTTATTCCAACCGAACAAAAACATTTTTGCATACCACCATCTGGCTGTATGACAACAGAATGTTTCATTGTAGCAATACAAATAGGTCCGGCCACGAATTCATCCTGAATGTTAAAGCCTCTCTGTTTCGCAAATAAAGATAATTTTAGATAATTCCGAGCTATTCTATCGTCTATATCCTCTTGCCTGGCAGTACAAGATAAATTAGGACAACTATTTTCGCCGTAAGATTCTATCAACCCAACCGTGACATTCAGGAAAGCAGCCATATTGAGTTTAGCAAGATAATTGATCAATATTTTTGCAGAAGTAAAATTAGTTTTGCCAAGGTTAATTCGTAAATCAATCTTGTCTATATATTTATTTTCAATAACCAATTTAATCCCGTCAATAATAGTATCAAAGGTTTCTTTGCCGTCTTTTCTTCGCCTTGTTTTATTATGAGTATCCCTAAAGCCATCAAGTGTCACTTGCAGTCTTGTCCAGTTATGCTTCTTTAACAGCTCGCAAATCTCCCTATCCAATAATTCTCCATTTGTAACCAATTCTGTTTTGATTTTAATGCCGCTGGTTGTTGAAAACAGTTTGAGCCTTGACAATATATCGGTAATTAAATCTTTCCTAAGAAGAGGTTCGCCGCCAAAAAATATTATCTTTATGGCCGTAATAGTGTGACTGGCAATATAGCTGTTCAATAAATTAAACATGGAATCAATTACCGTGTCTTTAACAGAACATCTTCTATTGTTCGGAATATGCTTTTCAAAACAATAAGGACAGTTTAATTGGCAAGCTAAGGTTGGAAGAACATGTATTGTCAAAATTTGATTTGCTTCTCTTGTTTTAAGAAAGAGCTTTTTAAACGCCTCTTCTTCATCAACATTATCCTTAACTAGTATGCCATTTTGTCCTTTTAAATTAGACGCCCATTTAGGAATGGTTCCATGATGAAGACTGGCTGTTAACTCATTGTAATCGTCCTTCTTTAAACTAACGATTGCTCCCGTAAATGTATTCTTAATGAGAACAATTCCTTTATGTTTAACTGAAAAACAAAATATACTTAATTTCCAACTCATTAATTCCCTCAGTTATAACGATTACGCATTGCGACCTTTGCGAAGTTCTTCCGATATGTTTAACTGAAAAACAAAATATACTTAATTTCCAACTCATTAATTCCCTCAGTTATAACGATTACGCATTGCGACCTTTGCGAAGTTCTTCCGAAGCCACTTTGTTTAACAGTGGGGGGTATTTTACCCCCCCCCCCGCATGGCTTATATTTAGTGGCCGTACGGGCAACAACCATCTTGGCCAAATTTAACGAATCTGATTTTGGCTGAGCCCTTTTTGATAACAACAATCTTTTCCATAGTTTACACCCCCTTTCTGTTAATTTTTAATTCCAATGACAATTGCGACTTATAAATTGAGCCACCTATTCAGAAGCCCTGTAGTGAGCACTATAGATTGCGAACCATACATCTTTATTGTGCTGTTATCTATTTCGCCACTAAATCGAAGTGTCTTCGGTTATGTCCCTGTTTATTTTCTCTAATTTGTCAATAAATGGATGGCCTTCTTTCTTAGCAAGCTCAATGTTTTCCTTAAAATAATTCCATCCAACTGATCTGTCCCCTTCCTCCACAAGTTTTTCAAGTTCTTCATAAGCATCTTCACCGTATTCCGAATAGAAGTTAGCGTACCTGTAAAACCATAGTTCGGCACGCAAGCATTTTTCAGGCTCTAATTTTAATGCTCTCTCTATTAGTTCCTTGCCTTTCTTTTTTCTCCTAGTAATGATCAACAGTTGTGCATAGTTGCTTATTGTGTTAACACTGTTCGGGTCAAACTTCAATGCCTGTTTGAAGTATTTCTCTGCCGCGACATACTCCTTCTTGATACGCAGTAAGAACCCTGCATAGTTGTTATGCAATTCTGGACTTTTCGGAAACTCCTCTATGCCTTTCAGATATATTTCATTTTTCTTTATAATATCCTGTTCAACAAATGCAGCTAACTCCACCGACCACCAACTCCTTTCTTTCCTCCTGTCGATGATCTCCTTTAATGCCTCTATTGTATTGGGCCCTATGCTCTTCCATATCTGTCTCCTGTATTTATTCGCCCTTTGCTTTGCTACTTCTATTATCTTTTCATCAAGGAGGTTGTACTCGAGAATGTTGTTTATATGAAGCATCATCTCGTCAAAGCCCTCTATGGGGACAAGATAACCGTTATGCTTTGCCACCAGTTTTTTTATCGCCTTGTTAGGCTCACCGTCCTTTTTTCTGTAACACCAGAACATGCCACCATTTATATTTGCAATGGTCACAAGGAAGCCCATAAGGCTTCCGTCATTTCCGCCATAGCCGATTACAACCGGCGTATAGCTTTTCAGTATGTCGGTTAATGCATTTTTCCAGACTTCGTGAAGCTCCTTGGTTCCATCTGTTGAGCTTTTCGGAGCATACAGAATATCCCTGTGAATCTTTGCAATGAGAGGTCTCGTGATCAGGGAGGTCGGAATGAACCTTGTTAATGATTCATGTCCGCAGACAAGGGGCTTCTTCTGTGTATAGATGAACATAGCGTCTTCTATCAAACTGTCAAAGTTTATGGTTATAGCGACATTGTGATTGGTTTTTGCCAGAATTTGAACCAGCACTGAGTGGCCGAAACTCGGCTCTTTTCCCTCTATAGTCTTTGCAAGGAAAGCGAAACCAGCATCCGGGTCTATCTCGAATCGCTTGTCATAAATCTGCGAGTAATAGGTAGCGAGGTTTCTCTCGTCTATCTTCTTGTCTTTCATCCATTTATTGACCTCTTCTGGATAAAGTTCCTTAATTTCTTTCAGCCATATTTTCGCAAGTTCGCCACCTGTAGGAATACCTGATGGTTTTGATGCACCGGCACCTAAAATAAAACAGTATCTCCTCTTCGGATTTTCATTATTCTTGAAATGGGTCAAAAAGGTTTGCAATGTCATCTTTTTGGTTCGTTCATCTTAGCATCTTCCTACTCATTACTGTCCGAAGTACCGCTGAGTACCGCTGAGGCTTAGGTCTTTTAATTTTGCTAATGTCCCTGCTCCAAACAGTTTTCAATTCCAACCACTTCCTTCAAAATCATATCCTTCCCCTGCCTTCTCCTGAACAGCTTGTCGGACTATGTCAAAACAATCAGTAACAATAATTAGGATGGTCATATATTCCTCTATTCAGCCTCATTAAAGTAATTTACTTTACTTATTTTTTCTTCTCCTTCTTGCAAAAATATTCCTGAAATCTTGCATAAACCTCAATAAATTGTCGCCCTCTTCAAATAAAATTTCTTCACTTATTACTATTTGCTCATTTTTCTTAAATCTTGCATGCTTTCCAGATTTTTCTATGTAAGCATCATTGACAATTTTATGGTTGTGTACAATTAAATGGCGACACTGGCTGTTTTCATTAATTTTGTCAACGATGTCTGTCGTAATCTCTGCTTTTTTAATGTCAAACAGCTTTAGAAATTTGTTAAGCAGTTTTTTCATGCCATCATATGTTAAGCCAATCAAATATCTCTCTATAATCTTTCCCCATAAATCATCTAAATCAACGGATTCTTTTACGAGCGTGATATCAATCTGTTTTTCTTGTTTTTCATTTTTCTGTTTTTCATTTTTGAAGATTTCGCTTGGATATTTCATGTATGTAATTCTCATACTATTTAAAATCCATTGTTCAAAATTTGCCATATTTAAAACAAAAATCGAATCAGCTAGTTCATTTTTTACAAAATTGTTACCCACCTGAATCATTTTATCGTATTCTATGCTCTTGATTTCGCTATCCTTTTTAAACTGCGCCAGCCTAAATTTATCCTTAAACGCTTTAAAATCATAACCCTCAAATTTCTTGGATTTATCAAGGCAATAAGACGTAATAGCCGCCTCAGTGAAGTCATACAATTTAAGCCTATCGATTATTATTTTTTGAAAATTGAACGTCGTCGTATCAAGCTTAGCAATTAATGGCTTATCGAGTGCTAACATTGTCAAACCAGAATATCTTCTTCTCTATCCTGAGATTGTTCAATTAATTCTTTGCCTAACTTGTTTGCTAATTTAGTAATGCTTGTTCTATCTTGGAAATATTGAAATTTGTCGGCCTTTTTCAAATCGAAATCACTGTTGAAATGCGTATTCTTGATTTCATCTATAATCTTGGCAAAAGCCTGTACTTGAAAGTCTTTACCCCCTTCGATTGATTTTAACACATCATAAACATAAGGAAATAAATAACACATAAATCTAAAACCAGATATCTTAGACAAAGTATTCTTATTATTAGCCCAAACACCCTTAAATGTTGTTTGCCAAGCGGATAGGTAATTTTTAAAGACCTTGTAATGCGTATCGCTGATTTGATTCTTCGAGTCTATCAATTTATCAAGGGCTTTGGAAGAACTCAGTATTTCGTCAATTTGGCTTGCCTTAAAAGCATTTTTTTTCTTTTCACCAGCCATAATAATTCTGTTAAAAAATGGAGAATCCTTTCCATCGTTGAGCTTAGCGATTACTTCATATCTTGTTTCTTCTTCGTCTAACAGTAAATTTAATAATTTCTTATGCCTGAGCAATATATTCTTATCGACTGTTTTTTGCCTTTCATTCAGAACCATAAATATTTCTTTTTTTTCGTCGCTCGATAAATTAATGAAGGCAACAAAACACATTGCATATTTATCCTGCTTTAATTGCTCTTTGCAGTCATCGTCGAATGACAATAATCTGTGCTGCCCGTCGATAATTTCAATAGTTTCCTTATATTTATTAATATCAGTTTTATCTGGAAATTGAATAACTAATTTGCCATCGCTTTTTCCTTCGAGCTTATATTTAGAACTTAAATTAAGAACTATTGCATTGGGAATATATCCTTTTGCGTAAATATCTTTTCCTGTTTTAGAAAGCTTATCTTTGCCTAAAATATAATTCTTGATTTCAATGATTCTTTTTGGGTCATAGGGCCTTTGAAAATTTTTGTCTCCAGTAGAAATGTCGCTAATTTTAACCAACTGTCGAACATAGTGAGGATCAGCAAAGAAGATAAAAATATCTTTATCTTTTTGTTTATACTTCAACACTTCGATATTCATAAGTCCTTCCTTCAATCAGGTATCATGTGAAACTGAAATGAGGTTGTTTTTGTGCATTAATCTTTTAGCCTCAAATCACATCCCTCACCCGCTTCACAATGCATATTTTATAGCCGAATTATATGGGCTGAATTGGGGTCAGGCTTGAATTTGTGAATTTAGCTTCCACATTCATTTCACATCCCCCAAATCCCTTTCCTCCGCTTCCTTCAAAATCTTATCCTTTCCTGCCCTCTTCTTTTCCACAAAAAATCTTCGTCACGTAACGAGTAAACATTACGCTTTGCATATCTGGGCAGTCAGGCCGTGTTTATGCTGCTTTTCTGTCTGTGCAAGTCTGAAGAGAGAGTTTGCAGCCTCAGCTACCTTGTCAGCCCCTCCCGGCTGAAAGTATATTTCCCTGCATTTCGAGCATACAAGCGCTGCAATCCCCGATAATTTTACCTTTAATCCTTCTCTCTCGAATTCCTGAGAGATGTACTTCTTTTCAAGCTGACCGCCGCATTCTGAACACGGCGCTGTTTCAATATCTGCTTTTTTCATTTCTTTTTCCCTCTCTTCGTCGGTGTTATCCACCATGGCATCTGGGGGACATATGCCGTAACAAGATCAATAATATTTTGGTTCGAATAATCACAAACCACATGAAGCGGTGATTTCTTGCCTTTATTCCAGAGAAAATGCCCGAGTATCAAGCATCGTTTCTCTTCTTCATACGCTTCAATAACCCTGCTATCTTCAAGAAGTGCCTTAATCATGTCCTGCTCTGAAAATCCCTCTTCTATCATGTGCCGGACTGCATGAATTCTTACACGATACCGCCCGGCACGAACCAGTTGTTTAATTATACATAACAAATCCTCAGAAGTCATTGACTATTTGGCTACTCCTATGTGTATCGAATCAGAGTCAAGTTGCTTTTGTGCATTTATCTTTCAGATACATTTCACATCCTCCAAAAATTCTCTTTACTCCGCTTCCTTCAAAATCTATCTTTCCCCAGCCTAACAAAAAAAATGCAATAGACAGTATATTTTATAGCCGAATTATATGGTTTTTCACTCGAAATGTGCAATAAAAAATTAGGCGTCTATTTTATATAAGACACAAGGCTTTCCGCTTTCAAATCCGAATGCCTTGATATGTTGTCGAAATGGGAATCGGCATGAAGGAGAACGGCTTTTTCCTGTATGGCGGAAGCGGCTATAAAAATATCGGTGTAAGGTACGCTTACGCCTTTTCTTTTTAGATCAAATGCGAGCCTTGACGAACTATCCCACAGGGATTTGTCAGCTTCGATGTAATAAAGCGCGTCAAGCCTGCTTTTAAGCCTTTTATATTCCTGCTCGGTTTTCGCGCCGCCCAGAAGCTCGAGTTCTATAATCCCGTTAATTGCAACTTCGCTTTCCGAGAGGATTTTCCCTATTCTCTCTTTTATTGATGGGTGGAAGTTCTTTTTGAGGGCAAATACCCATGCAGAGGTATCAATAAGAACCATTCTATTTTTCCGCCCTCTTCTTCTTCAACTCATCCAGAGAAAGGTCAATATCGAATGTGCCGAGGTCCTGCCTCAGAAGTTCGCGGTTTTTCATCCTGAGCAGTTCCCTAAGGCCCTTCTCTATTACATCCTTTTTGGTTTTGAGATGTGTTGCATGGAGGGCGTCTCTTATAAGCTCCTCGTCTATCAGAACTGTTGTTTTTCCCATATACATCTCCAATCTATGTATTTAGATACATCTTAGAATACATCCTCATGATATGTCAACAACCAGTCTTTTTGACTCTTCTTCAGCGGGTTAAACGCAACCTACTTCTTCACAATAACACGTTTCATGCTCTGTCAGCCCATTCGCCACCAACCCCTCAATCGGGATATTTGCCGATATACTAAGAAAAACAGCGCAAAGTGCAACTGCATATTCCGGTGAGTCCATGCTCAGGAATTATTAGGGACACAGAGCCTGCCCCCGCGCTGTTGCGTTTTGTTAGTGTGTTACTAAGACGTTTTTTCTTTTTTCAATTGTCTTTTTTCTTTAAGCGTGTGCTGTGGTTTTTTCTTGTCACTTGCTTTTTTCTTGCTTTTTTCTTTACTCATTGGATGCCTCCTTTATTGATAGTAGTATCGTTTATTCCTCCAAAATTATTTTCCCAACCCTTTTTAAAATAGCAGACCTTCAAAAAGAAGCTGTTTATAGTATACGCCTGATTTTGGCAAAAGCCTCTTCTATTATGTGCGGCTCAGGCAGAAACGTGGTCCTGAAATAAACTCCATCCTCCTGCCGTCCGAATCCTGAACCTGGAACAAAGACAACGCCCTCTTTCAGCGCAGCGCGCACGAATTGCAAGTCCTTCTTCCATTTTGGTGTTTCTATCTTAATGAATGCGTAGAACGCGCCTTTTGGAACAGGGAACGAGAGAGGCAGTTTACTGGCCATCTTCACGAACGTGTCCCTTCTTTCTACGAGCTTCGCCTTCATGTTCGCAATGTACGCAGGGTATGAAGGGTGCACTAATGCCGCTGCTGCTGCTTTCTGATACTCCCAATTCACGGAGAGGCGCTGGTTACACAGCAGGAAAAATGCATTCTTGACCTCTGCCCATTTATCGCCGTGGGCTGAATTGGGGTCAGGCTTGAATTTGTGAATTTAGCTTCCACATTCATTTCACATCCCCCAAATCCCTTTCCTCCGCTTCCTTCAAAATCTTATCCTTCCCCATCCTTCTTCTGCTCCGCAAAAAATTTTCGCCATGTCTGATATTAAGCTGCTGCATGTTGAATAGGACTGACTTCAACAACGACCTTTTTCAGAGTTTCACCTATGACTGTGCTTGCATTCAGCACTTCCAGCCCCGCAATCTTACCGTCCGGCCCGTAATTTGCAATTACATCTTCGCTTAATTCTCTATTTTCAGCCGTTCCCGGCTCAAGCTGTCTGAACTCAATATAAAGGGCATCTACTTCTGCATCATATTGAATCTTCATTCCTTGCCTCCTTAATTAGAATAATACACCTTAACGGTTATTACAACAATTTCATTAGATTCATCTGCAAAAATAGGTTCAACGGTTTTATATCTATAAAATTTTTGATTGGTTAATGCTGTCTGGTTGAAATCAAATTTATATTTTGTTTGAAACTTCCCCAATTTTGCAGATTCCCACGTGCCCACTTTTATAGCCTCAGTGACTTCTTTCTCGGAGGCTCCTCTTAAATACATTTGCAGTTTTGCATGATCAGAGAATCTTATTGGTTTCACTCACATCCCTTTAATACTAATTTATAGTTTTCTCCCGCTTCCTTCAAAATCATATCCTTCCCCTGCTTTCTCCTGTCCCATAAAAAATCTTCGCCACATCAGACAATAATTTAAAAATTATACCCAATCCCGGTTTTATTTTCCAGCAATGTCTTTCAGGTATTCTTTAATCCGTCTAATAAACTTCTTTGAATCTTTTACAATTTTCTCGGCTGTTCCCTTATCTATTGTGCTTTTGGCTGTATAATCACATTCCTCCCTCTTTTTCCGCACATAATCAAAAATCCTTCCATATTCTACTTCAACAATCCCGGCCTTTATGAAATGCTGATTGAAAGCAGCCTCAACCCCTGAATGTTTTGATCTTTCAAGCTTCTTCGTAAGCAGCAGTGCTGTTGTAATGCCAAACAATGCATAATAGGCCCTATTTACTGTTGCCCTGTATCTTTTCAGCGATAGCAGTTCCACCGCGGTTTTAATATCTTCTTCAGCCTTTTCTAAGCGGACTTTAATAAGCTCTCTTGTGTTTTCGTCCAAAGCTCTACCCCATCCTTACGAACATTTTTATAAAAGGGATCCCTGTTTTTTTTATACCAATTAAATGTTTTTTTATCCATTACAACCGGCGAAAGCACGACGTTGTTCTTAAGCATTATTTCATAGGCAGACATGCTGATTTCGTCTTTTATCAGGGCGTTACTCTCAGATGTAATTATCAGAATATCTGCATCGGATTCTCTCTTGCTCTCTCCCCTTGCTGCAGAACCGAATAGAACAGCATCTAATATTTTTGAACTGTAATATTTTTTTAGAAATATTATATATTCATTTATTGCCTTATTTATCCTTTTGTTCACGAGTAGTTTACCTCTGTATGTGTAGGCTGAATCGTTGTAAGCCTTGCTTTTGTGCATTTATCTTTTAGATACATTTCACATCCCCCAATCACTTCCTTCAAAATCTTATCCTTCCCCAGCCTAACAAAAAAAATGCAATAGACAGTATATTTTATTAGCCGAATTATATAGTTTTTCTTTCGAATTGTGCAATACATTTTATAGTGCCGTGTAAAGAGGCTTATTTAAGTATTTGGAGAGACTAATACAAATAAAAAACTAACGCGGCATTTTATACAGGTCATCATGGTCAAGAACACGTAAAAGCAGAATCTCTGATGACCAATCCGGATTTCCCGAAGGCAAATACTTGTAGGGGTCAAATGAAAGCCTGTATCTCTTATCAACTCTGACAGACCATGCAGTAGGGTCATTGACTATACGTTCGAGATTAAGTCCGGGATGAAGCGGATTGTTTTCAAGAAGCACAAGTGTTTTAGCTATCTTTTTTCTGATTATTTCATTTGAGCGGAACTTTTCTGCATCGTCGAGAAATTTTTTACTTGGAATCAGCGTTGGCACTCTTCATTTCCTTTACAAGCCATTCCGGCAGCTTCCGCCTTCCGCTGTGTCTTGCCTCTTGTAATTTTGCAATTCCCTTATCGTTCAGCCTAACTGTCGGATATATTTCAACAGGACTCAGTACGATGGCCCCGCCCTTTGAAAAAGACAGGTCAAGGTATGTGCCTTTTTCAAGCTTGAATCTTTTTCTTACCGTAGTAGGCAGGTTAATACTTCCGCGCTTATCTATAGCTATGAGCATCTTGCCTCCGTTTTCATTAACTATAGCAATATCATGTCATTTTGTCAATATGTCAAACTCCGCTGTAAGGGTCTCGGGGGCTCTTTATCTATAGGTTTTTAGGTTTCGAGGCAGCTAAGGGGTCAGGCTTACGATTGTGCATTTAGCTGTTAGCTCCATTTCACATCCCCCTACCGCAACCTTCAAAATCTTGTCCTTCCCCTGCCTAATAATCAGTTGTCAGTTTTTAGTTGTTGGTTGTTAGTTTTAAAAACTTCAAAAAACTTATCCAACTTTTTCCATTTTCTTGCAGAATTATATAGTTTTTCACTATAGTTATTCAACAATGAAATTATAAGAGGAACCGTTCGAAAAATAAAGGGCAGTGGTCAGGGTCAGACTTGACAGGCTGTTGACATTTGAAATCTCCCTTTCATCTTATCTTCCCATCCGCCACCAACCCCTCAATCGGGATATTTGCCGATATACTAAGAAAAACAGCGCAAAGTGCAACTGCATATTCCGGTGAGTCCATGCTCAGGAATTATTAGGGACACAGAGCCTGACCCCGCGCTGTTGCGTTTTGTTAGTGTGTTACTAAGACGTTTTTTCTTTTTTCAATTGTCTTTTCTCTTTAAGCGTGTGCTGTGGTTTTTTCTTTTCGCCTGCTTTTTTCTTGCTTTTTTCTTTACTCATTGGATGCCTCCTTTATTGATAGTAGTATCGTTTATTCTTCCGGGGTTTTTAACAGGACACCGTAAAAGATTATATAGTTTCTCTGCCATATCGCACATTTTAGCATGTGTGACAGTAATTGTCTAATTCCACCTCCCCACCGCCATTGATCCAGATCATCACCCTGCTGAGTACAAGGGCCGACCAGCACATGGAAAACAGATATGTGTTCCTGTTTTATGTTATTAACCATTTGGCCTGTGCAATGTGTAGACCTGACCTCGCAGACTCATTTAAACTGCTTTAATTGCTATTCTTAGTTCATGCAATATGTCTTGGATTAAATCCATACTGATCCTTTTTGTAAATCGTATTTCATCAATGTCTTTTGCATCTTTCACGATTTTGATTAAATCAGCCTTATGAATAACATTATGAGGCGTCATGTCATATAGTTTTGCATACTTTTCTCTAATATCAAAAACTCTTCGGAAAACGGCCTTTTTGTCATTTTGAAGTCTGCTGTATCCGTTTATCTTTCTGTATTTATCTTCCGGATTCCTGGTGTAATCTTTGTTCTGGATTTGCAAGTTCTTCAAGAGAAAGGGCTCAAACAATTTTTTTGCGCACAGTTTTGCTAAAATGATATCTTTCAATGCAAGCAGATGCATTACATCATTGAGAGCATAATGGATCGCCTGCTCAGATACTGGTCTGTTTATCCAATTATATTGCTGATATTTCTTCTTCTTTACCAGGAAAATTCCAAGTTCAAAAGCAATTACTGAATGAAGGTCTTTCTTTTCATAATTAAGAAGCTCAGCAGCCGGTCTTAAATCCAGTATTGATTTAATTTCTATATTTGCAGAGTTTTTAAGTAACGATAAGTCGCTCCCTGCATCGTACATTACTTTTAGAATGTTCGGATTCTCAAAGAGAAGTTTAAGAGCAGCATTATCTATTTTTGCCGGATCAATGATTATATTGTTCACTCCATCGAAGATTTGCGTTAAGCATAATTTTTCTCCGTAAGCATGCAAATTAGACTCTGCTTCTATATCTAAAGCGATAACCTGAAGCTCTTTATCTTCAAACTTCTTTAGGTATGACCGGAGTTCGGCCTCGTTTTCAATATTAATATAATTCACAAATATCTCTTCTCCAGTAATAGTTGATGGCAGCCCTCGGCAAGGGCAGACAAAAGCAATAGATTAATTATAAGCTAACTTTAAGACTCCTGAATTACCTTTCCAAACCTTTTTGAAATAGCAGACCTTCAAAAAGAAGCTGTTCATAGTATACGTCTGATTTTGGCGAAAGCCTCTTCTATTATGTGCGGCTCAGGCAGGAATGTGGTCCTGAAATACACTCCATCCTCCTGCCGTCCGAACCCTGAACCGGGAACAAAGACGACTCCTTCTTTCAGCGCAGCGCGCACGAATTGCAAGTCCTTTTTCCATTTTGGTGTTTCTATCTTAATGAATGCGTAGAACGCGCCTTTTGGAACAGGGAACGAGAGCGGCAGTTTACTGGCCATCTTCACAAACGTGTCCCTCCTCTCAATAAGCTTCATCTTCATGTTTGTGATGTACGCAGGGTATGAAGGGTGCACTATTGCCGCCGCAGCTGCCTTCTGGTATTCCCAATTCACGGAGAGGCGCTGGTTGCAGAGCAGGAAGAATGCATTCTTGACCTCTGCCCATTTATCGCCGTGGAAAGTCACCCATCCTATCCTTGCGCCGGGATAGCTGAAGTCTTTGGAAAGCGAGCTTCCGTATATGAAGGGCACCTTGCCCCTCGCGATCTTCCTGAAGTCTACCTGTTTGCCCTCTAATATCAGCTGGTCATAGGAGCCGTCGTAAAATATGGGGACGTCGTATTCAGCGCATAGCTTCACAACTTCCGAGAGGTTCTTTTCCGAATAGACTGAACCCAATGGATTGTTCGGGTTGATTATCACCATCGCCTTGGCGCCATCGATCTTCTTCGCCAGGTTTCCTACATCAATCTGGCCGTCGGCATCATGTCTGTAAAAAACGCTGTCACCCTCGAACTGCTTTGCCTTGCTCAGGTAAAGCGGATAGACCGGGTTTGGAAGCAGCACCTTCTCCCCGAACCCTATGAACGAATGGAAAAAAAAGTCTATGCCCTCGGTGAGGCCGGCAACGGCGAACACATCCTCGGGGCTGCACTTCTCAATCTTCGCGACGGTCTTTCTGAACTGCTCGTCGCCTTCAGAAGGAGCGTATCCCTTCCAGTTTTCGTCCAGTGCGCTTTTTACCCCCTCAGCTATCACCTTAAACGGCGGGAAGCCGTAATGGGGAGGGTCTCCGATGTTGAGGTATATCATCTTCTTGCCCTTCGCCTCCTCGCGCTTCGCCTCCATCACTATGTCCCGTATCGGGTAGCTTACGACATTCATTCTTTCTGTGGGCCTGTATGGCAACTGCCGCCTTAGGTGTATCATGTCATCATCCTTTGTATTCTATGGCTTCATCCTCTGCGTGTCGCGAGGGAATGTTATGGCCAATTGAATTAATAAAAATTTATTTTACCCCGTTAGAAGGACGAAGGTCTTCTAACGGGGTTTACTGAAAAAGAATACCATGTTAAAAAGGAAATTAACAAGAGAAGCTCAGAAAATAGAAAATGGGATGAGGCCTTCTTTTTCTCCTTATTCTGAAGAGAGAAACGTTTTCGGAGAGACTATGTTAAGTCTGTTCAAACCAAAAGATTTCAGTTCCTTGACAGGGATTTCGAGCAGGTCTTTGTCGCCCGTCAGCAGGAAATCTGCTCTTACTGCGAGACAAAGATTAAGGTAGGCATTGTCCTTATTGTCCCTCGAAAGTTCAATTTTTTTGGAAGGGTTCACCTCTTTCGCATAAGAAGCCAGTCTCATGATTATAGAACGAAGCCGCCTGATTCTTGTCCTGCCGAGTTTGCCTTCAAGCTCATCAAGCAGTCCTGATAACTCTTGTCTGATTTCGGGTGAAATATAAACATCACATGCCTTCAATGCCTTGAGGAATGCCTTTCTCGGCGTGCCTCCGAACAGGGAAGAAACAATAACGTTTGCGTCTATCACAACCTTAGGCATAAACCTTTTTCCTGGCTTTTGCAAGGGCTTTCAGGACATCGGACTCTGTAGTCCCGTTTTCTTTCAATAAGGACTCAGCTTCCTCAAGCAGCGCCTCGGCGACCGCCATCTTATCCGTAAACGGGATAATAAGGCCTACCGGCTTGCCCCGCTTGGTGATGATCACTTTGTTACCCTTTTCCACATCGTCTCTGAGGAGTTTTGTCGCGGTTGAACTGAATTCCCTGACATTGACGAATTTCATATTGTCCACCTCCTTTTAATGTTAGTATAATTGTACAAACATATTGTGTCAATCCCGTTAGAAGCATTATCTCGCACGGGGCTTTCTAACGGGGAATTTTTGAGGTGGTTCTGATGCAGAATTATTTGTTTCCCATATTGTCCAGCCTAATGACTGAGTTTTGCGCTTGCCAACCTGTTTATGCTGACACCTGTTTCTGCAGCCTGCAGCGCTAATTGCCGGTGCACTTCAGAAGGTACGCGCACTATGAATTTTCCGCTGTAACGCCGCAGGGCTATCGGCTTAGGAACCGCCTCATCGGTTCTGGTCATGTCCTTAATGACATCGGTAACGACCTTGCGAATACCCTTAAGCGCTGCTTCGGGAGTCCCGGCCAACCAGCTTAAGCCCGGAAACTCTGCGCAAAGCCCTACATATTCTCCGTCCTCCTCGGACCATGTCACCCGATATGTGTATTTATCTTTCGCTGTTTTCATACTCCAACTCCTTCCTTTCTATTGCCTTGAGCACCTGCCTGACCTGATAGGTCTTGGCTTGCCCTTTACTGTTTTGAATGTATCAATAATGATATCAATTGTCAACGTGTAATATTGCTGATGTACCGCCAATTTAGAAATGTCCTATTCTTACCAATTTAGAAATGTCCGCTTTTTGTATTTTACCTGATTACTTCTTATTTTAGGTTTTGGTGATAC
>Ga0265296_1002205_pt1 | contig 20122 bp, 19 predicted proteins | sample MunlanPumphouse1_FD_189073 | JGI IMG/M metagenome (GOLD analysis project Ga0265296, IMG submission 189073) | Groundwater microbial communities from a municipal landfill in Southern Ontario, Canada - Pumphouse #1 | ecosystem: Environmental > Aquatic > Deep subsurface > Groundwater | place...
AAAGATTCCACACTATAAAAAAGCGGTTCATTCTTCTCTTCCCCATGAAGCAGTCTCATGAGCAGAGAAAAAATATTTTTGATTGCGATAAGCTTGTTTATGTCATTTATGAAATCTCCATGCTCAATAGTTTCAACGCTTGTAATGCGCCATATATCTTTTCCTTTCACCAAAGAAATAGAAACAAAACAAAAGTCCTGCAAATGCCCTTTCAGCTTTGATTTATCCGCGCGAACGCTTTGAGCAGAAGCTTTAACAAAACCCAAATCTTCCGTAAGCAAAAAATAGTATTTATTCGCCTCACCAATCGGAAAGCTTTTTATAATTATGGCTTTGGTGGTATAGATGTGGTGCATGGTAGAAGTGTAAAATTAAAACTTGAAAATGTAAAATACAGAAGCGAGTGGTCAAATGCCGCTCATTTGTTATTTATTTTACTTTCTACCTAGCAAAAGTTGATTTTTTTTCATGTTAATACCTAACTGGTCACATATACCCTGTTTTTTATCAAAAGGTACATAAAATTTATATAAATGTTCAACAACCAAAAATCTTAACATTCTTTTTGCTAAATAGTTGTTTTCAAATTCTTTATCTAGTCCCATTATTTCCTTAATATCAATTTCATTTTGAAAGTTTAGTTTTATGGCAATATCAATTAATTTTATTGATATTGTATTTTTTTTATTAACTAATTCTTTACTAATTAAAAAAAGAGTTTTTGATGACATGCTGTCACTAATTTTTTTAATAAAAACAGCGACCAACATTTCAGTAAATTCAGAAATAAGTCTATCAACTACTTGTTCTTTATCTTGTTTTATTTCAATATTTTTTTTATCTATTTCACTTTTTACCTCTTCTTTTATGGTATCTATATATTCATCAAATTTATTTAATAAAGAGTGGAGAGATCTTAATCCTAATGAACTAACCTCATCAATAATATCTACTTTTCTATTTTTATCTAAAGTGTAGTGGTTAATACTTATTTGTCCAAGTATTTCCATTAATTTAAATGACAGGTTTATTTTTTTAAATAAATTGAAATTTTCTATTTCTTCATTTTCATTTTCTTGTGCTTCTGCCTCAGAATCTTCCTTGTTGGCATCATCCTCATTTTTTAGTTTCTCTTTTCTGTATGTATAAGGATCTTTTCCATCTTCTATATAAAATTTTACTTCCTCTTGTATTAATAGTTTATATTTTGATAATTCTTCGATTGATAAAGTTGATGGTAAGATATCACCAAATAATTTTGCCGATTCTTTTATTATTCCATCTATAATAGATCTATCTTTTGAATGATATATTAAAAATATAATAATATTTGCATACTCACTTCTATATATTTTTTCAGAGATAGTTTTTATATCATTATTAACAGACGCGTCATCTATGTTATCAGATAAATATTTTGCTATAAAAAAATAGTAAAAATAACTAAAACTGAATGAATATAATTCATTATTATATTTTAATATTTTTGCTTTTAATAACATTGAAAGAATATTTTTTATATCTTTTTGTATGCCTATTTTATTCGAATAAAAATTGTAAAAATTAATTATTTCTTCTTCTGTAAATCCTTTTTTTTGTTCTTTAAATAATTGATAAGCTACAAAAGATAGATATGCATAATAAAAATCAAAATCATCAAAATTTACATTTACAGCAACTAATGCATTGCTTATTAAAAGGCGATAAATTTCGGCGTAGGCACTACCTCTAAGATTATTTTTTACACCACTTCTTATTATCTGCAACATACTTAGAAGCTGTATTGGGTAAGTTGGAAGAAACTTTTTTCCAATAAGAGTTTCTATTTTATCTGATATATCATCTTTCGTAGAAATAAAATCTTCATCTTTTATAATTTCTCCATATTCTATGTTTATCCACTTATCAATCAATTCGCTCCTTAGCAGGTGACCTAGTTGTTTTATTTTTAATGTTTTGAAATCAGTAAATGATCTTTTTAAATCATTTTCTAGGTTTATTTCTATCTCCATTGAACTATTTATAAAAATAAAGATATTTGAAAAATTTTCGCTTAATATTTTTAAAAATTCTATTTTTGAGGAAGATTTTTTAATTTTTATTAGATCAAAATCATCAATTATTATTATAATTTTATCTTTATTTTCTTTTAGAGCTTTATTAAAGGCTTCGATATAAGACAGTTCTTTATTGTATTGATTTTTAAAATTATTTTTTAATCTTTCTTCAAAAGAACTTGAATTAGATACTTTTATCTCCTCTGCATTAATATAAATAGGAATTAATTCTTCTTTATTGAGCTCTTTTTGGATCATAAAAGCCAAAGATGATTTTCCTGAGGTGTCATCACCCAAGATCACTAGTCTCTTATTATCGGCGGATAATTCTATTATTTTTTTAGAATTTATATCTGGTTCATTATCATCATTAATATTTTTTAAATCAGGAAATACAAATATCTCATCTAAAAACAATTCATCTTTGTTAATGGGTGATAACTTTATGTCCATATTGTTTATCTGTTTTAGATATTTTCTATTCAGCTTGATGTCTTTTATGGAAATATCAAATATTTTCTCTGATTTATTTTTAAGATAGTTTTTGATAACTAAAAAATCTAGCTCTTTTATTGAACTATCCATCTCCTTTATTTTTGTTAGTAGTTCTTTGTCATCTACAATTCTTGAATCATCAGCATGTAACAATATAACTCCTTGTGGCTGACCTGAATTTTTATATTCAATTGCCCAAAAATATCCTAGTTTGGTTATAAAAAAGTAAGTATCACCTAGTTTGTGTTTGTCACCGATTATTTTTAGTACCTCATTAATTACTGTTCCTTCATTTTGAATTAGTTTTGCATTAGTTAGAGCTTCTATTATTTTATTTGGGGTGTAGAAGTTATATATTTTTTTCTCAATTTCGTCCAATTCATCTATAACTCCTTGGGCTTCCTTACCTAATTCCGATGTTGTTATTAACCAGGCCTCATCATATTTTTTTGAATTTTTTATACCAATCATCTTATATAGAATTTCTGATTCTATTTTTTTATCCCTATATGCTTTGCATTCTACAAATATTTTTTTTGAATTAACATTACTTTTACATACCACGTCCAATTCGACACCAGTTTTTCTCATCTCAGGTGTCGTCTCATAATTTTGTAGTTTTAAGAGTTCTTGTGTTATTTTTTCAAGCAAGTCTCCTCTTTCTTTTGTTGTATCATCATTATTTGTAATTACTTCTATTTTCATTATATTTAAAATTGGTTTATTTAATACTATCACTAAAAATAACCAACCTTGCCTTTAGTCCATCGAGTTCAACAAGTTCTCCTTCTTCCATTTTTTCAAAGCTAATTTCTTTCAATCCTGTAATTTTGGAAATTTCATCATTAAACTTTTCAAAAATTTTCTTTCCTGCAACGTCCACATCAACTATCAAATCAACCAGATCTTCAGGGTTGAGTTTTTTATTTTTTCTCATTTCTTGTATTACTCTTACAACATCTCTCATCATTCCCTCCTCTTTCAATTCTTCTGTGATGTTAAAATCAAGTTCGGCGGCATTTACATTTGATTCGTCAAAAATAATTTCTTTTACATTTATTTCATCCGTTATCAGATCAAAATACTCCTTATATCCTTTTAACTTTTGGCTTTTGACTTTAATGCTGGCAAGTGGTTGTCTTACTTTTATCCCAGCCTTAGCGCGAGCTTCAAGACCGATAGAAACAACTAGTCTTGTCTCTCTCATATTTTCTATTATTTCAGCTTCGTCTTTAGAAAGTTCGCCAACAAAATCAAGAGACCAGTTTTCCAAATGCACGCTTTCTTTTTCCATTCCTCCAGTTATTTTCAAATACAAATCTTCTGCAAGAAAAGGCATTGAAGGAGCTAAAAGTTTGGAAAGCTCCAAGATCACAGTTCTTGTAGTGAACATCGCAGAATATCTGTCTTTCACATCTTCAGATTTGAATCTGTCTCGCGATCTTCGTAAAAACCAAGTGGAAAGATCTTCAATAAAGTCATTGATAGGCCTTGTTGCTCTATCTAATTCATAATTGTCTGTGGCTTTTGTTATCTGCGTTGCTGTTTCTTTGAGTCTTGCGAGAATCCATTTGTCTAAAATATTTTTTGGATTTCTATATTCTTCATATTTGGCGATATCCAAATCAAAACCTCCATACATTTCAAAAAAGGTATAAACATTGTGGAGTCTCATGATAATTTTCTTCAATACTTCATCAACTCCCTTATTTGAAAACTTCAAGTCCTCTGCTTTCATAAGCGGAGATGCAAGCATGTAATATCTCATAGCATCTGCACTATAAGTATTCATAAGATCAACCGGATCAGGATAATTTTTCAAATGCTTAGACATTTTTTGGCCGTCTTCAGCAAGAACAATTCCATTTACTATGACATTTTTATATGAAGTCTTTTCAAACAGTGCTACTGAAAGCACGAGCATTGAATAAAACCATCCTCTTGTCTGGTCCAATCCTTCGGCAATAAAATCTGCCGGAAAAGCAATTTCTTTTTCTGGGTTGAACTTATCCGTATTTTCAAAAGGATAATGCGAGCTGCCATAAGGCATTGAGCCGGATTCAAACCAACAGTCAAAAACTTCAGGAATCCTTTTCATTTCTCCGCCACATTTGCATTTCAAAGTGACTTCATCTATGAAAGGCCTGTGCAGATCAAGTTCATAATTTCTATTGTGCGGAATAGGAGCAAAAAGCATTTCTTTTACTTCAGAATTTTCTATGAATGCTTCGCCTTGTTTTCTTGTCTTCAAAGCCTGCTTTCTGTCCAAACCGAGAGCGCCGCAGAACATAAGCCAGATAGGAGTATTGTGCGAAACAATCAAAATATTTTTTCCATCATTTTTTGAATCTATCTCATACAAAAACTCTGTCATTCTCTTTTTTGCATCTTCATAAGTTTCTCCGCCATTCGGCTTCTTTGTAAATTTTTCTTCTCTATTTCCAAAAAAAGCTTGATAATCGGCATCTTTTTTTCCATCAAATTCCCCACCGGAGATTTCATGCAATCTTGAATCATAAATTATTTTATCTTTTGAATAGCCAATATTTTCAGCGATTATTTCTGCAGTTTCTTTTGTTCTCATGAATGGAGAGCAATAAATAATATCCACTTTGTCTTTAAGATTTTTTGAAACTTGAACAGCTTGATCTCTGCCTTTTTCTGTAAGATGATTTACAGTTTTTGGATTTGAACTCAAAATCCCCAAAACATTGCTCTCTGCCTCTCCGTGTCTCACTATTAATATTTTATTTTTGCTTTTTGTCCTTTCTTTTATTTCATCGATGGAGCCGATAAATTCTTTTTCCGGACAGCAGGAACATTTCCAGACAGGAAGCGGCGCTCCCCAAAATCTGCTTCTTGATATTGCCCAATCGCGCGCACCTTCCAGCCACTTTCCAAACCTACCATCCCCTGCTTCTGTCGGAACCCATTTTACTTTTTTGTTTGCTTCTACAAGACTATCTTTAAACCTTGACACTTCTACAAACCAAGATCCTGTAGCATAATTTAAAAGCGGAGTATTGCATCTGTAGCAATGCGGATATGAGTGAATAAATTTTTCTTTTGCATAAAGCGTTCCCCTCTCTGCTAAATATTTGATAATTTCAATGTCAGCCAGCTGTGGATTTTCAATTGGTTTTACTTTTGCTCCTGCAAAATCTTTTACTTCAGCTTTAAATTTTCCGTCCATTCCAACATGCTGAATAAATGGAAGCTTTTTTTCCTTGCCAAGATTCATATCGTCTTCTCCAAAAGCAGGCGCTATGTGAACTATTCCCGTACCGTCTTCTATAGTTACAAAATCTGCACCGTAAACTTTAAAGCCATTCTCTTTATTTTTTAATTCTCCATTATTGTAATAATCAAAAAGTGGTTTGTAAGACATTCCAACTAATGCATTCCCTTCTATTTTTTCTATTATTTCATACTGATCTTTAATAACAGAAAGCCGCGACTGCGCCAAAATAAACTTGGCATCACCAATTTTTATTTTTACATAATCAATATCTGGATTTACAGCCAAAGCCACATTTCCAGGAAGAGTCCATGGCGTTGTCGTCCAAGCTAAAAAGTACGTACCCGGCTCTTCTAAAAGTTCAAACTTAGCTGTAACAGATATGTCCGTAATATCTTTGTATCCTTGGTTGACTTCAAAGTTTGCGAGCGTCGTACCGCAGTGAGGACAAAGGTGCATAGACTTGAATCCTTCATAAATCAATCCTTTCTTGTGCAATTCTTTAAAAACCCACCAGACAGATTCGGTGTAAGTAGGATTCATAGTTCTGTAATCATTTTCCATATCCACAAAACGCCCAGTTCTTGGAATTATTTTTTTCCAATCATCTACATAAGTGAAAACGTTTGTTCTTGCAAGATCATTGAATTTCTCAACGCCAAAATCTTCAATGTCTTTTTTGGACTTCAAACCAATCTGCTTTTCAACAATATTTTCAACAGGAAGCCCGTGACAATCCCAACCCCAACGGCGAGAAACGTGCTTGCCTTTCATAGTCTGATATCTGCCGACATAATCTTTAATTACCCCAGCAAGAAGATTTCCATAATGCGGAAGTCCAGTAGCAAATGGCGGACCATCATAAAATACAAATTCGCCATTTGGAGCATTCTTTTCCAAAGATTTTTTAAAAATTTCTTTTTCCTGCCAAAATTGCAAAATTTCTTCCTCTCTTTCGGCAATTTTGTTTTTTATTATGGGTTTTTCGCTTATTTCTTTATTTTTGTCCATGTTTTACTATCTATTTGAATTTTTATTGTATCAGTTTTTGAAAAAAGAAAAAGGGCGGAACGGCTTCGCCGTTCCGCCCTTTTTCTTTTTAATTACATCTTTTCCGGCGCCTGTATTCCGAGTATATTAAGTCCATTTTTCAAAACAATTGAGAAAGCTTCTGTGAGAGCTACTTTATATGGAGATTCAATATCCGTTTTATCTACAATCTTTCCTTTTCCATAAAAATTATTGAAAGATGAAGAGAGCTCAATAAGATAAGTGGCAATATAGTGTGGTGAATATTCCTCCCCTGCTCGTGCGACTACTTCTGGAAATCTGTAAATAATTTTTTCAAGCTGAGAAACCTCTTTTATCTTCGGAATTTTTTTCCAATCAATCTTTTTTATTTTTTCTTCTTTAGCTTTTCGCAAAATTGATTTGGCTCTGGCATATGAGTACTGCAAATATGGTCCTGAATCTCCTTCAAAAGAAATTGATTTATCAAAATCAAAAATAATATCCTTTCCATTTACTTGTTTGAGGATTGAATATTTGAGAGCTCCTACAGCTACTTTTTGGGCAACTTCTTCTTTTTCTTTTTTACTCATTCCCCTATCAGACATTTTTTCTACTATTTTTTCTTTAATAGTATCTAATAAAGAAACAGCTGTAATAACTTTCCCTGTTCTTGAAGACATTTTTCCTTCAGGTAGTCTAAGCATTCCATGAGAAACATGAGAAGTTTTTGAAGCTAACTCTGGAAATATCAGACTCATTGCTTTCAGAAGAACTTTGAAATATTCATTGACTTCGTTGCCGGTAATAATTATAGATTTATCATATTTAGTGCTGTCATATTTTATTTTTGAAAGTCCGAGCTCTTTGGCTTCATATGTTGGCAGTCCTTCTTTATTTATAAAAACACGCGTATGCAAACCATAATCTTCACCCTTGAAAATTACAGCCCCCTCGCTTTTTTGAAAAACTTTTCCAATATTTTTTTCCACAATTTTCTTTCCAAACGGTCCTGTCTTACTCTCAAAGAAATATTCATCAAATTTTGTTCCAAGAATCTTATATATCTCTTCAAAATATTTTAAGCTTATTTTTCTTCCCCAATTATATATTTTATTTGCTAATGGGTCAGAACCATCATAAATATTCTTATTTATCTTTAAAATTTCTTTTTTTGCTTCAATATCATTCTCATAAGCACCTGCACCATATGCATATGCTTCACCCAAAGAAGATGCTGTAAAATTTTTATTTGAAAATAATTTATTAATATTAGGCTGTAGAACAGTAATACCATAAATAGCTTTTGCCACATGAAGCCCAACATCGCCTTGATAACATGCTCTTTTTACTTTAGCACCATTGGCTTCCACTGTTCTAGCAATGGCCTCACCGATTGCATTACTCATCAAGTGACCGATGTGAAATTCTTTAAAGGGATTCGGATCAGTGTATTCAACAACCGTTTTCTCCCCTTTTAATTCTTTATTCAGACCAAATTTTTCAACTTCTTTTAATATCTCTTTGCTCTGCAAAACAAAAAATTCGCCAGATAAATAGAAATTTATAAATCCAGGACCGGCAACTTCTATTTTTAAAACTTCTTTTGGTTTTCTTTCATTTATTTCAGCAACAATCTTTTCTGCAAGCTCTCGAGGATTTTGTGATACTTGTTTTGCAAGTACCATAGCAATATTGCAAGAGTAATCTCCATGAGAAAGTTCTTCCGGATGCTCCAAAATTATTTTAGAGATTTTTGATTCATCTATTTTGAGACTCCAAAGAGCTGTTTTTATTGAATTTTCCAATATGTTTTGAATCATTAGACTCATAATACTATAATTTTAGGCTAAATTAAAGGCGGGTTTTGGGCTTTGCCCAAAACCCGCCTTCCATATGTTATAATCAGTACATTATTAATTTAACTTAAATTGTATGCAATCAAAAACAACAGCAAAAGATTTTTTCCTTTATTTAGGAATAATCATTGGGCTTTATGTAAGCTCAGTAAGTTTTTTAATGTTAATCTTTCAAATAGTAGATAAAGTATTTCCATTGGCCGGAGAATATACCGGAAGCATTGATTACGCTATTCGAAGCTGTTTAGCTGCTCTTATTATATTCTTCCCTGCTTTCGTTTATATATTGTTTGTAGCTAATAAAGATTTGAAAGCCAATCCTGAGAAGAAAGATATGTGGGTAAGAAGATGGATGATATTCCTAACGCTTTTCATCGCAGGACTTACAATAGCAATAGATCTATCAACTCTTATTTATAGATTCTTGGGAGCTGAAGATTTAACTTTGCGATTTTTCTTAAAAGTATTTTTTGTCCTTGCAGTAGCCATCACAATATTTAAATTCACTCTGAAAGATTTAAAAAGAACTTCATTTGAAATTGCGAAATGGATGAAAATTTCTGTAGGAATAGTATCTGTAGTAACTCTTTCAGCAATAGTATATGGAATAGTAATAATCGGTTCGCCAAGCGCTCAAAGAGCAAAAATGATGGATGAGACAAGAGTAAATGATTTGAGCAGTATTCAAAGCCAGATAGTTTATTCTCAATGGGAAAATAAAGGCACAGTGCCCGCAAGCTTGGATGCTCTAAAAGATCCGATAAGCGGATACACTTTACCAACAGATCCTGAAACAAAAGCAAATTATGAATATACAATGCTTTCAAAAAACAGCTTTGAACTTTGCGCTATTTTCAAAACAGAAGTTGGAACAACAACTATAAATTCAATAACTGGCAAACAAGTTTCCAGCCCATATCCATATGGAAACGGCATGATAAATGAAAACTGGCAGCATGGAATCGGAAGAACTTGTTTTACAAGAACGATAGATGAGAAGCTTTATCCGATAAACACAAACTCTAAAAAATAGTTTTTAATTAAATATAGAATTAGATAATTATGAATATGGAACGCGAATTCCAAATGGTAAATTTCCGCAAGATTGATTTGATAGGACTCGAGATTAAGCTGACAAGGTCTCAAGATAAAAATTACATTCTAATTCGTGATTTGTGGAAAAAATTCAATCCTGAACTTAAAAACATAAAAAATCGCAGGAGTGGAAACTGGGAAAAATTTGGAATAACCTATAAAAAAGATGGTGATATCTTTTATGTGGCTTCAATTGAAAAAACAGATAAGATGATACTTCCTTCAGACATGATAAATAAAGAAATTAAGCAGGGACAATATGTTTGCTTTACTCATATAGGAGCAATGGATGCTATAAAAACAACATTATTTGATATATTTAAAAAAATTGTTCCAAAATTAAAACTTGAGATTAAACCAAACGAAAAATCAGGTCTGATTTGTTTCGAAAGATATGATTACAGATTTAATTGGAATAATCCCAATTCATTGTTAGAAATATATTTGCCTTTAGAAACAAAACAACATACAATGACTGAATTAACAAAAATTAACAATTAAAAAACATGAAACAAATTGAGTCATTTAAAGTTATTGGGATAGCCGTTAGAACAACCAACGAAAACAATCAGGCAATGAATGATATATCATTGTTGTGGAATAAGTTTTTCTCAGAAAATTTAATTGAAAAGATACCAAACAAATTAGGTTCAGAAATTTACTGTATTTATACAGAATATGAAAAAGACTATACAAAACCTTATACAACAATAATCGGCTGCAAAGTTGAAAATTTAAATGAAATTCCTGAAGGAATGATCGGAAAAGAAATTGAGGGCGGCAAATACCAAGAATTCTTAGCAAAGGGAGATTTGACAAAAGGTGCAGTATTTCAAGAATGGTCAAAAATATGGAGCAATTCGGATTTAAAAAGAAGATATACCGCAGACTTTGAAGTTTATGGTGAGAAAGCCCAAAATCAAGAAAATGCAGAAGTTGAAATTTACGTTGGAATTGAATAAACGTTTTTCTATCTAAAATTAAAAAGTTACTTTCTACAAACTATTTTTTGCAGCGCTTTTTCCAGCAATATATCCGCTAGTCCAGCAAAGCTGCAATGAATATCCGCCAGAAGACCTGTCAAAATCTAATATATCCCCCACTAAAAATAAATTATTATAAAGTTTTGATTTCATTTCTTTAAAATCAACCTCCTTCAGATCCACTCCACCTGAGGAAACTATTGATTTGTCATATCCAAGCAAACTATCCACAGTAAGTTCAAACTTTTTAAATTTTTCCAAAATAGACATTCTTTCTGCTCTTCTGACTTCATTTGCAAACCACTCTCCGTCCATTCCTAAAAGATCCAATATTTTTAAATATATTTTTTCTGGAACTTCTGGAGGTAAAAGATTTTTTATTTTCTTTTTAGGATTATTCTCAAAAAGTTTAATCATTTTTTCATGCATAATATCAAGACCGACTCCCGGGAAAAAATCTATCGCAACTTTTACCCCATCATTTTTCAATAGGTCTCCAATATTTTTACTCATGTTTATAATAGTAGGGCCAGAAAGACCGACATGAGTAAAAAGTATTCTGCCTTTTTTTCCAAGAACTTTTTTCCCATCTTGCCAAACAGATACGCCGACATTCTCCAGTGTAATTCCTGCTAGTTCGTGGGTCCAAGGCTCTTTTACTTTTATAGGAACAAGCGATGGATCGGCATCTGTAACTTTATGTCCGATTTCTTTCAGCCATTTGAAACCGTCGCCGGTAGAACCAGTTTCCGGATGAGACTTGCCTCCTGTGGCCAAAACAAAATTTTTGCCTTTTATTTCCTCCCCGTCTTCAAGTATTACTGAAACAATTTTGTCTTTTACTTTTTTTATATGAGCAACTCCAATGCCTAGTTTGAACTCAACTCCATTATTTTTAGCATATTTTGTCAGCACACCTAAAACATCTAGGGCATTGTCTGTCTCTGGGAAAACTCGATATCCCACTTCCACTTTTGTTTTCAAACCCAGACCTTCAAAAAATCTTATAGTGTCATCTGTTCCAAAAACAGAAAGAGGTGTAAAAAGAAAATTGCCTTTTTTGCCAAATTTTGAAACAAAATTCCTCTGGTCAGGGTCAGCATTTGTAATATTGCATCTGCCTCCACCAGTAAGAAGAAGTTTCTTGCCCATAACATCATTCTTCTCAATAAGCAGCACCTTAGCGCCAAATTTTCCTGCAATAGAGGCAGACATGAGCCCTGCGGGACCGCCACCGATGACAATAACATCCCAAATATTCAGTTTTTTCTCCTTTTTAATCATTCCCGATATCATAAAGTAAAACTAAATAAAAAGCGAATTGTTTGGTTTTTAAATTTAATTTTGTTAGACTCTAGAGATATGAAAATTGGAGTAGATTTAGACAACGTGCTCAGCCAGTCCATGCCAGCGCTCATTGAGTTTCATAATAAAAATTATGGGACGAATCAAAAATTGGAAGATTTTAAAACTGCAAATTTTGAGGAGGCTTGGGGTGGAAGTTTAGAACAAGCAATACAAAAAATTGATAAGTTCCACAAAACATACGGTTTTAAAAATCTTAAACCAATTGAAGGAGCTAAAGAAGTTCTGGAAAAACTCAAAAAGAATAACGAGTTGTACATTATTACAGCAAGAACAGATGACATTAAAAAAGATACTGAGGATTGGATAGAACTCTATTTTCCAAATATTTTTTCCAAGATTTATTTTACAAATCAATTTTCAATGGGAAATAAAAGCATACCGAAGAAAAAAGTATGCGACGATCTTGGTATAGACGTTTTTATAGAAGACAATATCACAAATGTTTTAGAATGCACTTCGCCAAACAGAAAAGTTTATCTTTTTGATTATCCGTGGAATCAGACCAATAAATTACCCGAGGGAGTAGAGCGCGTGCATTCTTGGAAAGAAATAGATATAAAATAAAATGTCACTTAGAACTAAATCTATATTGGCTCAAATAGAAAAAGAAGATGGATATAGAATCTCTGTAATGAACAGACATACTCTGGAAGACGGTATTACCCCCGATAAAAGAATAAATGAGAAAATGTATGACAAACATGAAAAACTTTTAGCTCCTTCGTCAAAATTATTGGGAGATTATTATAAAAGAGATATTTCATGGAATGAATATGAGGAAAGATTTAAAAAAGAAATTAATAATCCTGAATCTATAAAAATGTTAAAAGATATTTCCCTGAAGGCTTTAAAAGAAAATATTACCCTTCTTTGTATAGAAGAAAAACCAGATTTTTGCCACAGAAGATTGCTTGCGGAAGAATGCAAAAAATATCAGCCAGATCTTGAAGTAATTCTTGAATAGAAAAAGGCGGGACGCGAAGCGTTCCGCCTTTTTATTATTTCCCCGTACTTCCAAACCCTCCATCGCCTCTTGTAGTATCAGACAATTCATTTACTTCTTCAAAATCTACAAATTCTTTTTTCTGAATTATCATTTGCGCAACTTTATGTCCTTTTTCAAAAACATAATCTTCCTTGCTCAAGTTTATAAGACCAATCATGATTTCTCCTCTATACATTGAATCCACAACTCCTCCGATAGTTTTTATTCCATGCTTCATAGCAAGTCCGCTTTTGTCCCAAACAAGTCCGACATATCCTTCAGGGATTTCCATTGCAATCCCCGTAGGTATCATGGCTCTTTCGCCTTTTTTTAAAGTAATATCTTGTATGGCAAATAAATCAAAACCTGCATCATCATGATGTGCATAATGAGGAATCTTTGCATCTTCGTGAAATTTTTTGATTTTTAATTTCATACTCAACTTACTCTTTATTCGGCTTCTTCATAGAACTATAAACATCTTGAACGGCATTCATAAGCTGCATTGGGAATAAAATTGTTGTGTTATTTTCATCACTCATCTCAGCAAGTGTCTGCAAAGTTCTAAGCTGTAGAGAAATAGGATGTTCAGCCATAATATCTGCAGCTTGTCCGAGCTTTTCTGACGCTTGAAGTTCTCCTTCTGCTGCGACAATCTTTGCCCTTCTCTCTCTTTCCGCTTCAGCTTCTTTTGCCATCGCTCTTTGCATATTGTCCGGCAAAGTAATATCTTTTATTTCAACTGCGGTAACTTGCGCTCCCCAAGGCTCTGTGTGCAAATCTATGACATTTTTAATCTGAGTATTTATCTGTTCTGTCTGAGACAAGAGCTGATCAAGCATAAATTGTCCAACAACATTTCTCATCGTCGTCTGGCTTATCTGATTTACTGCATCAAAAACATTTTCAATGGCGATAACAGCTTTCTGCGGATCAACAATTTTGTAATATGCAACTCCGGCAATATCTATGGAAACATTATCTTTCGTAATGATTTTTTGTGAAGGAATATTCATCGTAACTGTTCGAAGCGAAATTCTTACCATATTCTGAAACACAGGAAAAACAACGATAAGTCCCGGACCTTTTACTCCGCTATATTTTCCAAGAGTAAATATCACTCCCCTTTCATATTCATTTAGAACTTTCAAACCAGCTAATACATAAATGACCGCAAAAACAGCTAAATATATTATTATGTCCATAAGTTTATTAATTAATTATTAAATGTTAATGAGGTTTAATTATAGCAGGTTTTAAAAACAAAATATGCACATCATTTTGATGTGCATATTTTGTTATCTTTGCGTCAGGATGTAATTTTTTGATTTTTAGGTTCATTCTTTTCTTTTTCTCTACGCTCCTTAAATGCTGTGTCATCAACACTTTTAACCATATCCCCTATATCTGAGAATTCTTTACTGCTAATAATAGAATCTCCTATTTTATATATATCTATAAGTTCAACTTCCAAATTATCTTTTTTGGTTATCTCGTTTAGTAAATCATGTAAAATTTTATTTCTTTTAATTCTATATTTTTCTAAATTTTTATATTGTTCACCTGATATTAATTTTGAATCTTCAAGAAATTTTATTATTTCAAACAAATTAAATTCTTTTGTAATTTTTCCTAACGATTTCAAAACACCTTCTTCCTCAACTCCTTTAGTTGATAAAAAAATATTAAAGTCGAGATATACTTTTAACAATCCCTCTATAAATGCGCTCTGAATTAAGAATGCTTGTAAATATTCCTTTGTTAAAAATGATCCTTTAATGTGATCTTTTAGTTCTTGATAACGCATAATAAATTATTTTTTTAATATCTTATCAATCCTCCCCGCCAATTTAATCATATCATTTTCTTTTGCTCCACGAGTTGTTTCTCCAGCAGTACCAAGACGAATTCCTGAAGGATCCATTGGGCTTCTTGTTTCATTTGGAATTGTGTTTTTGTTCACGACTATTCCTGCTTTTTCAAGCTTAACACTTGCCTCTTCCCCACTAATTCCTTTTCCTTCCATCCAAGTATCCATCAAAATCAAATGGCTGTCCGTTCCGCCGGAAATTATTTTCCAACCGAGTTTTTTCAATTCTTCCGCGAGAACTTTTGCATTTTTTACAACTTGCTTTGCATATTTTTTAAATGCTGGCGTCGCCGCTTCCTTTAAAGCAACAGCAACTGCAGCGATTTGATTCATATGAGGTCCTCCCTGAAGTCCTGGAAATACCGCTTTGTCTATTTTCTTATCAAATTCTCTCGTGTCTATTTTTGAAAAAATAAGAGCGCTTCTTGGACCGCGCAAAGTTTTGTGAACTGTTGTTGTCACAACATCTGCATAAGGAAATGGCGATGGATACATTCCACCGGCAACAAGTCCGGCAAAGTGCGACATATCTACCATAAGTATGGCACCGCAACTGTCTGCAATTTCTCTGAACTTTTTAAAATCTACAATTCTTGGATATGCCGTGAAGCCAGCGATTATCATATTTGGTTTATTTTCAATCGCAATCTTTTTTAATTCATCATAATCCAAAACTTCCGTGTCTTTATTCACACCAAATGGAACTTGAGTCCAGATTTTTCCTGTAGCAGAAACTTTGTGTCCGTGTGTAAGATGTCCGCCATGAGAGAGCGACATTCCCATCACCTTTCCTCCTTGCGGAACAAGTGCAAGATACACAGCTAAGTTTGCAGGCGAGCCGGAAAGCCCTTGAACATTTACATGCCAATTATTTTTTGAAAGACCGAAAACTTTTAAGGCTCTTTCTCGGCAAAGCTCTTCAAGCTTGTCTGTGTTTGTTTGGCCTTTGTAATATCTTTTGTGAGGATAACCTTCTGAATATTTGTTGGTAAACTTTGAGCCAAGAGCTTTTAAGACATCGTCTGAAACATAATTTTCTGAGGCAATCAGAGAAATAGTTTTTTTCTGTCTTATATCTTCTGCCTTTATAAGCTTTTCTACTTGTTTGTCTTTCATTAGATTTTTAGGTTATTTTACATAGTAATATTATGATACAATCAGTATAAGAACAAGTTGATTTTTATTAAAAAATGAGTAGCATTACAACTGGATAAGTTGTTAAATAATATAAGGAGAAAAAAGATGAAAACGTACAATAATGTATTGAAAGAAATCTTGGAAAAAGGAGTGGATCGTAAAGGCAGAAATGCTGTTACGAGAGCCCGTTTCGCGATTCAGATGCGTTTTAACCTTGAAGACGGCTTTCCTGCCGTCACCACCAAACAGCTAGCATTCAATGCTGTTAAAGGCGAGCTGCTTTGGTTTTTGGAAGGAAGCGGAAGCGATGTTCGATTGAAAGAAATAATGAGCAAGGACGGCGTGCCCGCCAAGCACACCATCTGGACAGACAATGCCGAAGCAGACTACTGGAAACCGAAAGCAAAGTTTCCTGGAGATCTCGGAAGAATCTACGGAGTCCAGTGGAGGCATTGGAAAAAAACCGACGGCACCGAAGTTGACCAGATTGCAAACCTGATCAACAAGCTCAAAACTGATCCGAACGACAGGCGACTCATTGTCACTGCTTGGAATCCGGGCGAGCTCGGAGAAATGGCGCTTCCGCCCTGTCACATGATTTTTCAGTTCTTCGTCGCAGACGGAAAACTGTCACTTCATATGACACAAAGGAGTTGCGATATGTTTTTGGGAGTTCCATTCAATATCGCATCCTACGCACTGCTACTTTCCATGGTAGCGCAGGTGACAAATCTGAAACCGTATGAATGCGTTCTCACATTGAACGACGCTCATATTTATCATGAGCACTTTGATGTGGTGAAAGAACAGTTGTCGCGAGAACCGATGAAGTTGTGCAAGCTCTGGCTCAATCCGGAAATCAAGGATATCGACAAGTTCACAATGGACGACATCAAACTTATCGACTACGTTCATCATCCGGCAATCAAAGCTGAAATGATTGTTTAAAAAAAATAAAAACAAAGGAGAGATTATGATTTCAATCATTGTAGCTATTTCAAAAAACGGAGTAATCGGAAAAAATGGAGAAATTCCATGGTATCTTCCCGATGATTTCAAACATTTCGCCAAAATCACAAAAGGACACACTGTGATTATGGGCAGAAAAACGTACGAATCAATAATTCAAAGGCTTGGCAAACCATTGCCAGAAAGAAGAAATGTTGTGATTACATCACAACATGATTTTAAAGCTCCCGACTGCACAGTTCTAGGGTCCGTTGATAGAGCGATTAAGTTATTTTCATCAAGCAAAGAAGAAGTGTTTGTTATTGGCGGAAGTGCCATCTATGATGCATTTCTTCCGGTAGCAGACAAACTTTACATCACGGAGGTTGATGTCAATTGCGACGGTGATACTCTGTTTCCAGTTTATGACAGAAGCAACTGGACATTGTCTTCAAAAGAACACCGTGCAAAAGACGTAAAACACAAACACGAATTTGATTATCTAGAATTCGTAAAAAACAAGTAATAGATAAAAGAGCGTTCCTATATAAGGTAACGCTCTTTTTTCATAACTCATGGTTATTTTTTATCAAATCTCCTTTTCTAAAATATTTTTGAAATCATTCCAAACATCTTCAAGCGGTTGGCTGGCATCTATAATCTTGTGAGGAACATGTCCGAGAAATTCTTTGAAACCACTTCTCAAGGCATCGTGAAATGTGAGGTCTCTGTCTTCAAAGTGATTATTTTCTTCAGCACTTTGTCCTTTTTTTCTACTGAGACCAATTTTGGGATCAATATCAAAATAGATATATAAATCTGGCTTCATATCTCCCAAATAAAAATCTCTTATTTGCCAAAACATTTTTTCTAATTCGCGTGCTCCCTGAGCTACTATTTGATATGCAAAAGTAGAAGAATCAAATCTGTCGCATATCACCATTTTACCCGCCTTTAATGCTGGTATAATAATATTTTTCATATGATCTGCCCTTGCAGCCCAAAATAAAGCAAACATAGTTTTTGCATCTGCCTGCCCAGCATTTTGGGATTCTAAAATAATCTTGCGTATTTCAGCAGCATAAGGAGAACCACCCGGCTCTCTAGTGAGCACAACAAGATCGCCATATAAATCTTTGGCGCGCTTCGTCTGGGTTGTTTTTCCAGCACCTTCTCCGCTGTCTACTACAATAAACTTTCCTTTTTTCATTTTAGATGAAATTATTTTTATTTTGCTAAAATTTCACCTATTATCTTATCAGATTTTTCGTAAAGTTCTTCCAAAGTGCCATTATTATTTATTCCTATTTTTGCAAAATCCATAACTACAGGAATTTCTTTTTCAGCTTCATTGTTTTGATCGGTCATAAACTGCTCAAAAGTTTTATCTTTGTCTCCCGTATTTTCATTCCTGGCTTTCATTCTCTCGTATCTGATTTTTGGATCTGCATCTACCTTTATAAGATAAAAATTAGGTAAATCTTTCAAATATTTTATGTCAGCCATTCTTCTTACTCCGTCTATTATGACGATTTCTGAATCTAATTTTGATGCATCAAGAGATATGACTTTAGCAAGAAGATCTTCGCCGAAGCCGGCTCTTAATATTGTAGAAATTTTTTGTAGATTCTCACGGCTTTCTGGAATGTCCAATCTTTTTACAACATCTCTTAGAGGAGTGGAAAATCTGCAATCTTGAGTATTATATTTTTTAGCTATATATTTTTTTACAGCTTCTTTTCCGCATGCTACCTGGCCAACAAGACCTATAATTATTTTTGCCATATTATTTTTATTTATTTTTTACAAGAATATTGTCTAGTACTGACTCCTGCTAAAGAAAACATTTTTTTAGAAGCTTTTACAGCAGGAGTATTATCATATTTATTGCTGTCATAAATAACTTCTTTAATTCCATTTTGGATTATAGTTTTTGCGCATTCATTGCAAGGAAACAATGTGCAGTAGATTTTGCCTCCCTTGGTGCTATTGTTTGCATTGTAAACAGCATTTTCTTCTGCATGACATACATAAGCATACTTGGTATCTTCAAGGGAACCTTCCCTGTCCCAAGGCAAATCACAACTCTCTATTCCGCGAGGCCAGCCGTTGTAACCCATTCCAACAACAACATTGTCTTCATTAGCAATCACAGCTCCAGCCTGAGTTGAAGGATCTTTAGACCTTTCCGCAATAGTAAAAGCAATTCTCATAAAGCACTCGTCCCAAGATATGTGGTTGTCTCTAGGTCCTAACATAAGTTTAATTTTATAACTTTTTAAAAATAAGACAATCAAGTAAAAGAGCGGTTTCGCTTTGCGAAACCGCTCTTTTATTATTTTACATTTACTCCCATTGATCTTGCAGCACCTTCTACCATTTTCATAGCAGCATTTATGTCATTTGCATTCATATCTACCATTTTTCTCTCTGCAATCTCTTTAATTTGAGCTTTTGTAATGGTTCCAATCTTAACTGTATTTGGCTTACCAGAACCTTTTTCCTGACCTATCGATTTCAATATCATTCCAGCCGTAGGCGGAGTTTTTAATATAAAGTCGTAAGATCTGTCTTCATAAACCGTAATAACCACAGGAAGAACGTCTCCAATCATAGCTTTTGTAGCAGTGTTAAACTTGTTGACGAAATCTCCAATGTTTATACCTGCCTGGCCAAGGGCTGGACCTATAGGTGGAGCCGGTGTAGCTTTACCCGCAGCAATTTGAAGTTTTAATTTTTTTAATATTTTTTTTGCCATTTTTTTAATTTAGTTAATCAGAGGCTTGTCTAACTTACCAAATATAATCTGAAAAGTAAAGATACGACTTTATGCTTTTCTGATTTGTAATAAATCAAGTTCTACTGATGTTTCTCTTCCAAACATGAGAACCATGACTCTCGCCTTTCCTTTTTCACTGTCTATCTCATTTATTTTACCTTCAAGATCTTTAAATGGTCCATCAACAATTTTAACAGTGTCTCCAACAGAAAAATCTACAGCATGAGAAACTTTGTTTATATCCATGTTTCCTAGGAAGAAATCAACTTCTTTTTGTGAAAGCGGTACTGGGTGAACTCC
>Ga0265296_1002206_pt1 | contig 20115 bp, 19 predicted proteins | sample MunlanPumphouse1_FD_189073 | JGI IMG/M metagenome (GOLD analysis project Ga0265296, IMG submission 189073) | Groundwater microbial communities from a municipal landfill in Southern Ontario, Canada - Pumphouse #1 | ecosystem: Environmental > Aquatic > Deep subsurface > Groundwater | place...
ATGATGTCGATCTTTTCCCCCCTGAGTTCCTGGACGATATTCTGCACCCGGGAGCCCTTGAGGCCCACGCAGGCGCCCACCGGGTCCACATCGGAATCCCTGGAGGTCACCGCGATCTTGGAGCGGCTCCCCGGCTCCCGGGCGCACCCCAGGACCTGGACGATCCCCTCGGAGATCTCCGGCACCTCGCTTTCGAACAGGGCCACCAGGAATTGGGGATGGGTGCGGGAGAGGATGATCTGGGGCCCCCGGGCCTGCCGCCTCACCTCCAGGACATAGGCCCGGATGCGCTCACCTTTGTGGTAGATCTCCCGGGGGGCCTGCTCCGATGGGGGCAAGAGGGCCTCGGTGCGCCCCAGGTTAACGATGATCCCCTCCGGGTCCAGACGCTGCACGATACCGTTGATGATCTCCCCTTTGCGATCTTTGTAATCCTCAAAGACCAGGTCACGCTCCGCGTCCTTCATGCGCTGCATGATCACCTGCTTGGCGCTCTGCGCGGCAATGCGGCCGAACGCGCCGGCGTCCATCCTGAAGCCCAGGCTGTCCCCGATCTCGCTTTCCGGGTCTTCCAGCCGGGCCTCCTCCAGAGTAATCTCCCGGTGGGGATCGGTCACATTGGTGACTACTTCCTTAAACTGGAAGACCTCGATCTCGCCGGTTTCATCCTTATAGCTGACCTCGATCTCCAACCGGGGTCCGTATTTCTTTTTGGCCGCGGAGCGTATCGCGTCTTTAATGGCGCCGACGAGCAATTCTTTGTCAATGCCCTTATCCCGGCTTACCTGGTCGATAATCCGCCTCAATTCCAAATTCATGAGAGATCCTTGTCCCCCTTGCCAGTTTTTTTCATGTCAATATCCAGCCGCGCCCGGGCGATCTCCGACAAGGGCAGGCAATAAACGGTCTCCCCGTCCTGCAACCGGATCTCCTCGTCCTCCAGTCCCTGAAGAATGCCCCGGAACACCTGCTTCCCGTCCCGGGCGGTGCGGGTGGTGAGGCGCACCAGCCTGCCCGTATAGCGCTGATAGTCGCCGGGGTTTTTCAGGAGCCGGGTCGCCCCCGGGGAGGACACCTCCAGGTGGTAGGATTCGGGGATGATGTCGTACACGTCCATCATGGCTCCCACCAGCCGGCTGATGCGGGTGATTTCCTCAATGGTGATACCCCCGCCGGGCCGGTCCAGAAAGAGGCGCAGGATGGTGCGGCCCCGGCGGGGCCGCAGCAATTCCAGGTCCACCAGTTCCAACCCCTGGGCCACGGCCAGGGGCTCCACCAGCTCCTCTAACTTCTGTTTGATTTCTTCAGTGGTTGCCATTTAATACGGTTTTCGGTTTTCCGTTTTCCGTTTTGCGTTTAAAGATTGCCGCTCCGGAAAAAGGTCCCAGATGCGCATTTATCCTTATTGATTAATTAACTTGTTCTCTATAAAATCCAGAGCCTTGTAATGCCACAGCGGTTTCAATAACAAAATCAATACAGAATTTAACTTCGTCAATGGTTGGGAAATCTCGTGGCTTCCACCATCCTCCGTAAGAATGTGGCGTACCATCCAATGCATAGTCAATGTGAGGAGTAAGTAAGTTAAACTTAAAATATTTTTTATAATTAATTCCCAATATAATATTTCTCATTGTATCGTGCAGAGATGTTATTGAGTTGCCTAATCCTCGAAAATAATTATCTATTTTATATGAATCCTCCAATCCACTACGTTTCCAATCATAATTAAAGGATCGCATAAATCGTTGGTCTATTATTTGGATATTTTCACAGTTTCGCATCAATTCATGAAATGCAAATTTTATTTCAAATAGAGATTCTTCTATTTTATTCTCTGATAATAATTTATCTGCTTCTGAAAGGCGGATCTTCGCTTTCTCGCTTGAAACTAAGTCTATAAGAGATATCACTTCAAAATCTAACGAAAATATACCGTTAGTATTTTGAATAAAAAAGTTTGTTATAGTATCTCTAAAAGATTCTATATCAATTCTCGAAGGACGAATGCCATCATGTTTCAATCCTACCCTGGCTTTATTGAACCTCTTCATTGGCTCTTTGTGAGTTAAATCTAAATGATTCCAATATTCTTCAAATAATATTTTCTTTTTATTAATATTCTTTATATCTTTGAACTCTATTGCAAGTTGGCAAAATAATTCCACTGCATCGTGAAAGTGTAATACCGATTGAGAACAAAATGGTTGTGGCTTATAAGATTGTTCAAATCCTTGTTGGTACAAATGTTTAATAAAAGCTAACCGATTAATAATATCTTTATTTATCATTTTTGTAGGGTGCGTCTCACGCACCATTAATCCTTAATATGCAGACTGCGGCGGAGATAGCGCGTAAGACGCGCCCTACAATGGCCTTTCCTCTTCTGCCATTTCGGCTTTCAGCACTTCCCAATCTACCGAGGGCTCACCTTCCCGGGAACGGGCCACCAGAACATCATAGATGTCCTCCCAGACCTCGCCCCACTCCGCCAGATCAATGAGCACCGCTTTCTTTTTGCCGGCAGCGTCGACGACAAACTGAATGCCTTTCATTTGCTTGGGCCTCGTAACGTCCTTAAATGCCACTACAAATATCTTCTTCTGCCAACATAAAAAAAAGCGGGCCTCTGCCCACTTCCGGGAAAATCCAAGATAAATGTATAATCTCGGGGCACCCCAGAGCAACTACTTAACTCCGCCCGTCAAAGCAAGCCGGATTCTCGCCCCTAACCTGTATCCGGCCCCCTCGATGGGGGAAGCGGGTCACCCGGCGGCTTGATCTGGCTTAGGGCCGCGGCTCGCTCTCACACGAACCGCGCCCCGGCCATCTCGCCCCTCGGGCTGGAGCGGGCAACGGGATTCGAACCCGCGACACCAAGCTTGGGAAGCTTGTACTCTACCAGCTGAGCTATGCCCGCTCAATCAATATCTATACGAAAATTTCCCATTATTGTCAAGGCGTTTTTACACGTAAGTAACAAACCTGGAGGGCGGGAACTCACTCGCCTGGGGGCTCGATCTGCTTGGCGGCAATGGTTAGCAGGAGCCCCAGGCTGCAGCCTGCGCCACCAAGCAAGCGGCCCGTTAATCCTTGCCTCAGATACAGCCGCCGCAGAGGCCGTCGATATCCCCGGCGTGGAGGTGGCAAAAATCCCGGTTGCATTTGGTGCAACTGTCCAGGAATGCCTCCAGGCAATAGTCGCACTGCCGCTCGGCCTTAAGCTCATAATCGGCCAGGTCCCGGGCCCCGGCCAGGCCATGCTCATGCTCCAGGTGCTGGATCACCCTCCCCAGACACCCCTGCCGGTCACCCTGCCAGGGTGTAGCCATGCCGCAATGCCGACACACCGCCTGATACCGCCGCATTTTGGTCTGTCCTGGATACTAGGTGGTCTGCTTCATAATTAAGGTTACATGGCAAGGAAGGTTTTTCCCCCCTTTCTTAAAGGGGGGGTCAGGGGGGATTTTTATAAGCACTTGAAATCCCCCTAAATCCCCCTTTTTCAAAGGGGGACTTAACCCTGCCAGATCCGGCGCTCCGGACCTGAATATGTCCAGTCAATTACGAAACACTCCACCAGAGGTAAGCGGGGGGGGTAAAGACCGCTTACCCAATAGCCCTTAGCCCCCTCCTCCCCAAATTCATCCTCCACCCAACGCCTTCCGGGCCGCGAGGATGTCGGCTTTAATCTGGGCGGCCAGGGCCTCGATGGAAGGAAAGCGCCGTTCTTCCCGGAGGCGGGCCACAAATTCCACTTGCAGTTCTTCGCCGTAGAGGTCCCCGGAGAAGTCCAGGAGGTGGACTTCCAGGGAACAGACCCCACCTTCAAAGGTGGGGCAGGTGCCGATGTTGGCCGCGCCCAGGATGGTCTTGTCACCCCGGCGCACCTTGACCGCGTAGATGCCGGTCGCGGGCAGAAGTTCGTTGTCCGGGCGGAGATTGGCGGTGGGCACCCCCAGGACCTTGGCCCCCCGGCCTTTGCCCTGGACGACCCGGCCTTGCACTTCATAGGTGCGGCCCAGGAGGCGGGCGGCTTCCTCCACCTTGCCCAGGCGCAGCATGGCCCGGATCAGGGAGCTGCTCACCACTGCGTCCTGCACTTCCACGGCCCAGACCACCTGCACCGTGAAGCCGTGGGTGCGGCCCATTTCTTTCAGAAGGTCGATGTTTCCTGCCCGGGCCCGGCCGAAGCAATAGTCATGGCCCACCACCACTTCCCGGGCCCGGAGGCGTTCCAGGAAATAGCGCTGCACGAAGTCCCGGGCCGGCAGCCCGGCAAATTCCGGGGTAAAGGGGAGGACCACCACCGCGTCCACCCCGGTCGCGGTCAGGAGCGCCACCTTCTGTTCCGGGGTGGTAAGCATAGGCAGGTCCATCTCCGGACGGAGAACTTTGAGGGGGTGGGGGTCGAAAGTGACGGCCACCGCCTGGGCCTCCAGCTCCTTAGCCCGCTTACAGACCCGGGCCAGTATCGCCTGGTGGCCCAGATGGACGCCGTCGAAGTTGCCGATGGTGACTACGGTCCGGGAAAAAGAGGCCGCGCCTGGGGGGAGATCATGAAAGACCATCACCCCGGACAGCCTTTCCCGTTTAGAGCTTGACAATCCATAGTGTCATATTATATCCTTAATATTTGAAAATAGCCAGGCAGGTTTGCTTGTCCGGCGTTTTGCCGAAGTGGCGGAATCGGGAGACGCGCTAGGTTCAGGGTCTAGTGGGGGTATCCCCGTCGGGGTTCAAGTCCCCGCTTCGGCACCAGTGACATCAAGGGGTTACGGTCTCAGGCCGTAACCCTTTTTCTTTGGCGGGGGCTCAGCTCTGGATTAGGCGGATAAGGTTGGATGAGGACCTCCGCCGGTATGCCCAGGCCGGTGTGGAGCTTTCGGATCATCTCAATGGAGAGCGGGCGCTTCCGGCTGAGAACTTCGGAAACTCTGGCGCGACTGCCGATGTATGGCTCAAGGTCCCGGCGAGAAAGGCCGCGGCTCTCCATGGTATAGAGAATGGCGGCGATGGGATCAGGCCGGGGAATATCGTGGCGCCTCTCTTCATAAGCCTCAATGAGGGTGGCCAGCACTTCCAGGCGCTCACCCTCCGGCGTGTCGGGGGAGGCTTCGAAAAGGCGTTCCACCTCTTGCAACGCGGCCCGGTGGTCCGTTTCCGTCCTGATGGGTCTGATATCCATTACGTTATCCTCTGATTAGACCGTGGAGGCATTAATATGATCATAGTCGCGGTGAGTCCCCACGAAGCGAATAAAGACAATCCCGAACTCATAATTGATCATCGCCACCAAGCGGTAAGTATTGCCCTTGATATTAAAAAATACGCGGTTGTGAGCCACAAAACTTACATTCCGATAGACTTCCTTGATGTCAGCCGGCGACTTCCAAACGGCTCGCTTGACATCGGCATACCAAGCCTTGAGCGCTTGCTCTGCCTCCGGATGCTGTCCCCAGAATTCCTTGAGAGTTTTTCGGGAAATAACCCGCATGATGCAAAATAACATGATCCCAAATCGGGAGCAAGGCCTTCTTTTGAATCTCTTCATCCCTCTCCCCTCCGCTTATTCTTGAAACAAGGCCAAGCGTCCCATTGGCAAAGAGATGGCCCGACGGCTGGCCAAGGCCCTGAACACCTCTTACAAGGTCTTTTTATAACTTGGGGCCTATAATAAATCGTTGACGGTTCCGGGATTATCGAGGTAATTTTTATTAGATATTCCGGGTGATATTCTTTTCAGAGATTTTCGGGAAATACGAATGATAAGGGGATGACAGAAATGGAGAAGAGCGAGGATGCCGCGTCCAAGGCCATGCTGAAAGAGGCTGAGCGCCTGGACCTGACCACCATTTGGGACCGCTTTGCCGCGCAGAGCCCCCAGTGCGGTTTTGGGGAATTAGGCACCTGCTGCCGCAATTGCCTGCAAGGCCCCTGCCGCATCGACCCCTTCGGGGAGGGGGCCACTCTGGGGGCTTGCGGCGCTTCGGCCGACACCATAGTGGCCCGCAACCTCCTCAGGGCCATAGCCGCGGGCACTGCGGCCCATGCCGGCCATGCCAAACACCTGGCCCATACCCTGCTTAAATCCGCGGCCGGACGGGCCCCCGATTATCCCATCAGAGACGCAACCAAGCTCAAGGCCCTAGCCTCCCGTTTGGGCCTCGCCGTCGAGGGCCAGGAAATTAATGAGATCGCCAGGCAGGTGGCGGAAACCGCGTTGCTCGACTTTTCGGAAAAGGAGACTCCTGTAACCTGGGCTGCCACCAACGTCACCCAGGGCCGGGTGGAGACCTTTCTGAAGCATGGCGTGGTCCCTACCGGCATTGACGCGGCCGTGTCCGAAGCCATGCACCGCACCCATTACGGCGTAGACGCGGACCCCGTCAATCTCCTCTTAGGGGGGATCAAGTGCGCGCTGGCGGATTTTGCCGCCTGCGCCATGGGAAGCGACCTGGCCGACGTCCTGTTCGGCACGCCCCAACCGGTGGTCAGCCAGGCCAATTTGGGAGTCTTGAAGCCGGACGCGGTCAATATCGGCCTCCACGGCCACAGCCCCATCCTGTCGGACCTCATCGCCCAGGTGGCCCACGATCTGGACCAGGAGGCCCAGGCCGCGGGGGCCGCGGCCGGGATCAATCTGGTGGGGATTTGCTGCACCGGCAACGAGGTGCTCATGCGCCACGGCATTCCCGCGGCCACCCATTCGGTTTCCCAGGAACTGGCCATCATTACCGGCGCCCTGGACGCCATGGTGGTGGATTACCAGTGCATCATGCCCTCCCTGGCTACCCTGGCGGAGTGCTTCCATACCCGGCTCATTACCACCATGCCCATTGCCAAGATTCCCGGGGCCACCCATGTGGAGTTCTGCGAAGAAAACGGGGGCCAGGCCGCCAGAGAAATCATCCGCCTGGGGATTGCGGCGTTTAAGAAGCGGGATGCCAACAAGGTTAATATCCCCGGCCACCAGAGCGATCTTCTGGCCGGTTTCTCCACCGAGGCCATTGTCGGCGCGCTTTCCTCGGTAAATAAAGACGATCCCCTAAAACCCCTGATTGACAATATCGTCTCGGGCAACATTCTGGGGGTCTGCCTCTTTGCCGGGTGCAACAATGTGCGGGTGCCCCAGGACCAAAACTTCCTGATCATGGCCAAGGCGCTGGCCAAAGAGAATGTTTTGCTACTGGCCACCGGCTGCGGGGCCGGGGCCTTTGCCCGGCATGGGCTGCTCACCACCGCGGGCACCGTGAACTATGCGGGTGAGGGCTTAAAAGCCGTGCTCACCGCGGTGGGACTGGCCGCAGGCCTGAACGCGCCCTTGCCCCTGGTGCTGCACATGGGCTCCTGCGTGGATAATGCCCGGGCCGTGCAGGTGGCGGTGGCGCTGGCCAACAAGTTGGGGGTGGACCTGGATAAGCTGCCGGTGGTGGCCAGCGCGCCGGAGGCCACCACGGAAAAGGCTATTGCCATCGGCACCTGGGCCGTGGCCGCGGGCCTGCCCACCCACGTGGGCGTGATTCCCCCGGTGCTGGGCAGTTCCCTGGTGGCCAGGGTGCTGACCCAGGACATCAAAAGCTTATTCGGAGGATATTTCATCGTGGAGACCGACCCCCTGGCTGCGGCGCAGAAGCTCCTCGAAGCTATTCGGGAAAGAAGGGCGGGGTTGGGAATATGAAAGAGGTCTTTGTGCGCCTGGATAGATGCCAGGGCTGCCGCAGCTGCCAAATGGCCTGCGCGACTGCCAAGTCCAAATCCAAAACCTTGTTCGGGGCCATCACTGAGACCCCGCGCCCCGGTTACCGCATCTACATCGAGCGGGGCAACGGGCTCAATGTGCCTCTTACCTGCCGCCACTGCGACCCCGCGCCCTGCCTGGACGCCTGCATCGCCGGCTGCCTCTACCGGGATGAGCAGGGCCTCGTGCGCCGCCGGAAGGACAACTGCGTCGCCTGTTGGACCTGCATCATGGTCTGCCCTTACGGCGTCATCAGCCGGGGCAAAGAGCCCAAGATCGCGGTCAAGTGCGACCGCTGCCATAAATTGGAGGTCCCTGCCTGCGTCCAGGCCTGCCCCACCAAGGCCTTGGTTTTCATGGAGGCCGCCGCCTTCGGCGCGGAAATTCGCAAAAACGCGGCCGGGGTGTTGGCCCAGGCTAGTGATTTGGGTAGAAAGGGGTAAAAGGGGAAAAGGTTAAAAGGGAAAAAGAGTAAATCGCTATATCCTTAACTTTTTCCCTCTTCCCCTTTTAACCCTGACAGTGGACGCCCTTCTCCCCGAACTAATAATTGCCTCCTTGAAGAGGGTAAAAACATGCGTTACGTGATCATCGGCAACGGCGCGGCCGGAAACGCCGCGGCCGCGGCCATCCGGGCCCGGGACCCGGGGGGTGAGGTGCTCATCTTTACCGATGAGCCGATTGCTGCCTATTATCGGCCGCTAATCGTCAATCTCCTGGAAGACGGCCCGGATCAGGACATCTTTTTTTCGAGAGGCACGGGGAGCCCCGATAATGCCGGGCTGCACCTGGGAAAAAGCATCGTGGCCCTGGACCCCCATCTGCACCAGGTTACCCTCCAGGATGGGCAGCCCCTGGCCTACGACCGGCTGTTGCTGGCCACCGGCGCGGCCGCCATCCTCCCGGAGATCCCCGGATTGCCCGGCCCGGGCGCTTATGTTTTGCGCACCATGAAGGACGCGCAAGATATTGCCCGGGCCGCCCGGCAGGCCAAAAACATAGTGGTCATCGGCGCGGGCCGGGTGGGCCTGAAAGCGGCCATAGCCTTGAAACACCGGGGGCTGGAGGTGACGCTGGTGGAGCAAGGCCCCTATCCCGCGCCCATGCAATTTGATGAAATCTCCGGGGAGATTGTCGGGCAGGCCCTGGAGGCCGCGGGGCTCCGGCTCCTGATGGGCCAGACGGTCACCTCGGTGACGCGGGCTGACGGCCGGATCAGCAGCGCCACCCTGGCCAACGGCTCCGTGCTGCCGGCAGAGATGGTCATCGCCGCCGCGGGCGTGCGCCCCAGAATGGCATTAGCCCAACAAGCCGGCCTGGCGGTAGATCGGGGGATCCTGGTTGACCGGCGGTTGCGCACCAGTGCTCCTGATATTTTTGCCGCCGGAGATGCGGTGGAGACCACCGATCTGGTCTCCTCCGAAAACCTGGTGAGCGGCCTCTGGACCAACGCCGTGGAAATGGGACGGGTGGCGGGCAGTAACATGGCGGGCGCGGCCAGGGAATATCCGGGCGCTCTGGGCGTGCTCAATTCCCTGGAACTGGCCGGCATCCCGACGGTGGCCATCGGCGTCACCATCCCCCGGCCCGACGGTAACTACGAGATTTATCAAAGCCGCCGGGGGCCTAACTACCGTAAGCTGGTTTTCCAGGAAGGGCGGCTGGTGGGCGCACTGCTGGTGGGAGATATCGACGGCGCCGGGGTTTACGCCGGGCTCATCCGGGGTGGAGCGAAGATCGCCAAGCCCGGCGAGGCCCTGAACCATCCCCGGGCCAGCCTGGCCTCCCGGCTCTTTGGCCACCTAGCGGCGGCACCAAGAACCTCCCCCTAACTTTGTGCATTACCCACATGTCAAAAATTAGTTGATTTAAGGTAGTATTTGGTGGCACAGGCTTCCAGCCTGTGCTGACTTTCGGCACAGCCAAGAGCAGAGCAGTTTTTGCCAAGTTGCCATCAACGGCAATCTTCTTGTGGGGGCGAACCTGGTGTTCGCCCCTACCCCTCGGTCTTGATCTGATTTCAATCCCACCCAGCCCCAACCCAAGGTTGCCATCTGATCTCAATTCAAGACCTCGTTAGAGCTGCCGATGATTCAGTATATGGATAATCACGGCAACTGATGCCAGCTGCCGTCGAAGAATAGGGGCGAGGTTTCCTCGCCCGTGAGGAGGCGGGCGGGGGAACCCCGCGCCTGCAACACCGGAAAATCGTGAGGATAAAGGTTATGGACCAAGAGAGGCGGATCTTTGAGCGGGAACCGATAATCGTGGAAATCGAGGCAAAGGGTAAATATCCCGGCAAAATTTTGCGCCTGCTGGATATCAGTTTGGGCGGGTTTAAAATCGATACTGATTTTTCCCTGGATGTGGGTCAGCGCTTTGATTTTCAATTCAGCCTGCCCGAGGGAAAAGGTTTATGCAGGTTTGCCGGGGAGGTGGTCTGGACCGAGCAAGTCTCCGCCAATCCAGGACATTACCGCATCGGGCTGAAGTTCCCAACGCCTTTAAATAAACTCCCGGAGCTCTTTTCCCTGCCTCTAACAGAGCAAGAACAGGATAGCTTGGCCTGACCATCTCCACGGTTCCTGTCAGTTATATAAGTTGAGACCTCTGCGGAAGTCCCTCTTCTGTCATTCTGCACGGAGCGAAGCTTCATTTCGAATCTCGCATTTACCGGTGCCTGGGAGATTCTCCGGTCGCTCCGCTCCCTCAGAATGACAAGTTAGGGCATTTTCGCAGAGGTCTCTTATTGGTAATGGTCAGGACTTAACCGGACCGCCTCCCCATCGAGGTTTAATTTCCTCCGGCCTGCTTTCTTTTTTGAGCCTTGCAGTGCCGCCCCCCCGCCAGAACCACCTGTCCGCGCGCAGGTCATATCAAGATTTTTCCTGGAAATACCAGACGTTTTCCTTTTGCCGCGTTAATCGGCAGACATTTTTAAAGACTAACCCGAACTGGCCACGGTGATCAGCCGGCTGCCTCTGCTTTTCAGGTGGCGATTCATTACCAAGGGGGGGCGCCATGGATTGGGGGGGCCTATACAGCCCCTCTAGAGATAATAATGATTATATTTAAGGATAATATTAATTATAACTTTAAAAAAATATATTTTCTGTGAAATTTATGCTACTCTGCCTTCCATTGGCAAGTTTCTTACTAAACCTTGCTGAGGGAAGCACCGGCTGGGTATGAGGGGATCAACAAGTCTCTCCATCCCCAGCCGGCAGCCTAATATCCTAACAGGAGGAATTGAGATGAGCGAAAAACTGAAGGCAGTACGTCAAAAGGCTATGGCTGATGTGGCTTTCGCCAAGGAACTCTTCATCAATCCGACGGGTGCTTGCATGACTGCAGGGATAGAATTGAGCAAAACCGAGATCAAAATCCTCGGGGATGCCATGTCCGCAGTCCGCAACTACTTTGCAGAGAAGCTGTTTATAATCTCACAACCCCCGGAAGTGCTTGGCCATGTCGGCTGCGTTGGCTGTGATTAATTGAATTACGTTGCTACCACCTCAGGTTAATTGAGCGCTGGGGTGGTAGCGACATAAGCACCACTCAACCGGTTTCTGCCGTTAATGGGGCCTCAAGATGTCAGAAATTGTCATCACTTTTCATGATTCCTTCTGGCTTGATCAGCAAGATAAGAGAGACCGTTTGCCGCAGACCAAGTCTCCCATTCCGTCCTCCCTATCCCCAGATATCGGCTTACTACTCGGCATGGAGTCAAAAAATTTGCCAGGTGTCCCTGTCAAGCTCTTTCCTACTCTGGGATTTGCGGTGGCGCAAGTTCTTTCCTCGGAAGAGAACAAGATGATGGACAGCCTGCGCACCGGCGAAGGCGTCAAAGATGTCTCCTTGCCGGGCCTGTTTGAAATTATCAGACCCACCGGTCCATTCCAGGAGTTGGATATACAGGGTGCGCTGCCACCCTCCTGGCACTTCAATTTAACCGGCATTGATCGCTTGCGGGAAAAGGGGTTAAGCGGCAAAGACGTGCTGGTGGGAGTGCTGGATTCCGGGGTAGATCTCCAGACTCCCCAACTTGCTGGACGGGTCTCGGCTTATGCCAGTTTCGACACCGTGGGGGATAAGGTGGAGGCGCCGATGGCCGATACTATACCCCATGGCACCTGTGTCTGCGGCATTATTGCCGGGGAGGGGATTGGGGTGGCGCCCCAGGCCAAACTCGCGGTGGGCAGGGTGGCTCCGGATGGGGTTACCACCTTTTCCCAAATATTAGGCGGTTTGGAGTGGCTCTGCGATAACTTTCCGGCCATGCGCCTGATCAACATGTCCTTGGGCAAGATCGACACGCCCTCCACCGACCTGATAACCATGGTGGAACGCCTGGGAAAACTGGGGAAGTTGTTAATCTGCGCCATCGGCAATGATGGCCGGGAGACTTCACGCACCCCGGGCAACCTGAATCTCCCGGGCGTGCTGGGAGTCGGCGCGGTCGATGGAGATAAGTCTGTCGCCTCATGGAGCGGCGGGATGGAAATGGAATATGGCGGCCTGGCTTATACCAAACCTGACCTGGTTATGCCCGGTGTGCACATCCCCCTGTGCGTTCCCGGCGGAATGGTAAAATTAAATTCGGGCACCAGTTTTGCCGCGCCCATGCTCACCGGTTTCGGGGCCCTGATACTGGAGGCCAAGCCGGAGATGGACCTGGTGACACTTCGTCAAACCCTTCTCGCCTCTTGTGAAGACCTGCCTGTTCCTCCCGACCGGGATGGGCATGGGTTGCCCGAGGCTTCGCGCCTGCCTTTATAATCATGGGTAATTTATACGGTAACATGAGGGATTGAGATGTTATTCGGGCCACGCCTGCGCTGGGATCTGACCATGAATTGCAATCTGGCCTGCCGCCACTGTCAGGTCGGAGATAAGATCAGCCATCAGGGGAATCATCCTCCTCTGGAAGAGGTCCTGGCAGTCCTGGACCGGCTCGGGCCCGAGATTATCTCCCAAGTCGGCCTCTTAGGCGGCGAACCCCTTTCCTACCCACAGATCCACCTGGTGTTGGAAATACTGATGGACAAAACCCTGCCCGTGACCATCAGCACCAATGGCCTTCTTATCGATGACAGGCTCATTGATTTAACCCGGGAATCTTTCGGCTGGAGCATCATGGTCAGCGTTGACGGGCCTGACCGGGAGACCCACGAGATGATCCGGGGAGCCGGGACCTTTGAGCCCACCATGGAGAAGATACGTCTGCTGGTGACGCGCCTCAAAGGCCAAGGGCCGGCCGTGGGGATGTCCTGCACCTTGAATGCGCATACCATCAGGCGCATGGGGGATGTGCTCCGCCTGGCCCGGGAATTGGAGGTGAACATCCTCCAGTTCGGGATCATAAAAAACAATGGCAATGCCGCCCGCTGCTATGATCGCTTGGGAGTGGACCAAACAACTTTGGCGTCGGCCTTGCTGGATTGGTTCAAGGCCGGGCCGCCTGCCTCCAACGGCAACGGCCTGGCGGTAATCATCGACTTTTGGGATAACCTCCTGAAAGATTTGGTTGACCATTATCTCGGCAGCAGCCTGCCGCCAACCTTCTCAGGCTGCACCGCGGCCGGCGCCACGGCAGCTTTGGATTACCAGGGGCGTTTGTGGCCTTGCCCATCCCTGGCATACACCAGCAACCCCAAGATACTCGAATATTTCGCGTTCGGAGATAATTCGCTGGCCCGGAACAGTTTCGAGGAAATCTGGCAGGGTACGGGGTTTAAAAGGCTGCGGGAGCTTAATGCCCGCCGGCTGCACGCCCAGATGGCCGCGCCTTGCAGCACTTGCCGGCATAGCCCTTTCTGCGCACCCTGCCCATTACCTTATATCTTGGGTGAATCTTTAGACCAACCTCATTGTGCTGAGAAATTAAACATGATGGCCGAGTCATCAATGTCTCTGTTTCAATGATCTCCGGTCAGCCGCAACCGCTGCCCATGCCTTTGCCGGGGCAGCCCTTGGCCAGGCCGCCCTTCCGGGCCTTAAAGAAAGAAACCGCGCCGCCCTCATAAATGGCCTTCAAGCCCTCCTCGATGAATCCCGTCATTTCCAGGGGCAGGGTCCCGGATTCGGTGAGCACGGCCTTGGGGGTCTCCCCCACCGCGCTCACCAGCACGGCCCGGCAATCCCGCAGGGTCTGGGCCATTGCCCACCACCGGTCGCCGCCGCCCCCGGTTGCAGGCGCGGGACGTTCTTCGATGAGCCGGAAGCCTCCGGTCTCCCCAGGTCCCCAAATCTGGAAGGAAGTAGCTTCGCCCAGGTGGAGATTGACCAACAACCCCTCTTGGGTGGCCACGGCCACGTAGGGCCGGTCCGGGGCCCAGAGCGGATTCATCTCGGCGCAGGCTGACAAGCACCCCCGGAGTTCCTCCGTCCGGTCTTCCTCCAGCAAGCCCACGGCATCGGCCCGGCAACGGGTGCAATGACGCATCTGGGGCAGGAATTTCCCGGCCTTGGCCCTAAGCAGCACCATCTGCTCCGCAGTGGGCTCCGGGATCTCCGCAAAGGGGGTGCCGGCATTGGGATACATGGGCATACAGTTGAGCACGTCCACCTCCAGGGCGGCCATGGTTTGCGCCACCGCGGGGACGTGGTCCTCATTGACGCCGGGAATGATAATGGTGTTCACTTTGACCATGATCCCCAAAGACTTCAGCCCGGCAATGGCCTCCAGCTGGCGGCCGAGCAACAGCTCCGCGGCCTTAAGCCCCCGGTAAAGCTGCTTGCCGTCCCGGACCCAGGGATAGATCTTTTGCCCGATCTCCGGGTCCACCGCGTTGACGGTGAGGGTCACGTGGGAAACATGGAGATCGGCCAGGGCCTGGAGATGTGACAAAAGACCCAGCCCGTTGGTGGCCAGACAAAGGAGCAGGTCCGGAAACCGCCCCCGCACCAGACGGATGGTCTCCAGGGTCTCCTGGGGGTTGGCAAAGGGATCTCCCGGTCCTGCAATACCGGCCACGGTGATCCGGGGTTCCTTCTCCAGCACCTGTTCCAGGTAAGCCAGGGCCTGCCGGGGGGTGAGCACCGAGCTGGTGACCCCGGGCCGGCTCTCGTTGACGCAGTCATATTTCCGGTTGCAGTAATTGCAAAGAATATTGCACTTGGGCGCCACCGGCAGATGGACCCTGCCGCACTCGCCCTTGACCTCGGCATTGAAACAAGGATGACGTTTGATATCCAGTTTGGTTTCCATGGCCTAAATTCCTCTTTGGTGAGCAGGGAACAGTAAATCCAGAAACCCACTGCTACCAAGTTGCCGTCAAGGAGGTTTTGTTATGCGGGCGGACCCGTGTTTCTGCCCCCTGGGCGCACACCTGGGTGCGCCCCTACGGCTCTATGTTACAAATACCCATACCCCACCGGGGAGTCTTGTTGTTTCTTCTCCAGGACGGCGTTGACGATCAGGTCCAGGAGGTTTTGCGCGCCCCGGTAGCCCAGGTGCAGGATTCTCTGGCCGCCGAAACGGTCATGAATGGGAAACCCCACCCGGATCAAAGGCGCCTGGCAGCGCCGGGCCAGATGGTAGCCTTTGCTGTGGCCGATGAAGAGATCAGGGGCCAGGCTCTCCACCGCCTCCCCCATCTCGTAAAAATCCATGCCCTCCCGGACTAAAGGGGGCTCGGGAAGAATGTCCCGGGTCACCTCAATAATGGCTTCCTGCAAGCGGCCGCTCTGCCCGCCGGAGGCGCACAGCACCGGCTTAACGCCGATCTCTACCAGGAAGGCGGTGAGGCCCACCACCAGATCTTCTTCCCCATAGACCACGGCCTTTTTATGGAAGACATATTTATGGGCATCCACATAAGCGTCCAGGAGCCGGCCCCGTTCCTTGGCGTGGAGTGCGGGTGCGGAACTGCCGAACAGCTCCTCCAGGACCCGGAAAAACCGATCCGTCTCCCGGAGGCCGATGGGCGTGCCCAGCCGATGGAGAGGCACCCCGCAACGCTCAGCCAGGACCTGACCCGCAGTATGTTGGCCAAACAGGGTGCGGCCCCATTCAATGGTGGCCGTGGAGCCGCCCATTTGCCTGATGGCCTTTATCGGGGTGCCGCCCGGGGGAATCTTCTCATAGTCCGCCAGGGCCTGGCCGTCCAGGGTCTCCGAGATATCCGGCAGAATGATTCCCGGGATTTCCCAATCTCTCAGGATCTCCTGCAGGTAGCGAATATCCCCGGGGGAAACGAAACCCGGCAGGATATTGACGGCCCTGACCGGGTCCTTGGCCCGGGCCAGCCGTTTGACCACGGCCTTAATAGCCGCGTGAAAGCCCTCCATGTGGGTGCCGGAGTAACTGGGGGTGGATACGGTGACTATTTCGGGCATGGCGGCAAGGTTCCCTAATGATCTCTTTTTATGGCGGAATTCCCGGACGATCCCGGGCACATCATCGCCGATGGTCTCGGTCAAGCAGGTGGTGGCCACCCCGATCAGCCCGGCCCCATATTTGGCGATCACGTTCCTGAGACCCTGTTCCAGGTTGGCCGCGCCGCCGTAGACCGCATCCTTTTCTCCCAAAGAAGAGGAAGCAATGTCCACGGGCTCCCGGAAATGGCTGATGATGTATCGCCGCATATAGGTGGCGCAGCCCTGGGAACCGTGCAGAAAAGGCACCGCCCCTTCAATCCCCCGGAACGCCAGGCAGGCCCCCAGAGGCTTGCAGAGCTTACAGGCGTTGGTGGTGGAGACATATGGTTCGGATTTGGCTTTCATGGCTCGACCTAAGTTCCTGGTTCCAAGTTCCAAGTTATGGGTTTCAGGTTCCTTGACTGACCCCTAATTCCTTGCTCACGCCGCGCGGCGGGGCGCGAATTGCCAGACCGGGCTCATCACGGTGTTATAGACTTCCTGGGCGAAGTTGAGCATACCCACGAAGCCTTCCAGGGCTTCCTTGCGTTCGTGGTTGTGGTCGCAAAAACCCACTCCCAGTTTGTAGGCAATGGGCCGTTCTTTGACCCCGCCCACGAAGATATCCACGTCCTTTTCCTTGAGGAAGGTGGAAAGCTCCAGGGGATTGGAGTCGTCCACAATAATGGTGCCCTCATCGGTGATGTCGTGGAGTTCCTGGTAATCTTCCTCGGTCCCGGTCTGGGACCCCACCAGCACCACTTGCATCCCCAGGAGCCGAAAGGCCTTGACCAGGGAAAAGGCCTTAAACGCGCCGCCCACATAGATGGCGGCCTTCTTGCCGAACAAGGCCTGCTGGAATTTCTGGAGTTGGGGATAAAGCAGGGAGAGTTCTTCCCGGACCAATTCCCGGGTGCGCTCCATCATCTCCGGATCATCAAAAAACCGGGCAATGGCGTAGAGGGACTCGGCCATATCCTCCACCCCGAAGTATGAGACCCGCAGGTGGGGGATGCCGTAAACTTCCTCCATCATCAGGGCCAGGTCCATGGTGGCCCCGGAACACTGGACCACATTCAGGGCCGCGCCGTGGGCCCGGCGGATATCGTCCACCCGGCCGTCGCCGGTGATATTGGCCACCACTTCCACGCCCATGCGCCGGAAGTATTCCCGGATGATCCAGATCTCACCCGCCAGGTTGAAGTCCCCCAGGATATTCACACTCTTGGGGCTGATGCCCGCGGTGTCACCGGTGCCCACCAGGCGGAACATGGCCTGGCAGGCCGCGTTATAACCGGCCCTTTTGTTGCCTTTAAACCCCTCGGATTGCACCGGCAGCACCGGAATGCCATGTTCCTTACTGACCTTGCGGCACACGGCCTCCAGGTCATCGCCGATGAGCCCGACGATGCAGGTGGAATAAACGAACGCGGCCTTGGGCCCGTGCCTCTCGATCAGTTCCGTCAGGGCCGCGTACAGTTTCTTCTCACCCCCGAAAATCACGTCTTTTTCCTGGAGGTCCGTACAAAAGCTGAGGCGGTGGAGTTCCGGGCCGGAAGACAACGCCCCCCGAATGTCCCAGGTGTAAGCCGCACAGCCGATGGGACCGTGCACCAGATGCAGGGCGTCGGCTATGGGGTAGAGCACCACCCGGGAGCCGCAGAAGACGCAGGCCCGTTGGCTGACCGCCCCGGCCAGGCTCTCCTTGTTGCAGACCATCTCAAAGGGCTGTGCACCCTTGCGGTGCACCTGGTTTTGTCTTTCTTCAAAAATGACCGGCTCCATGGCTTCCTCCTTGCTGGATTTTAGGGTGGCCCGGTAGCGCAGGCTTTCCAGCCTGCGCAGCCCCAGCTCTTTTACCAACTACCTCAACTCATCAAATAGTCCTTGGCCGGACCGCCGTTTTCCAGGCCGTCCAGGATGGCGTCAATAGCCTCTTCACCCTCCACCCCCACGTACCAGTACCCCTGGGGATAGACCAGCAGCACCGGCCCGCTGTCGCAGACCTTCAGGCAGCCGGTGGTGGAGACCATGACGTTTTCCAGACCCCGGTCGGCCAGTTCCGACTCCAGGTAGCCCAGCAGATCCGGGGCGTTTTTCTTGATGCACTTTCCTTTGGGCTCCAGGCCCCGGAAACTCATACACACGAAAATATGGTGTTCAGGTTTTTCCATGATCAATCCTCTCCTTGTATTATCGTCGGGGCCGGCATGGGTGTCGGCCCTGGGCGGACACACGGGTCCGCCCCTACAAAACCAGGTCATCACATCACCAACTCAAAGCTCTCTTCCGGCGCGTCCCGGTCCTGGCGGTCCAGCAGGGCGTCCAGGATCTTTTCCAGGAGCCTTAAGCCGCCCCGGTAGCCCACGGTGGGGAAGTAACTGTGGCCCACGCGGTCCAGGATGGGGAAGCCGAAGCGCACCAGGGGGGTGTCTTCATCCCGGGCGATATATTTGAGATAAGTGTTGCCCATCAAGAGATCCACCGGGTCGCTCTTCAGCCATTGATGCAAGAGGAACATGTCGCCCGCGGCCCGCACGTTCACCGGGTGGGGCACATCCTTGGTGATCTCCTTGATCCGGGCTTCAAACTTCTTCCCCGGCGTGCCGGTGACGATATGGATGGGCCACATGTCGAGATCCACCAGGAACTGGGTCAGGGAAATCAGTTGATCCGGGTCCCCGGCCAGGGCCACCTTGCGGCCGAAAAAATACTGGTGCATATCGATGATTACATCCAGGAGCCGGCCCCGCTCGATATTGAGGGACTCGGGCACGGTCACCCCCGCGATCTGCCGCAGGGTGTCGATGAACAGATCCGTAGCTTTGAGGCCGATGGGCAGGTCCAGGATCTCGCAGGGCACCTTGCACTTGGTGTCCAGGGCCCGGGCCGCGGGCCCAGAGGCCAGGGGGCCTAAGGCCACCGTGCCCACACTGCTGCCGGTTTGGATCAATTCTGCCGTGGTCACCCCCCCGGGAGGGAACATGTGGAACCGGCCGGTTTGGGGACCATTGAGCACATTGGAGGTGTCCGGGAAGAGGATGTAGGAAACTCCCAATTCCCCGGCCAGACGCTTAATCTCCTCCATGTCGCTGGGTTCCACGTATCCCGGAATGATATTGATCCGGTTCTCCTTGTGGCCGTTCGCCTGGGCGAAATAGTCCACCATGCCTTTGACCATGTTGGCGAAGCCGGTGACATGGGTCCCCACGTAGCTGGGGGTGTTGGCATGGATGACGTATTTGCCCGGGGGGATCTTGCCTTCATCCCTGGCCTTGGCGACGATCTGGGGAATGTCGTCGCCGATGGTCTCCGACAGACAGGTGGTGTGAACCGCGATGACTTCCGGTTCGTAAATGGTGAAGATGTTATTAATGGCCTGGAGCAGGTTGGCCTGCCCCCCGAAGACGGAAGCTCCTTCGGTGAAGGCGCTGGTGCCCGCCATCACCGGCTCCTTAAAGTGCCGTGTCAGGGCGCTGCGGTGATACGCGTAGCATCCCTGGGAGCCGTGGCTGTGGGGCAGGCAACTATGAATCCCTAAGGCCGCGTACATGGCCCCGATGGGCTGGCAGGTCTTGGCCGGGTTGATGACCAACCCCTTACGCTCCATGATTTCCTTGGGTGTATGTCGCAGTAACATTGTTTTATCCTCGCTTCCGGTCTCCATTTTGACTGCTTCTTTTCTATCAACCTCAGATTGCCAGGCTTCTAACGGAAAACAGAAAACGGAAAACGGAAAACCGTATTATTCCCATACATATTTGGCGGCCAGCTCAGGGTTTTCCTGCCAGGGCGCCTTCAGATACTTCCAGACCTTGCTGTTCACTAGGCGGTCGATCTCCCGGTAGAAGTTGACCGCGCCCTGGAAACCGGCATAAGGACCGCCGGAGTCATAGCTGTGCAGTTGCTTCATGGGCACGCCGCTCTTCTGGACGGCGTATTTTTCCTTGATCCCCGCGCAGATGATATCCGGCCGGTAGATCTCAATGAGCTTTTCGGTTTCGAACTGGCTG
>Ga0265296_1002207_pt1 | contig 20108 bp, 13 predicted proteins | sample MunlanPumphouse1_FD_189073 | JGI IMG/M metagenome (GOLD analysis project Ga0265296, IMG submission 189073) | Groundwater microbial communities from a municipal landfill in Southern Ontario, Canada - Pumphouse #1 | ecosystem: Environmental > Aquatic > Deep subsurface > Groundwater | place...
ATCCGAACTCAGCCACAAGGCGGCCAGCGATTCACTGCCGCTGCGCGATGCATTCGCAGTGCTGTTCTTCGTCTCGGTGGGCATGCTGTTCAATCCCAGCATCCTGATCGAGCACCCCTGGCAGGTGCTGGCTACTGCCGGCATCATCATGTTCGGCAAATCGGCGGCGGCCTTCTTCATCGTGCGCGCGTTCGGCCATCCCACCGGCACTGCGTTGACGATCTCGGCCAGCCTGGCGCAGATCGGCGAGTTCGCCTTCATCATCGCCGGCCTCGGCGTGACCCTGAAGATCCTGCCGCCCACCGGCCAGGCGCTGGTGCTGGCCGGCGCGCTGATCTCGATCATGCTCAATCCGCTGGTGTTCGGCCTGCTCGACCGCTGGCTGCTGAAGCACCAGGAAACCACGCCTACGGCGGTGGAGACCGAGCTGCCGCCCGGACCGTCGCTGGATCTGCACGACCATGCCATCGTCATCGGCTACGGCCGCGTCGGCAGCGCGCTGGCACAGGTGCTGCGCGACCGTGGCGTGCCGGTGATGATCATCGACGACAACAAGGAACACGTGGCCGAGGCGCATGCGGCCGGCCTGCCCGGCATCCGCGGCAGCGCCGCTTCGGACAAGGTGCTGGCCGAGGCCCATCCCGAGCGCGCCAAGATCGCGGTGCTGGCGATCCCGCAGCCACTGGAGGCCGGTGAGACATTGGCCAAGCTGCGTGCGATCAACCCTGACCTGACCCTGCTGGCGCGCGCGCACAGCGATGCCGAAGTGAAGCATCTGCTTGAACATGGTGCCGACGGCACGGTGATGGCCGAGCGCGAGCTGGCCTACTCGCTGGCGGAAATGGTGATGGCGACCCCGCCGTACCGCAGTCTTGGGCAGCACAGCATTCCGGTGGTGTGAGGGGTGTGCGGCAGGGCTGCGCCCTGCACCCGCGGTAGTGCCGGCCGCTGGCCGGCAACCTAACAGCCGAAGCAACAGCAAAAGCGGGTTTCCTGTGGGTTGGCGGGGTGGGTCCGGTTGCAGGGGACGCCGTGAATCCGTCCATGGAGGCTCGGTCGCGCCATCCATGCCGCGGACACTCCCGCCACCGGACCCACCCCGCCTTCGACAGATCTCCGCGATCTGCCGGGATCGCATGGCCTGATCTTGGTGGGTGTCGACCTTGGTCGACACGTCGATCGACGTCATGCGTGGATGATTGTCGTCGGACTATTGGATTTCGATTGAGATTCATCCACGCATGGCGTGGATCTACCGGGGTGAGTTGCGCCCAAAAGAATCCCCGGCCGACCCGCATCGGCCGGGGATGATATCGCCACGCCCTTGGAGAGCGTCTCTACCGTAGCGCGTTCCTACGGCGGTGGTGATCGCCTGTGGCGATGACAACCAAGCCGGCGGCTATCAGGCGTCGGCCAACGCCTGTTCCAGGTCAGCGCGCAGGTCGCCGATGTGCTCGATGCCGATCGACAGGCGCACGGTGTCCTCGCTGACCCCGGCCCTGGCGAGCTCGGCCGCATCCAGCTGGCGATGGGTGGTCGACGCTGGATGGGTGGCCAGCGACTTCGCATCCCCCAGGTTCACCAGCCGGGTGAACAGCTTCAGTGCATCAAGGAAACGCGCGCCGGCAACGCGCCCGCCGGGCAGGCCGAAGGTCAGCACGCCGGAGCCGTGGCCGCCCAGATAGCGCTGCGCCGCCGCGTGTTCGGGGTCGTCGGGCAACCCGGCATAACGCACCCACGCCACCTTCGGATGCGCGCGCAGGTACTCCGCCACGGCCAGCGCATTGGCATTGATCCGCTCCATGCGCAGGGCCAGGGTCTCGATGCCCTGCAGGATCAGGAAGGCATTGAACGGTGACAACGCGGCACCGGTATTGCGCAACGGCACCACCCGCGCACGACCGATGTACGCCGCCGCGCCGAGCGCTTCGGTATAGACCACACCGTGATAGCTCGGGTCGGGCTGGTTCAAGCGGGCAAAGCGTTGCGGCTGTGCCGTCCAGTCGAAACGGCCGGAATCGACGATCGCGCCGCCCAGACTGGTGCCGTGGCCACCGAGGTACTTGGTCAGCGAGTGCACCACGATGTCGGCGCCATGTTCGAACGGGCGCAGCAGGAACGGCGTGGCCACGGTGTTGTCGACGATCAGCGGCACGCCCGCCGCATGCGCGACCTCGGCGATGGCGGCGATGTCGGTGACGTTGCCGCGCGGGTTGCCGATCGATTCAACGAACACCGCCTTGGTGCGCTCGTCGATCAGGGCTGCGAACGCAGATGGGTCAGCCGGATCGGCAAAACGCGTCTGGATGCCGTACTGCGGCAGCGTGTGGGCCAGCAGGTTGAGGCTGCCGCCATACAACGCGCTGGCAGCGACGATGTTGTCGCCGGCCTCGGCAATGGTCTGGATCGCATAGGTGATCGCTGCCTGCCCGGAGGCCAGTGCCAACGCGCCGACGCCCCCTTCCAGTGCCGCCACGCGCTGCTCCAGCACGTCGGTGGTGGGGTTCATGATGCGCGTATAGATGTTGCCCTGCACCTTCAGGTCGAACAGGTCCGCCCCGTGCTGGGTGTCATCGAATGCGTAGGCCACGGTCTGGTAGATCGGCACCGCCACCGCGCGGGTGGTCGGGTCGGGACGATAACCGCCGTGCACGGCCAGGGTTTCCAGTTGCCACTGCGGATCGCTCATTGCGCCAGGCTCCATCCGGGGAAACGCCCACCATAGGCCAGCCTTCGACCGCCACTGAGAGCCCCTGGCGATGACGCCAGTACCGGCGGTTATCAGGTTGCCCGGGATTCAGGCAGTCGTCATGGGCCATTGCTAGGCTTCGCCGCCGGGCCTTTCGCCCCGGACAAGGACGCCCTACCGATGCAGCCCTCCCCGTGGACTCCCGCCACCGGCAACCCGACCCAGGTGCTGCTGGTCGAGGACGACCGCCGCCTGGCCGAGCTGGTCAGCGACTACCTGCGCGAACATGGATTTGCCGTGCAGCACGTACCGCGCGGCGACCTGGCCAGCGCGGCCTGTCGCCAGCACGCGCCGGAACTGGTGGTGCTGGACCTGATGCTGCCTGGCCTCGGTGGCATCGACGTGTGCCGGCAGATCCGCAGCTTTTCCGACGTGCCGATCCTGATGCTGACGGCGTGCGAGGACGATATCGAACAGGTGCTGGGCCTGGAGTCCGGCGCCGATGACTACGTGCACAAGCCGATCGAGCCGCGCCTGCTGCTGGCGCGCCTGCGCGCACTGCTGCGCCGTCGCCATGGCAGCGGCCCTGCGGGCGTGCCGTGCCGGCTGATGCATGGCGAACTGCTGATCGATCGCGTGCAACGCGAGGTTCACCTGCATGGGCAGCCGGTGGAACTGGGTACCACCGAATTCGAGATCCTCTGGCTGCTGGCCAGCCAGCCCGGGCAGATCCTCTCGCGCGACCAGATCCTGCAGGCGGCGCGCGGTATCGGTTTCGACGGCCTGGACCGCAGCGTGGATGTCTGCATCGGCAAGCTGCGCCGCAAGCTCGGCGACGACGCGCGCGAACCACGCCGTATCAAGACCGTGTGGGGCCGTGGCTACCAGTTCAATCCGTCGGCCTGGTCGGCGTGAAGCGCCTGTTCCTGTGGTTGTGGTTCGTTACCGGTGCCTGCCTGCTGGTGTCGGTGTTCAGCCTCAACCATCTGCTGGACCGCATCTACACGCCCCTGCAGGAACGTGTCTTCGCCGAACAGGTGCGCGGCCAGGTGTATGCACTGCGCAGCGGACTGGCCGGCCTGGACCGCCCGCAGCAACAGCAGCGCGTGGCGCAATGGCAACCGCACTACGGCATTGCACTGTCACTGCTGGATGCACCGCCGGCACTGGATGACGAAGAGCGCAGCGCCCTGCGCGGTGATGGCTTCATCGTTCGGGAGCGCTACCAGCAGGTCCTGCTGCCCATCGAGGGGGCTGACGGACGCTGGCTGCAACTGCGCTTTCCCGGCGAAGTGCAGATGACCCTGTACATGACCATCGCCGCGTACCTGTGCATCCTGCTGCTGGTTGGCGCCTGCCTCTATGCCTGGGTACGCCTGTTGTGGCGCGACCTGGAGGCGCTGCGGGGTCATGCAGACCGCATCGGTGCCGGCGATCTGCAGGCGCGTGCGCAGGTATCGCCGCGCTCGCAGATCCGGGTCATCGTCGAGCATTCCAACCGCATGGCAGCGCGCGTGGCCGAACTGGTGCAACGACAGCGCGACCTTACCCACGCCATTTCCCACGAGCTGCGCACGCCGATCGCACGCCTGGCCTTCGGCCTGGACCTGATGCAGGACAGCAACGATCCGGCGCGGCGGGCACACCTCGCTACCGGCCTGCATGGCGATCTGGCCGAGCTCAACCGGTTGGTCAGCGAGCTGCTGGCGTACGAGCGGCTGGAGCATCCCAACGATGCCGAGCCCATGCAGCGGATCGAAGCGAACGATTGGCTGCAGGCCTGCATGGAGGACGCGCGGCGCGATGCCGAGCGCGCGGGACTGGTGCTGCAGGTGTGGCCCAGTGCGCTGCCACGCGTGGATGCCGAGCCGCGCCTGCTGCAGCTGGCCCTGAGCAACCTGGTCGGCAACGCGATGCGCTACGCACGCACCCGTGTGGAGGTGTCACTGGTCAGCGTGGCCGGCAAGGCCTGCCTGCGCGTGGATGACGATGGCCCCGGCATCGCCGAAGGTGATCGCGAAAAGGTGCTGCGCCCGTTCACCCGCCTGGATGACAGCCGCAGCCGCGATACCGGAGGCTTCGGCCTGGGCCTGGCCATCGCCGGGCGCATCGCGGTTCGTCACCACGGAGAGCTCCGCGTGGGACGCGCGACCCTCGGTGGCGCGCGCCTGGAAATGCACTGGCCAATGGCTGCCAGCTGAACAGCGCAGGCCGCGCTTACAGTTGCTTACAACTCCCGCACAACTGCGGACGGATTGGTCGCCGGCGTCCCGCCACGCTGGCGACCCTGCAGCACGCGCCGGATGCGCGCGCTGCACTTCCTCCCAATGCAGAGAGTTGCCATGTCCCACCTTCGCCGTTTCCCCACCCTGCTCGGCCTGGCCCTGTTGCCCTTGTTCGCAACGTCCGCAGCGCATGCCAAGGATGACCAGTGGACCTTCGAGCTTGCTGCTGGCGGTGGTGTCGCCCCGCGTTACAGCGGCAGCGAGGAATTCCAGGCCGCACCGACGCTGTCCTTCGACGTGACCTCACCGGGCGGCTGGTTTCTGGGTACCAGCGGTGCGGGTTGGGGTACGGCGATCGGCGAACACACCCGCGTGCGTGCCTACGTCGGTGGCAGCGGCAGCCGCCGCGAGAAGAACTCGATCCTCGGCGGTTCGGACTTCCTGCGTGGCATGGGCGATATCGATACCCGGCCCCTGGTCGGCCTGGCGGCTGGTTATACGCTGGGTGAGGCGGTGCTGAGCGGTTCCTGGCAGTACACGCTGAAAGACGACGACAAGGGCGACAACGGCCTTGCCACCCAGCAGATCCACCTGAACCTGGAGATGCCACTGTTCGATCTGGCCGGTGGCGTGGTCAGCGGCAGCGTATCCACCGACTACGGCAACCGCGGCTACATGCAGACCTGGTATGGCGTCAGCCCTGACCAGGCCGCTCGCACCGGTTTCGCCCAGCACAAGCCCAAGGCCGGCCTGGTCAGCGCCGGCCTGGGCATGAAATGGAGCCATCGCGCCGGTCGCAACGGCAACTGGTACATCGCTGTGGAAGGCACCCGACTGCTGGGCGATGCGGCCGACAGCCCGATCGTGCAAAAGGCCAACCAGTTCGGATTGATGACCGGGTATACGCACCGGTTCTGAGCATTGCCGGCAAGCGCCGGATGCGGCCGGTCGCTGCAACCGAAACGGGGCGCTGCACTCATGCAGCGCCCCGTTCGGCTCAGGCTCAGGCCTTGGCGAACACCAGATGGCCGCCGTCGTTGCCCACTTCGATGGTATCGCCGTTGACGAACGCACCGGACAGGATCTTCTGTGCCAGCGGGTTTTCCAGCTGTGCCTGGATCGCACGCTTCAACGGACGCGCACCGTACACCGGATCGAAGCCAACGTTGCCGAGCAGATCGAACGCCGCATCGGACACCACCAGCTTCAGGCCACGCTCGGCCAAGCGCTTTTCCAGGCCACGCATCTGGATGCGCGCGATCTGCTTGATCTGCTGCTTGTCCAGCGGATGGAACACCACGATGTCGTCCAGGCGGTTGATGAACTCCGGACGGAAGTGCGCCTGCACCACGCCCATCACCGCCGCCTTCATCTGCGTGTAGGCCTCCGGCGTGTCATCGCCACTCATGTCCTGGATCTGGTGCGAACCCAGGTTCGAGGTCATCACGATGACGGTGTTGCGGAAGTCCACCGTGCGGCCCTGGCCGTCGGTCAGGCGACCGTCGTCCAGCACCTGCAGCAGGATGTTGAACACATCCGGATGCGCCTTCTCAACCTCGTCCAGCAGGATCAGCGAATACGGGCGACGGCGCACGGCCTCGGTGAGGTAACCACCCTCCTCGTAGCCCACGTAGCCCGGGGGCGCACCGATCAGGCGTGCAACGCTGTGCTTCTCCATGAACTCGCTCATGTCGATGCGGATCATCGCGTCGGCGCTGTCGAACAGGAACTCGGCCAGTGACTTGCACAGTTCGGTCTTGCCCACGCCGGTCGGGCCCAGGAACAGGAACGAGCCACCCGGTCGATTCGGATCAGACAAGCCAGCGCGCGAACGACGCACCGCGTCGGACACCACCTTGATTGCCTCTTCCTGGCCGACCACACGGTTGTGCAGCACCTCTTCCATGCGCAGCAGCTTGTCGCGCTCGCCTTCGAGCATCTTGTTGACCGGAATGCCGGTCCAACGCGAGACGACCTCGGCGATCTCCTCGTCGGTGACGCGGTCCTGCACCAGCTTGAAGTCGTGGTTCTCCACTTCCTGGGCGGCGGCCAGCTGCTTTTCCAGCTGCGGCAGCACGCCATACTGGATCTCGCTCATGCGGGCGAAATCCTGCCGGCGCTGCGCCGACTCCAGTTCAACCTTGGCCTGCTCGACCTGCTCCTTGATCTTCGTCGTGCCCTGCAGCGCGGCCTTCTCCGACTTCCAGACCTCGTTCAGATCGGAGAACTCGCGCTCCAGCGCATCGATATCGTTTTCCAGATCGGCCAGACGTTGCCGCGAGGCATCGTCCTTTTCCTTCTTCAGCATCTCGCGCTGGATCTTCAACTGGATCAGGCGACGCTCCAGCCGGTCCAGTTCCTCCGGCTTGGAGTCGATCTCCATGCGCAGGCGTGAAGCGGCTTCGTCCATCAGGTCGATGGCCTTGTCCGGCAGCTGGCGGTCGGTGATGTAGCGGTTGGACAGGGTGGCCGCCGCGACGATGGCCGGGTCGGTGATTTCCACCCCATGATGTACCGCGTACTTTTCCTTCAGGCCGCGCAGGATCGCGATGGTGTCCTCCACCGTCGGCTCACCCACGAACACCTTCTGGAAGCGGCGCTCCAGCGCGGCATCCTTTTCGATGTATTTGCGGTACTCGTCCAGCGTGGTCGCACCGACGCAGTGCAGTTCACCGCGTGCGAGTGCCGGCTTCAGCATGTTGCCGGCATCCATCGCGCCGTCGGCCTTGCCGGCGCCGACCATGGTGTGCAGCTCATCGATGAACAGGATGATCTGCCCTTCGCTCTTGGCCAGGTCGTTGAGCACGCCCTTCAGGCGCTCCTCGAATTCGCCGCGGAACTTCGCACCGGCGATCAGCGCGCCCATGTCCAGCGACAGCACGCGCTTGCCACGCAGGCCTTCGGGCACTTCGTCGTTGATGATGCGCTGGGCCAGGCCTTCGACGATCGCGGTCTTGCCCACGCCGGGTTCGCCGATCAGCACCGGGTTGTTCTTGGTACGACGCTGCAGCACCTGGATGGTGCGGCGGATTTCTTCGTCGCGGCCGATCACCGGGTCGAGCTTGCCGCTCTCGGCACGCGCGGTCAGGTCGATGGTGTACTTCTCCAGCGCCTGCCGCTGTTCCTCGGCGTTCTCCGACTGCACGTTCTCGCCGCCACGCAGCTTGTCGATGGCGGTCTGCAGGCGCGCCTTGTCGGCACCGGCAGCGCGCAGCGCCATGCCCAGTGTGCCGCCGTCTTCCAGCGCAGCCAGCACGAACCACTCGCTGGCGATGAAGGCATCGCCCTGCTGCTGTGCCAGCTTGTCGGTGTGGTTGAGCAGGCGGTTGAGATCGTTGCCGATCGACAGGTTGCCGGCCTGGCCGGACACCTTCGGCAGCGCTTCAAGCGCCTCGTCCAGGCGCTCGCGCAGCACCGGCACGTTGACGCCGGCCTGGGCCAGCAACGGCCGGGTGCTGCCGCCCTGCTGGTCCAGCAGGGCACTGAAGACATGTACCGGTTCAATGATGCTGTTGTCGCGGCCTACCGCCAGCGACTGCGCGTCTGCCAGCGCCTGCTGGAAACGCGAGGTGAGCTTGTCCATGCGCATTGTGAAACCTCATCGGTCATCTTGGCCGGCCGCGCCGGCGATGCTGGAAAGATGCGGTTGCCCCACCCGGTTTCAAGGGTGGCTGCGACTGCATTCGAAGGCCAGTCAGCCTAGGGCCAGCATGCCGGACGGGGTGTTGTCGGCGCGTTGATCCGGATCACATCCGCACGACGGGGGCTCTCAACGGGTGATCGCGCCCCGGATCGCCCGCAGCTGCTGCTTGACCGCCCGCGCCTGCGCCGCATCCATGCGCAGCAAGGCCTTCTGGCCGATCGAGCGCGACTGCAGGGTGGCATCGACGAAGCGGTAGCGTCCGCGCTCATCGCGTTCCACCAGCGGCGCTTGAGCCAACTCAGGGGTGTCCAGCAGATGATCGATCACCGTCACCAGACGATCATTGAAGTAGCCGTCGGGCCGGCCAAGATCGACATAGGCCTGCTGGATCAACGGATAGAAGCGCTTGTAGGCATCGGCCGCGGCCGCTGGGTCAATCGCAGCGAAGGCCTTCACGTAGGGCGCATAGCGCGCCGCATTGGCCGCAGCGATGCGGTCCCCGCCCTCGCCCAGCTCCACCTGCAGGCTGCCCGGCAGCGGCCGAGCGGCCAGCGCGGTGGGCGGCACACTGGCCTTGTCCAGGTTGTCGACCTGGGTAACCAGCCGCTGGATCAGGTGATCACGCAGCAGCGTAGTCAACGCACCCTCGCCCTTGAACAGTTCGCTCAATGCGCTCCAGGCAGCGGCATCGCTGTCAGCGAGCTTCGGCAGCGCCGGGTCAGCGGCGGCCTCGGCATCCAGCGGATGCCTGATCGGCGGTGGTGCGGGCTCTTCAACAGCAACAGGCTTCGGTGCGGCGGCTACCGAGGTCGGCGCGGATTGCACCGGCACCGATACGCCATCTGCCAGGCCCTGCAACTGGTCGCGGAACAACCATGTGCCCGCGCCACCCACCACCACCACGCCCAGAACCCAGGGCCAGACCGCTTTTCCACTCTGCATGATGCAGTACCTCGCTTTTCACCTGCATGGACAAGGTGTGACTCCCCTCGTTCCGCTGGGTTCCCTCCCCGTTCCGCTGGCGTTGTGGTTCACGCCTGCTTTGCGCGGTACGCGCGACCCTGCTGTTCTTGTCTTGCGGAGAAGCCTCATGCAGTACGCGCTGTACTACTGGACCGGCATCCAGGGCCGTGGCGAATTCGTGCGGCTGGCGCTGGAAGATGCCGGCGCCGACTATGTCGACATGGCGCGGGTGCACGGCGACGCGGTGATGCAGCCGTTCCTGGACGGCCACAGCGAAGGTGCGCAACCTTTCGCGCCACCGTTCCTGAAGGCCGGGCGACAGGTCATCGCACAGGTCGCGGCCATTCTCGATTTCCTCGGCCCGACACTCGATCTGGTTCCGCAGGCCGCCTCGCGGCGCATGCAGGCGCTGCAGTGGCAGCTGACCATCGCCGATCTGGTGGCCGAGGTGCACGACACCCACCATCCGATCGCCGCGTCGAAGTACTACGAAGACCAGAAGACCGAAGCCAAGGCGCGTGCAGCAGCGATGCGCGGTGAGCGCCTGCCGAAGTTCCTCGGCTACTTCGAGCAGGTGCTGAAGGCCAACGGCGGTCGCCACCCGTTGCGCGAACACTCCTACGTGGATTTGTCACTGTTCCAGCTGCTGAGCGGGCTGGACTACATGTTTCCGCGCCGCATGCAGGCGCTGTGGCCCACGTTGCCGTTGCTGCGCGCGTTGAAGGATCGAGTGGAACAGCGGCCCGGCATTGCCGCCTATCTCGCTTCGGAGCGGCGGCTTGCCTTCAATACCAACGGCATCTTCCGGCACTACCCGTGATCAGGCGTTTTCAGCCAGCGGCTTCACCGCCTGCTTCTGCAGCGACAACAGCCCCAACAGGATGGCCAGTGCCACATACGCGCCGGCGAACTGCCAGCTGATGACACGGGCCAGCCCCTGCAGATCCCACGGCAGGTAGATGCCGCCGCGCGGATCCACCGAATGGATCAGACCGAACAGGGTGAGCCCCGCCGCCACCAGCAGGAAGCCACAGGCGCGACGCAGGCGCCCATCGACCATCGCCGCGACGGTGGCAATCCACAGCATCGAGGTGATGATGAAGCCGTTGCCCAGTGCGAAGATCACCGCCAGCTCCGGCAGGCCGTGGCCATCGACGTGGGTCAGCAGTGCGCCCATCTGCTCGGCCGGAATCCAGCCCGGTGCCTTGATGGCCAGCAGGTAAGCTGCCGACGGCAGGAAGCCCAGCACCATCGCGCCGGCATGCTGGCGCGGCGTGGCCTGGAACGCTTGGGTGGTGATGTCGATTGACACGTACACGATGATCGGCGCCAGCACCGCCAGCGGCAGCCACTGCACCAGCCCGGAGATGATGCCGAGCATGCCGCCGATGCCGACGAACAGGCCGGTCAGCAGCGTGTAGCCGCTGCGCGCGCCCATGTGCTTGTAGGCCGGCTGACCGATGTACGGGGTGGTCTGCGCAACGCCGCCGCAGACGCCTGCCACCAGCGTGGCCACCGCTTCCACCAGCAGGATGTCGCGGGTGCGGTAGTCATCGCCGGCCGCGCGCGCGCTCTCGGAGACGTTGATGCCACCGACCACCATCAGCAGGCCGAACGGCAGCAGCAGCGGCAGGTAGGTCATCGCGGTCGGCAGGCCCTCGATGAAGCCCAGCGTCGGCAGCGGCAGTACCACCTGCGGCGGCACCCAGGCCGGAATCTGGAAACCGGGCACGCCCAGCCCGGCCAGGCCAAGCCCGTAATACAGGACGGTGCCGAACACGAACGCCAGCAGCACGCCCGGACCGCGCACCGGCAGCCTGCCCTTGGCGATCAGCACGTACAGCAGCAGGCCCAGCGTGGTGAAGCCGACCAGCGGCGAGCGCAGGGTTTCCAGCAGCGGCAGCAGGCCCATCAGCACCAGTGCGATGCCGGCGATGGAGCCCAGCAGCGCGGCACGCGGCAGCGCGCGGGTCACTGCTTCGCCGAAGAAGGACAGGATCAGCTTGAGCACGCCCATGATGACCAGCGAGGCCATGCCCAGCTGCCAAGTGGCGATGGCGGCGGCATGCGGGTCCAGGCCCTGCTGCTTGAAGGCCAGGAAGGCCGGGCCCAGCACCAGCAGTGCCATGCCGATGCTGGTCGGCGCATCCAGGCCCAGCGGCATGGCGGTGACGTCATCGCGCCCGGTACGCGCGGCCAGGCGCCGTGCCATCAGGGTGTACAGCAGGTTGCCGACCAGCACGCCCAGGGCAGTGCCGGGGAACATGCGGCCGAAGACCACGTCGGCGGGGAACTGGAACATCCCGACCAGGGCCATGGCGATGAAGCCGAGGATGGAGAGATTGTCGACGACCAGGCCGAAGAAGCCGTTGAAGTCGCCAGCGACGAACCAGCGGCGCGGCGCGGTGGAAGCGGGAGCGGACATGGAAGGGGCGGTGGGGGTGGGGACCGCCGATGGTAGGCCCAGCGGGGCCGGCACGCCAATTCCCGAGTGGAATGATGGGTTCCAGCCAACGGCGGAGCCCATCGTGGTTGGTCGCCGAAAGCGGGTTCTGAGGTTGGGCCGGGCGGGCAGGCTGCGCAGGGGACGCTGCAAGTCCCCCTCCGGGGCCCGGCCCAGCCGCTGGCGGCTGTGCGTTCGGGCGCTTGCGAAGCAGTGCTTCGCAAGCAAAGCGCCCTCACCCATGTAAGCTCGGTCGCCGCATCCATGCGGCTCACGCCCCTGCACAGCCTGCCCGCCCGGCCCCTGACAGTTTCCTGCGGGCGCCAGCCACGGAAGAGAATCAAAAGATCAAAGGCAGAAGCCGGTCGCTTCGCTCTCAAGCGCCTGATCGCAGGCATCTGCTTGGTTGCCGGCCAGCAGCCGGCACTACCGGGAAGCATCCACGCATAGCGTGGATCTACCGTGTCGACCAAGGTCGACACCCACCAAGAGCAGTCGACATCCACCAAGAGCAGGCCATGCAATTCCCACAGATCGCGGAAATCTGTCGAAGGCGGGGTGGGTCCGGTTGCGGGGGTGTCCGCGGCATGGATGCCGCGGCCAAGCCCCCAAGGATGGGTTTACGGCGTCCCCCGCAACCGGACCCACCCCGCCATCCCAGGGATAGCAAGCTGTTGCTGTTGCTTCGGCTGTTGCTTTGGCCTCGGCGGGTGCAGGGCGCAGCCCTGCATCAAACCCAACCTCTTACTTCTTCAGGAAGTTGTCCACCAGCAGATGCTTGACGTCGTCGATGCGACCGCTCAGCACCGCCTTGGCCGCATACAGCGCCGTGCCCGCCACCTGCTTGGCTTCGATCTGCGGCGGCATCACCAGCTCCGCGCGACTGGTGTGCACGTCCAGCAGGGCCGGCCCACGCTGGGCCAGGAAATCCTGCACCGCTTCCTCCAGATCCTCGCTGCGGGTCACCGTGCGGCCGTGGAAGCCGATCACCTCGGCCAACCGCCCGAAGTCCGGATTCTTCAGGTCGGTGTAGTTGTCCAGCAGGCCCTCCACCTTCTGCTCCAGCTCGACGAAGTTCAGCGAGCCGTTGTTGAACACCACCACCTTGATCGGAAGATTTTCCTGCACCGCCGTCAGCAGATCGCCCAGCAGCATCGCCAGCCCGCCATCGCCGGACAGCGAAATCACCTGCCTTCCCGGAAACGCCTTCTGCAGACCCAGCGCCTGTGGCATCGCGTTGGCCATCGTGCCGTGCAGCAGGCTGGTCAACGTACGGCGCCTGCCGTTCACCCGGATGTGCCGCAGCACCCACACCATCGGCGAGCCACCGTCCGCGGTGAACAGTGCGTCGTCGGTAGCGTATTTGGACAGCAGCGCGGTCAGGTGCTGCGGATGGATCAGCTCGCCTTCACCCGGCTGCTCCTCCTGCTCGCGCTTCTTCAGCGCCTTGTCGCGATGCTCGATGCATTCGTCCAGGAAGCTACTGTCTTCGCGAGGAGGCAGCAGCGGCAGCAGCGCATCCAGCGTCGGCGCGATATCACCGACCACGCCCAGGTTCACCGGATGGCGACGACCGAGGTGGCTGCCGTCACGGTCGACCTGGATGATCGTGGCCTTGTCCGGATAGAACTGGCCCCAGGCGAAATCCGCGCCGAGCAGCAGCAGCGTGTCGCATTCCATCAACGTATGGAATCCGGATTCGATGCCGAAAACACCGGTCATGCCCATGTTGTACGGGTTGTCCGGTTCGACGAAGTCCTTCGCACGCGACGTGTGCGCCACCGGTGCCTGCAGGCGCCGCGCCAGTTCCAGCAGCTGCGCATGCGCGCCCTGGCAACCGGCGCCGGCATAGATGCCGATACGCTTGCCCTGCCCCAGCAGTTCGGCAATCTGCTGCAGTTCGCTATCGGATGGGCGCAGCACCGGCTGGGTGTAATGCACCGAGAACGGCACATCGTGCTTCACGTCCGCTTCGCTGATGTCGGCCGGCAGGATCACCACCGCCACGCCGCGACGGCTGATCGCCGCCTGGCAGGCCAGCGCCATCACGCGGCGCGCCTGCGCCGGGCTGTGCACCTGCTCGCAGAACACCGTGCAGCTGCCATACACCGCCTTGAAATCCACTTCCTGCGGGAACTCCATGCCGAGTTCGCTGGTGACCACCTGGCTGGCGATCAGCACCATCGGCGCGCGGTTGCGGTTGCTCTCGAAGATGCCGTTGATGAAGTGCAGGCCACCGGGCCCGCACGAGCCTGCGCAGGCGGTCAGCTGGCCGCTGATCAATGAATCGGCACCGGCCGCGAACGCGGCGACCTCTTCGTGGCGCACATGCACCCACTCGATCTCACTGCGATGCAGTGCGTCGGTGACATGGTTCAGGGTGTCGCCGACGATGCCATAACAACGGCGGACGCCCGCCTGCTGCAATGTATCGACGACGATCTCGGCAACGCGCTTGCTCATGGTGCTGCAGCCTGGTTCGGGGGAAACCCGAGGCTAGACCCGGTGAAGTGATGCTCCCGTGGGCAAGAGGCCGATCGCCTTGTTGTGCAAACTCCGGGCAGCGCTGCCGTCAATCGTTGACGTTGATCCAGCCCTCGATCGCGCCCTGTTTCGGAGTGCGGTAACGCAGCTTCACCCAGCCGTCCTGCTCATCCAGCATTTCCACCTGATCGCCCTGTACCAGGTAGCGCTTGGTGCTTGATGCGCCGCGCCGGTCGAACAGGAACAGGCGCGCTGGCACCACGGTGCCGTCCTGGCCCCGCAGCGGTGCGCTGCTGGCGGGTGCGCCCAACCCGTCACCAATGGCGCTTTCCAGCACCTTGCCGGCAGGATCATAGGTGCGCCACACCGCCAGCGGGCCTTGGTTTCCGGTCTCTTCCCAGCGCAGCGCCTGGTTGAGCGTATCGCCCAGCATCAGCACATTCTCACCGCGATACAGATAAAGCTGCGGGCCGTTGAAGCGATACACGTCGGTGTACCACATCGGCCCGCTGCGGCAGCTGGCAGTCAGCGTGCGCGTGGCGGCATCGGCAGTGAGGCCCATCAGTTCACCGCACTGATCGTGTCCATGAGTCACCGCCTTCAGCGCGCGGAATTCACCACTGCCCGCGTCGAAGCGATACACCGCAACAGCCTCGTTGACCATGCCCACCGCCGCGCGCGCAACCAGTTCAGGATGCCCATCGAAATCGAGGTCCTCCGCGCTCAGGCGTGAATTGCCATCGGCGTCCGGCGCGCCGGGCAAGTGCTGGCGCTTCCCGGCCGGCTGCAGCAGCACGGCAAGCATGCCGTCCTCCTGCACCTCGGCCGTCACCTGCACACCCGCTGCCGGCGAAAACCGCAGCGGGCCCTGGCCCTCATCCTGCGCCTGCGCCACGGGCACCAACACGCCGGCCAGCATCACGCCCAACAGCACATCCCTGGGTTTCATCGTCATTCCCTGCAGCGCCACCGTGGCGCCTCTGGGTCAGAACGATACGTCAACCGGCTGCCGCGACCACAGCACCGACTGGTGCTTGGTCTGCTGCTTCCACGCCAGCCGGATCGCTTCGATGTCGGCGCGGCGCTGCGGGCTGTCCTCGTGCAGCACAACCAGCACCTTGGTGCGCAGGCGGTTCGGGGAGGCATCGCCACGGAACAGCCACTGGCCATAGGCATCGAACACGGTCAGCCCATCCGGGAAGCGCGGGGTCACCTCCTTGTCCAGGAACGCGCGCCACTGCGCATCGCTGATGGTGTCGGCCTGCGGGCGGTCACCGGCGCCCTGCTCTTCGCCCACGCCGAAGTACAGCTCGCTGCGCACCCAGCCGTGGCCGCTGGACGGCCGCGCGGCGTCGCCCTGCAGGTCGGCGGTGGTGGCATAGGCGCTGGGCGCCTTGGAGGACAGGCTGGCGCAGCCACTGGTGGCCAGCAGCACGGCGAAGACAAGGCCAAGGTGTTTCATCGGGAACAGCACTCCGGGAAGGGGAAAAAGCACGACGAAGGGGCACGGAGGGTACACCTGCGCCTCGGTTGCGGCTGCAACCAATGCCCTCATGCCGGCAGGGCATGAAGTGATGCGATGGGAGAAGGGGCTTGCATCGCACCACCTCCTCACGCCAAGATAATATATCGCTTCATCCGGATGGATGTAAGTGAAACTATCTCCCCCGCCCCTTCCCCACGTCGTTGCTGCTGGAGTCCGCATGTCCCCCCGCCTGTCCGCGTCGCCGCTCGGCCTCGCCATCGCGCTCGCCCTGTCCCCCGCCCTGGCTTCGGCCCAGGACGCCGCCACCAACCTGGACACGGTGATCGTCACCGGTACCCGCGCCGCCGACCGCACTGTGCTTGAGTCCACTTCGCCGGTGGACGTGCTGACCGCCGAGGACATCCGCAAGGCCGGCGTGGTCAATGGCGAGCTCGGCAGCGCCCTGCAGGCCCTGCTGCCCTCGTTCAACTTCCCGCGCCAGTCCAACTCCGGCGGCGCCGACCACGTGCGCGCCGCGCAGTTGCGCGGACTGTCGCCGGACCAGGTGCTGGTGCTGATCAACGGCAAGCGCCGCCACCACACCGCGCTGGTCAACACCGACAGCAAGATCGGCAAGGGCACCACCCCGGTCGACTTCAACGCGATCCCGGTCAGCGCCATCAAGCGCATCGAAGTGCTGCGCGATGGCGCCGGTGCGCTGTACGGCTCCGATGCGGTGGCCGGCGTGATCAACGTGATCCTCGACAACGGTGGCGACGGTGGCGAGATCGAAGCCAGCTACGGCGCCAACCACACCGATCTCAAGCCGATCGGCCGCACCCTCACCGATGGCCAGACCGGCAACATCAGCGCCAAAGTCGGCACCTCGCTGGGCGAGGACGGCGGCTTCCTGCGCGTGGGCCTGGAATACAAGAAGCGCAACGGCACCAACCGCGCCGGCTTCGACCAGATTCCGCCGTGGGACCAGACCGAGGCCAATCTTGCCCTGCAGGGCAAGCGCAACTACGTGCTCGGTGATGGCGCCAGCAAGGACATCAACCTGTGGCTGAACACCGAGATCCCGGTCGGAAAGACCGCGACGTTCTATGCGTTCGGCACGTTCAACCAGCGTGACACCGAAGGCGCGAACTACTTCCGCTACCCCGACGGCGATGCCAACTGGAAGCAGGTCTACCCCAATGGCTACCGGCCGATCTCCGAAGGCGAGAACCGCGACGTGCAGGCGGTGGCCGGTGTGCGCGGGCAGTGGGGCGAATGGGCTTACGACGGCAGCCTGGATTACGGCCAGAACGACTTCACCTACCGCCTGCGTGATTCGCTGAACGCCTCGCTGGGCCCGACCAGCCCGACCCGCTTCAAGACCGCCGACTATGAGTACGCACAGACCGTGGGCAACGTCGATCTGAACCGCGTGTTCTCGCAGTCCGACAGCATCAGCCACACCCTGGGCCTGGGCGCGGAAGCCCGCCACGAGCGCTACCAGACGCGTCCAGGCGACCCGGCCAGCTACGCCGCCGGCCCGTACACCGATCGTCCGACCGGTTCGCAGGCGGGTGGCGGCCTGACCCCGCAGGACGCGGCCACCCTGTCGCGTGATGTGGCCAGCGCCTACGCCAGCCTGTCCAGCCAGTTCGGCGACAAATTCTCCACCGATCTGGCCGCGCGCTATGAGCACAGCGATGACTTCGGTGGCGAGCTGACCGGCAAGCTCGGCCTGCGCTACGAATTCACCCCCGCATTCGCCCTGCGCGGTGCGATCTCCAACAATTTCCGCGCACCGTCGCTGGCGCAGATCGGCTACGAATCCACCTCCACCGGCTACAACGCCGGTGGCCAGCTGGTGCAGGGCCGCCTGCTCTCGGTCAACAACCCCATCGCCCGTGGCCTGGGTGCGCAGGACCTGAAGCCGGAGAAGTCGCTGAACACCTCGCTCGGCTTCACCAGCCGCATCGGCGAGCACTTCGACCTGTCGCTGGACTTCTTCCAGATCGACATCGATGACCGCATCGCACTGTCGGAGAGCATCACCGGTGATGCGCTGACCGACTACGTGGCCGCCAACTACGGCGTCAGCGGCCTGCAGAGCGCCAGCTTCTTCGTCAACGCCGCCGACACGCGCACCCGCGGCGCCGAGCTGGTGAGCAACTGGCGGCAGTCGCTGGGCGATGGCCAGCTGCTGCTGACCGGCACCTACGCCTACACCAAGACCACCTTGAAGAACGTATTGGCCACGCCCGCGCAATTGCAGGCACTCGACCCGGACTACGTACTGTTCGGCATCGAAGAGACCAATACGCTGACCGATGCCACGCCGCGCACCCGTGGCAGTTTCGCGGCCAGCTGGAGCAACGACCGCTGGTCGCTGAGCAGCCGGGTGAACCGCTACGGCAGCGCCACCCGCGTATTCAACTTCGGCGATGGCTACATTCCGCGCCAGACCTACCAGGCCGAGTGGCAGCTGGATGCAGAGGTGGAATACCGCATCACGCCGCAGTGGAGCGTGGCCATCGGTGGGCAGAACCTGACCGACAACTACCCGGATCGATCCAACGAGGACATCCACTACTTCGGCAACCTGCCCTACGACGTGCTGTCGCCGATCGGCAGCAACGGTGCGTACTACTACGGGCGCGTGCGTTACACGTTCTGATTGCTGCGAACGGCGTGCCGACCAACGGTCGGCACGACCCACAGCCGTAGCCTGACCTCGACCCCACGTACACGCTGGCGCTGGCATGGTGGTCGCCATGGCTGAACCGCTCCCCCTGCGTCCGCCACCTCCATTGCTGGACGACGCCTGCGCGTTGTTCCTCGATGTGGATGGCACCCTGATCGAATTCGCTGCACGCCCCGACGCCGTGCAGCTTCTCCCCGATGTGCGTGAAGCCATCGGCCGCATCAGCGATCGACTGGAAGGTGCCGTGGCACTGGTCAGTGGTCGCCCGCTTGAACAGCTGGACCAGTTGTTCGCGCCACTCAAGCTTCCCGCCGCGGGCCTGCATGGCCACGAGCTGCGTGCACAGGACGGGCACGTGATACGCGATGAGCATGGCGACGACACCGCCGACTGGCTGCATGCCCTTCATCAACAAGCCATGCGTTTCGCGCATGGTCATCCCGGCGTACTGGTCGAAAACAAGGGCGTAGGCCTGGCCCTGCACTGGCGTGGTGCACCGCATGCCGCCAACGACGTGCGTGCCTTCGCCGACCGCCACATCCGCGGCCGTGCCAGCTACCGCCTGCAGCCCGGCGACCATGTCGTTGAATTCGTTCCGGTGGCTACCAACAAGGGCCGGGCCGTACGTCGGCTGATGCAGTACCTGCCGTTCCGTGGGCGTCTGCCCGTGTTCCTCGGCGATGACCTGACCGATGAATTCGGCTTCGATGCGGCCAACGGCCTGCACGGCTGGAGCGTGCTGATCGGCGAACGTGAACCCAGCGCGGCGGTGTTCGCGCTGCCCGACATACGCAGCGTGCACGCCTGGCTGCGTGAGAATGCGTATTGACCCCGGCCCCCACGGCCGCAACCGACGAGATGTACCGCGTGATGACCCAACCCGATCTTGATCTGGGCGTGGTCGGCAACGGCAGCTTCGGCGCCTTGGTCGACAAACACGCCCGTGTTGTCTGGAGTTGCCTGCCGACCTTCGACGGCGACCCGACCTTCTGTGCCCTGCTCAGCCCCAACCAGCAGACCGGCGGCGACTTCGCCATCGAGCTGGAGGACTTCGTCGACAGCGAACAGGAATACCTCACCAACACCGCGATCCTGCGCACCGTGCTGCGCGATGCGCATGGCGGCGCGCTGGAAATCCTAGATTTCGCCCCGCGCTGGCGCCAGAACGATCGTTTCTACCGGCCGGTCAGCCTGATCCGCCAGGTGCGTCCGCTGTCCGGCAGCCCGCGCATCGTGATCCGCGCACGCCCGCTGGCCGACTGGGGCGCGCGCGTGCCCGAGTCCACCTGGGGCAGCAACCATGTGCGCTGGATCCTGCCCGAACATGTGCTGCGGCTGACCACCGATGTCCCGGTGCGCTTCGTACGTGATGGCATGCCGTTCGTGCTCAACCATCCCATCCACCTGATCCTGGGCGTGGATGAATCGCTCAACCGTTCCATCAGCGGCTACGTGCAGGAAGCCTTCCAGCGCACCCGCGACTACTGGCGCGAATGGG
>Ga0265296_1002209_pt1 | contig 20099 bp, 21 predicted proteins | sample MunlanPumphouse1_FD_189073 | JGI IMG/M metagenome (GOLD analysis project Ga0265296, IMG submission 189073) | Groundwater microbial communities from a municipal landfill in Southern Ontario, Canada - Pumphouse #1 | ecosystem: Environmental > Aquatic > Deep subsurface > Groundwater | place...
CCGGGTTGCAGCTCATCGCCCCCACCGTTTCGATGTTGTGGGTCAGCAGCAGGGTGCGCACGCCGGTACGGGCCGCAGCCAGCGCGGCCTCGGTGCCGGCGTGGCCGCCGCCGATGACGATGACGTCGTAACGATGGAAGGAATCGATCATGGAGGCTGTTCAGCAAGGGCAGGCGCAGCCGGAGACGGCGCCGGGGTGGCGATTTTAGCGCCAATCGGGGCAGGGGCGTCGGCGCCGGTCGGCTGGCGTCGAAATCAACCCTAAAGTTGGCAGGATATTTGCAGATAACCCAATAGCACCCACCGTGGCTGGCGCCGCAGGCGCTGGTGACCGGAATTGGAACAGGGGCCGGTACGGGCGCACGGTGGGGAAGCAGAGGGGCCGGCAGTCGGGGGACTGTCCGGCCCTGTTTTTTTGGCTTCCGGGAAAGCGTCATCCACGCATGGCGTGGATCTACTGTCCCGGGCGTCCTGGTGCCCCCAACAACAAACGGCCCCGCAGTGCGGGGCCGTTCGTCTTCAAAGGTGCCGACATCCGACAGGGCCGGAACAGGGGGGATCCAGATGTTCCTGTCGGATATCGACGCAGAGCTGTTTGGGACGTGCCCTTAACGTTTTTGTCACTTTGTGACGCGGGCCGTCACCACCTGCGTAGATTGAGGCTTGGACCGTGTGAAATGCAAGACGGAACACCCGCAACTGTGAGCTATCTCTCTTGATCCATCGCACGCCAGGGGGAACTGTTCATCCTCGGCGCACGCGGAGCCGGAGCCGGTCGTGCCTGCGGCGGCGGCGACGGGCGCTCTACCCGCTGCGCGGGCTGCGCCGGACGACGCATTGAATCCATGTTGCGCCAGGGCGAGCCGCCATTGTTCTGGCGCGGCGGCGGTGGCGGACGGTTCTCGCCGCCATTGCCCGGACGCGGCGGCGGGCGGTGGTTGTTGTGCGGCGGGCGGTAGATCGGGCGCTGGTAGTACGGGCCGCCGTAGCCGTAATAGCCACCGCCGTAGCCGCCATAGCCACCGTAATACGGGTAGCCGGCGTCATAGGGGTAACCATTGGGGTAGCGGTACTCCACCGACGGCGCACCGTGGTAGTAACCCCCGCTGCGGCCACCGACATAGTCGTAAGTGGTGCAACCGGTCAGGGCCAGCAACAGGCCACCGGCAAGCATCAGGCGCGTTTTCATGATGGGTCCCCCCAGAGGACGGGTATGCAGGCAGCTTCAGCCGCCAGCGTTGAATCAGCCCTTAACTCCACCGCTCAGGATGAATGGCGGTGTACGCCAGCATGCTGGCATGACCGATGGCGCCCTCGCCAGCGCGGAGGCATACGTTAATCTTGCGTCATGAGCGATTCACTGTTGCCCCGCGCTGATGACGTCCTTGCCGCCGCTGCGCGGATAGCGCCCCATTCCAGCGTGACCCCGGTGCTGCGCTCGCGCACGCTGGACGCATTGGCTGGCGCGCGACTGGCGTTCAAGGCCGAGCACCTGCAGCGGGGTGGCGCGTTCAAGTTCCGTGGTGCCTGCAATGCGGTGTGGTCGCTGGATGCCGATCACGCCAGTGCCGGTGTGGTGACCCATTCCTCAGGCAATCACGGCGCCGCCTTGGCGCTGGCTGCCCGCACGCGGGGCATTCCCTGCCACGTGGTGGTGCCCGAAGGGGCGGTGGCCGCCAAGCTGGCCAACATTGCCCGGCATGGCGCCACCCTCTGGCGCTGCCCGGCGACCATCGCTGACCGCGAGGCCACCTGCGCCAAGGTGCAGGCTGATACCGGCGCCACTCTGGTCCATCCCTATACGAATCCCGCGGTGATGGCCGGGCAGGGCACGGCCGCGCTGGAGCTGCTGCACAGCGAGGGTCCGTTCGACGTGCTGGTGGTGCCGGTGGGCGGCGGTGGCCTGGCCAGTGGCACCGCGTTGGCCCTGCAGCACGCCAGTCCGGGCACCCGGCTGGTGCTGGCCGAACCGGCCGGTGCCGACGACACCGCCCGTTCGCTGGCGGCTGGCAAGCGGCAGGAGGCATTTACCCCGGACACGATCTGCGACGGACTGCGTACGCTGATCGGCGCACCCAACTTCGCGCTGCTGCAATCTGCGGGCGCGGAGGTCATCGTGGTTGACGATGCCGCCACCGTGGCGGCGATGCGCCTGCTGTGGGACGTGCTCAAGCAGGTGGTCGAACCGTCCTCGGCGATCGTGCTGGCGGCGGTGCTTGCGCAGCCTGCGCGCTTCGCCGGCCTGCGCGTGGGGCTGGTGCTGTCCGGTGGCAATGTCGATCTGCCTGCCCTGCGTTGGGGAGTGCCATGAGCCGCGGCCGCCATCGCGAACCTACCGGCCTGCTCGGTTGGTTGTGGCGGTTGTTCGTATTGCTGGTGATCTGGCTGCTGGGCGTGACCGCCTGGATCGTCTGGGTCGGCGAACGCGACCAGGCTGCCAAGGCGGACGCGATCATCGTGCTCGGCGCGGCGGCCTACGATGCCAAGCCCTCGCCGGTATTTGAAGAACGCATCCGCCACGGCCTGGATCTGTACGACGCCGGCTACGCGCCTTTGCTGATCTTCACCGGTGGCTATGGCGGCAGCGGCGCGCGTTTCTCGGAATCGCAGGTGGCCCGACGCTATGCGCTCAAGCACGGCATTCCCGATGACGCGATCCTCATCGAGACCGCCTCGCGCAATACCGTGCAGAACCTGGTCGAGGCCAAGCGGCTGATGGACCAGCGCAAGCTGCATTCGGTGATCATCGTCAGCGACCCGCTGCACATGGCGCGCGCGCTGCGCCTGAGCAAGGCGCTGGGCATCCAGGCATTGGCATCGTCCACGCCGAGCACGCGCTTCCGCAGCTTTCATACCAGCTGGCGCTTCCTGGTGCAGGAGATCTACTTCTTCCACCGTGATCTTGTGCGGCCACCGCTGAGTTCACCGGCCAATACCTGAGCACGGACCTGCTGTTGGTAGTTGCCGACCCTGGTCGGCACGGGAAGCACAGCGCCGACCAAGGTCGGCACCTACCAGAGCAGATTCCGTGCATGAATCGGTAGTCGCCGACCTTGGTCGGCGCATGACCTGCGGCCGCTCGATCAGGTCTGCTTGCGCCGGATCGGGATCGCCGACACCGGCACCGAAGCAATGTCATGGCCGCCTTCGCGGATCGGTGCGCCCGGGTCGGGTGCCCAGGCATGGGCGTAGATCACTTCCCAGCTGCTGGGCAGCTTGCCATCGTCACGGCGCATCGGTTCGTACGCCGCTGCTGCCGCTGCAAACCGACCGCGACCGGTCAACGTATGGCGGCGATCGACCCGCGCGTTGGTCGCGCCCATCGCGCGCAGCTCGCGCATCAACGAAGGCAGATCGTCGTAGGTGAGGGTGAACAGGTCGCGGTCGAGCACCGGATCGCGGAAGCCGGCCATCATCAGCGCATCGCCGAACTGGGCGATCTGCGCGAAGCGGCTCACGTGCGGGCGGTCATCGGCGGCGGCGAAGGCTTCATTGAGCTCGACCAGCGTGTCCGGCCCGAAGGTTGAACACAGCAGCAGCCCACCGGGCTTGAGCACGCGGCGGAAACCGGCGAACACCGCCGGCAGGTCATCCACCCACTGCAGGCACAGGTTGCTGAAGATCACATCCACACTGTTGTCGGCCAACGGCAGGGCGGTGGCATCGGCGGCCAGGCGCTGGAACGGCTTCCACCAGCCAGCCTGGCGCTTGGCCTGGTCCAGCATCGGCAGTGCCACGTCCAGCGCGATCACCTGCGCCTTCGGCCAGCGCTTCTTCATCAGCGCGCTGGCATGACCGGTGCCGGCGCCGATATCCAGCACCACCTCCGGCTTGCGCGCCTCCAGGTAATCCAGCGATTCCAGCAGCCGTGACTGCACCTCGCGCTGCAGGGCGGCGGCAGCATCGTAGCTGCTGGCGGCGCGGGCAAAAGCGCGACGGACATGGCGGGCATCGAAATGGGACGGCATTGCAGAAGTCTCTTAGAACGTACCAGGGTAGGCGCCGCCATCGATCAGCAGGTTCTGCCCGGTGAGGTAAGCCGCCTGTGCACTGCACAGGAAGGCGCAGGCGGCGCCGAATTCGTCCGGCGTACCGAAGCGGCCGGCGGGGATCTGCTGGCGGCGGCGTTCGGCCACAGCCTGCGCATCACCATTCTGCCCCGCGGCGTGGGCGAAGTTGGCGCGCAGGCGGTCGGTATCGAACTGGCCGGGCAGCAGATTGTTGATCGTGACGTTGTGCGCGACGGTGCGCCGCGCCAGCCCGGCGACAAAGCCGGTCAGGCCGCTGCGCGCGCCGTTGGACAGGGCCAGCGTATCGATGGGTGCCTTCACCGATGACGAGGTGATGTTGACGATGCGGCCGAAGCCGCGTTCGATCATCGCGTCCACGGTGGCGCGGATCAGCGCGATCGGCGCCAGCATGTTGGCGTCCAGCGCAGCGATCCAGTCCTCGCGCTCAAACGTGCGGAAGTCGCCCGGCGGCGGGCCACCGGCGTTGGTCACCAGGATGTCGACCTGCGGGCAGGCGGCCAGCGCGTGGGCGCGGCCCGCCTCGGTGGTGACGTCGGCAGCAATCGCGCGTACTTCAGCGGCACCGGGCAGCGTGCGCAGTTCTTCAGCCGCAGCCTGCAGCGCAGCGTCGCCGCGGGCGACGATGACCACGTTCACGCCTTCGCGCACCAGCGCACGCGCGCAGCCCAGGCCAAGCCCCTTGCTGGCGCCGCAGACCAGTGCCCAGCGGCCGGAAATGCCCAGATCCATGCGTCAGTCCTGCAGAAGCGTTGGGAGGCTCATTGTCCGCCATCGGCCAGTGACAGGCCGGCAACGAAGTGTTGCAGAGCGGCCGCCACTTCATCGGCATGGCCGAGGAAGGGGGCGTGGCCGCCATGGGCGACAGTCAGCGACTGGCCGCCCGGCGCCAGCGCGGCAGCGGCCTGCATGGCAGCGGGAGAGACCAGGCGGTCACGCTGGCCGGCAATCCACAGGCTGGGCTTGCCCAGTGCGGGCAGGGCGCCGCGCAGGTCGGTGTTCTCCAGCAGCTGCAGGCCCTCGCGAAGTGCGCGCTCGGTAGGCGCACCGCGTTCGACCAGACGCTGGCGCAGGGTGCGCAGTTCCTCGCGGGCATGCGCCGAACCCATCACGTCCAGTGCCAGGAAACGTTCCAGGGTGCCACTGAAGTCCTGCGCCAGGTCACGACCGAACTGCTCGAATACCGACGGCTCCACGGCGTGCGGCCAGTCATCAGCGCGCACGAAGCGCGGCGTGGCGGCGATCATCGCCAGACCACGTACCTTCGGCAGCGTGGCCGCCGCGTGCAGTGCGAACAGACCGCCCAGTGACCAGCCGCACCACACCGCTGGCGGCGTGACCGCGGCAATGGCGTTGACCACGAACGGCAGACGCAGCGGCGTGCTGTCGTCTCGGCTGTGGCCGTGGCCGGGCAGGTCGACCAGATGCAGCGTGAACCGATCGGCCAGACGCTGCACCAGCGGCGCAAATACGCCGCCCTGCAGGGCCCAGCCGTGAATCAGTACCAGGTCCGGCCCATGGCCGGTCACTTCGATATGCATGGGGAACTACACGATCACTCAGGCCAGCGCCGGCAACGACGGCGGCAGCACTTCGCGCGCGGCAAAGGCCACGCGGTCGCGTGCAACGGCGATGGCTTCGACCAGGCCGCGCACCTGTTCGGTGGTGTGCAGCGCGGACAAGGTGACGCGCAGGCGCGCCTTGCCCTCCGGCACGGTCGGTGGGCGGATCGCGCCGACCAGCCAGCCGGCCTGTTCCAGCGCCTGCGACATCGCCACGGCGGTGTGGTCGTCGCCACAGAGCAACGGCTGGATCGGCGTTTCCGATGCCATCAGATCCAGCCCATGACGGCGCGCTTCGCCGCGGAACAGTGCAATCAGATCGGCCAGCTTCGCGCGCCGCCAATGATCGCGTCGGGCCAGCCGCACCGCTTCCAGCGCGGATGCCGCCAATGCCGGCGCCATGGCGGTGGTGTAGATGTAGGGGCGTGCGGTTTCGGCCAGATGCTCGATCAGGTCTTCGCGGCCGAGCACCAGCGCGCCGGAACCACCGAGCGCCTTGCCCAGGGTGACCAGCTGCAGCGGCACATCGTCCACGCCCAGGCCGGCGGTGGCGACCGCGCCACGGCCATCGCCAAGCACGCCCACGCCATGCGCATCGTCCACGTAGAACAACGCCTGCTGCAGGCGCGCGACCAGCGACAGCGCACGCAGCGGCGCGATATCGCCATCCATGCTGAAGACACCATCGGTGGCCAGCATCGCCGCGCCATCGGGCGCATGCTTGAGCTGGCGCATCGCACCTTCCGCGTCCAGGTGCGGGTAGCGGCGCAGGCGCGCGCCGGCCAGCCGCGTGGCATCGAGCAGACTGGCGTGGTTGAGCTTGTCCTGCACGCAGACATCGTTCTCTTCGCTCAGCAGCGCCTGCTGTACGGCCAGGTTGGCGGCGAAGCCACTGCCGAACAGCAGCGCACGCGGGTAACCGAGCCACTCGGCCACTTCGCGCTCCAATGCGTCATGCAGCGCGTGGTGGCCGCAGACCAGGTGCGAAGCACCGGCGCCAGCACCTTCGCGCGCGGCGGCATCCTGCAGTGCGTTGACCACACTGAACTGCTGGGCCAGGCCCAGGTAATCGTTGCTGCAGAAGCCGGTCAGCCAGCGCCCATCGACTTCCAGGCGCACACCATCGCGACGGGTGACCGTGCGCCGCGGGCGGCGACGGCCTTGTGCATCGCGCAACGCGCGCTGGGCTTGGAGGCGGGCGGTCAGGTCGGGGCGTGCCATGGCGGCTGGATGCGGCGACGGGGCGGCTAGGGTAGCGCGTTGCCGCGACGCCTGCTTGGCCGCCGGCTCAGGCCGCGTGGGCGCAGCCGCAGCCGGGGGCATCGGCGCTGATATCGGCATGCACGGTGCCGCCATGGTCGTGACCGTCGGCGTCTACCTGCACCGCCATCGGCTGCAGGCCCAACCGTGCGAACAGGGCCATGTCGCGCTCGCTCTCCGGGTTGCCGGTAGTCAGCAGCTTGTCGCCATAGAAGATGGAGTTGGCGCCGGCCAGGAAGCACAGCGCCTGCAGTTCGTCACTCATCGCTTCGCGGCCGGCCGACAGCCGCACCATCGAACGCGGCATGGCGATGCGCGCCACGGCGATCATGCGCACGAACTCGAACGGGTCCAGCTCGGCACTGCCATGCAGCGGCGTGCCGGCGACCTGCACCAGCTTGTTGATCGGCACCGAATCGGGATGTGCCGGCAAGGTGGCCAGCGCCAGCAGCAGGCCGACCCGCTGCGCGCGCGTTTCGCCCATGCCGACGATGCCGCCGCAGCAGGTCTTCAGCCCCGCATCGCGCACATGGCCCAGCGTATCCAGGCGATCCTGATACTGCCGGGTGTGGATGATCGAGTCGTAGTAGTCCGGCGCGGTATCGAGGTTGTGGTTGTAGTAGTCCAGGCCGGCGTCCTTCAACGCGCGCGCCTGTTCGCCACTGAGCATGCCCAGCGTGGCGCAGGTTTCCAGGCCCAGCGCCTTCACTCCGGCGATCATCGCAGCCACTTTGGGAATGTCGCGGTCCTTCGGCGAACGCCACGCCGCACCCATGCAGAAACGCGAGGCACCGGCCGCCTTCGCCTGGCGTGCCTTGGCCAGTACCGCGTCGGTCTCCATCAGCTTCTGCGCGTTGACTCCGGTGCTGTAGCGCTGCGCCTGCGGGCAGTACGCGCAGTCTTCCGGGCAGCCACCGGTCTTCACCGACAGCAGCGTGGAGACCTGTACCTGGGCCGGGTTGAAGTGCTCGCGGTGGACCGCGGCGGCTCGGAACAGCAGTTCCGGGAAGGGCAGGTCGAACAGCGCCTGCAGTTCGTCGTGGTGCCAGTCGTGGCGGATGGCGGTTGCCATGGCGGGACCTTGGAAGGGCTGGAGCGAGGGCGCAGTCTGGGTGGGGCTGGGACTTATGTCAACCATGTATTTATGTTTATGGTTTACAGCGTGCCGCCACCCAAATCCAATGCGGCGGTGCTAAGTTCGCCGCTACACATGGAGCGTGAGAATCGGCATGAACCCGCATCAGAACGCTGCAACCTGTCGCAACGCTGTGCTGTGCAGCCTGGCTGATCTGCCTGATGGAGGTGTGCGTCTGGTGTTGGATGACCTGCGCAAATCGGAGACTGCCGGTATGTGGCAGCACCGTACGTTCGTTACATTCAAAGACTATCCACCGAGCATGCTTGCCGACCCCGAAAGCCTGTCCGAAGCGGAGTTGGCTGACTTTGGCTTTTTCGTACTGGTTCGCCTTCTGGCTGTAAATGGCCGGTTACCTGATGCTGACGATGCACCGGACAGCGACGCGGACCTCACCAACGAGCAGCGGCACCGCATCGCATCGCTGACCGACGAGGACCTCGCGTGGATCGATCAGCAGTTGCTTTCCCACTGTGACGGCCAGTTCCGCAAAGTCGCCTATGTCGTGGGTACGGCGATGTCGCTGGACGCCGAACGTCAACCGGGAATTCCAGATGTGTTCTACGCAGGGCGTGTGCGCACGCTGGTGGAGCGGGGCGTCCTGGAGGCAGCAGGTGATCTGTCGCGCATGCGTTACAGCGAGGTACGAAGGGCACGCTGATGATCCCGACAGCGGGAAGTGAAACTGCAGGAGCCTACGTGGACAGCTGGGAACCGATGACCGAGCAGGAACTGGAAGCGTTGATTGCTCGCCAGCTGCAGGATTGCTCGCCGCAGCAACAGGCAGCCTTTGCCTTGCTGAGGGTGCCGATCCATCCGGTGCGGCTGCATCGCTTGGGGTTGATTGAGCCGGTGCTGGTCGTGGCTCAATTTCCACAGGGCCTGCTGTACTTCGAGGATGTGGAGTATGGGTTCGAGATAGGGGTGCCGGGCGCAGATGGCGTGTTGCCCGCTGGAGGCTGCAACCAGTTGGAGCTGGTGCACGTACTCAATCGTCTCGGGGTATGACGTCTGCTACATCCCGCAAGTGCTGCGGATGCCGCTGCAGGAGCAGATTCTTGCAGATGCCCGGCCGTACACGCCCGAACCAGATCGGGCACTCGCGTGAGTGCCCGCCCGGCGCATCAGATCACTTCGGCATCAGCACCGTGTCCACGACGTGGATCACGCCATTGGACTGCCTGACATCGGCAATGCTGATAGCGGCCTTGCCGCCCTTGGCATCAACCACCCATAGCGCGCCGTCGTGCAGCTTCACGGTCAGCGGCTCGCCTTCCACGGTTTTCAGCGACACCGTGCCGCCGTGTTTCTTTGCATCGGCCATCAGCTGCTGCGAGGTGTGGGTACCGGCAACCACGTGGTAGGTCAGGATCTTCGTCAGGTCTGCCTTGTTCTCCGGCTTGACCAGGGTGTCGACCGTGCCTGCGGGCAACTTGGCGAATGCTTCGTTGGTGGGCGCAAAGACCGTGAACGGGCCTTTGCCATTGAGCGTGTCCACCAGCCCGGCGGCCTTCACGGCGGCCACCAGCGTGGTGTGGTCCCTGGAGTTGAGGGCGTTCTCGACGATGGTCTTGTTGGGGTACATCGCAGCGCCACCGACCATCACCGTGTCGGCGGCGAAGCTGACCGAGGTGGTGCCGCAGAGCACAGCAAGGCTGGCGGTAAGGGCGATACGTTGAAGAAGAGCGTGCATGGTGCGTCTCCTGGGTACTTCCGCCCCCGGCATGGGGGCATGGAAGGTACGCAGCAGGCAGACCAGCGGATGCACCGCCGTACCCGGGAACGCGCGCGTTGGCTGCACGGTTCAGCGATGAGACGCCGCCGTGAGCGGCCGGCCAGCGTCCGCTCCGGACGCCCAGCGTCTACAGTCAGCCTTGTTTGAAGACCGTTCGCTGGCCGATCGTGCTGGTCTTGCGAGCGGCGGACCGGCCCAGCCCGGGAATCAGGAAATCAGCGGGGCTGCGGCCATGCTTGGTCTTCTCGGCAAGCCAGCGCGGCATCCGGCCGCGGCCCGACCACGTGTTGCGCTTGTTGTCCGGATCGCGGTACTTGGCGGCTACCTTGCCGGGCTTGCGCCGTGCGGCAGGTTTTCTCGCCGACGCCGGCGCCGGCGCCGTGGCCTCGGCGGGCGTGGTGCCGATCAGTTCCTCGATCGTGTAACCGCATTGCGCAGCGAAGGCGATCAGCTTGCGACGGACAACGGCCACCGGGCGGCGGCTGGCGACCAGCGCCCTCCGCTGCTCGGCAGCAGTCACAAGGGCGTTCAGTTCGCGCAGGCTCAGGTGTTCAACGTCGATAGTCATGCTGCGGAGAGTCAGGACATCCCGGTTGCCTGTCAAGCAGCGCATGCCACGATCCACCAAGCTGGATAGGCTCCCCCGGGCCCCGGGAACGATCGCTTGACGGGCCAACGCGCGTGCCATGAAGATCTACCCCTTCAATCCGGCCGTCAGGGATCGTCCATGTCTGGCTTCATCGGTGATCTGTTGGAAGGGATAGCCAGCTTCGTCTCCGATGTATGGCTGCTGCGTCGACAGCGCGCCAGCAGGGGCCGGGCGCAAAACACCTGGAAAGAAGACGCCGCGGACATCGCGTTGTTCGATATCAGGGTGATCGGGCTGTCGATCCTCGCGCTTGCCGCCGCCACACTGATGTTCTTCGTGCTCGGGCTGCCGCTCTGGATAAGTCTGGCGCCCGTGGCCGCAGGGGCCGTTTACTGCGGCTACCGGTGGATCGCGCTTGCGCGTGCCTGACGTCGGTCCGTTCGGAGTTTCGTGCACGGCGCTGGTCGATGTGCATAGCCCTAGCTGCAGAAGACCGAGCGGCACGGTGAGGAACTAGGGGCCTGTGGATACGGACCGGTTTCCCAAGCGAAAACGGAAACACTGCCGTCACTTTCAGGACTCCAGCCAGTAAGTGGGAGAGACGGATCAGTCTCTTCCCTGACGCGAATACGCTGGATATGCCGATGGGCAGCCTGCGCCTGCAGGGCGATGCTGCGGCATGCGCCTCCCACTGCCTTCTGCCCTTGGTGAACCATTGCAGGCTGCCTTCCGCCTGCTGCTGCCCCTGCGCTGCCTGGTCTGCAGCGAGCGCGGCCATGACACCCTCGATCTCTGCCCCGCCTGCCTCGCCGAGCTGCCGTGGGCCGGTCGCGCCTGCCTTCGCTGCGCGCTGCCGCTACCGGATGAAGCCCTTCCCATCTGCGGAACCTGCCGCGATGAGCCGCCAGCGCAGACCGCGACCCATGCCAGCCTGCTGTATCTACCGCCGCTCGATCAGCTGCTGGTCCGCTACAAGTTCCATCAGGATCTGGCTGCCGGACGCCTGCTTGCGCAGTTGATGTTGCGCAACCCGCCGCCATGGTCGTGCGCGCCGCTGGTACCCGTGCCACTGCACCGCAAGCGACTGCGTCAGCGTGGCTACGATCAGGCCGCGGAGCTGTGTCGCCTGCTGCAGTTGCCGACGTGGCGCGGGTTATATCGTCGTCGCCACACCGCCCCGCAGTCCGAACGCAGCGCCGAGCAGCGTCGTGACAACCTGTTCGACGCCTTCGACGTGCGAGGCACCGTACCGGCGCGGCTGACCATCGTCGACGACGTGATGACCACCGGCAGCACCGTGCTGGAGATTGCAGAGACGCTGCGTTTGGTGGGTGCAGGGGAGGTGCGTGCATGGGTCTGCGCTCGCGTGCCGTGATCGCTCCTTTCATCGACAGGGGCTAGGATGATCACGAACCCGGATCGAAGGAGTGGTCATGAATTCTCCCTTGTCTCCCTTGCTGTCGGCCATTGGACGCAGCTGGTGGATCCTGCTGCTCTACGGCCTGGTGGCGCTGGGCTTCGGCATCATCGCGATCGGCTGGCCGATGTCGGCGGCCATCGCGCTGGCGTGGACGCTGGGCGTGATGGCCATCGTCGAGGGTGTCATCAGCCTGCTGGCGCTGGTCACGGGTAGCAGCGGCGCCTCGCGCGGCTGGCTGCTGCTCTACGTCGTCGCCTCGCTGGGCTTCGGCATCCTGGCCGTGATCAATCCGCTCGCCACTGCCAGCGTGCTGGTGCTGTTCCTGGCGGCATGGCTGCTGGTGGCGGGTATCTACCGCATCGTCTTCGCCATTCGCGTACGCAAGCAGATCCAGGGTGAGTGGCTGCTGATCCTCAGCGGTGTGCTGGCCATCGTGCTGGGCCTGCTGTTTGCAGCCAACCCGTATGCCGGCGTGGCGGTAACCACGTTGTGGATCGGCATCGGCAGCCTGCTGTACGGCGTGCTGCAGGTGCTGGTGGCGTTCAAGCTGAGGAAGCTGCGTTGATGCGGGGCTGGAGCAGATGGGCGCTGCTCGGCAACGGCCTCGCGGTGTTGCTGCTGGTAGGCTGCAGCCGGGTGCTTCCTGCGGAGACACGGCATCCGCCGCGGCAGGGTGTGCAGGTACAGATGCGTGTGGTCGATCCCGATGGCCGCGCCACCCTGCAGTGGCAAGGGCGCAGCATTGCCGTGAAAGAGCCGCCGATGCTCACCAGTGCCGATATCCTCGACGTGCGAGCGGAGCTGGACGCCGCCCACCAGCCCGTGCTCGAACTGACGTTCCGCAAGGAGTCCGCCGGCCGGTTGCTGCACGCGACCGAGGCCCTGGTGGGCAAGCAGGTCGCCCTTACCGTCGATGACCACGTGCTGTCCGTGGCCACCATAGCGGGCCCTTTTGGCGAGTCCATGCAGGTGGCTGGTACGGACATGAGCGTGGCCGAAGTGCACGACATGGCGCGCTACATCGTCCACGGTGGCCCTGCGCCGTCACAGCAGCGCTGAATCAGCGCTGCTTTCCTGCAAACCCGGCTTCGATCTCTTCCAGCGAGCGTCCCTTGGTTTCCGGCAGCCACAACGCGGCCACCAGGAAGAACACGAACGTGCAGCCCGCCCAGAACAGGAACATGCTGGCGTAGCCGTAGTGCCCCACCGTGGGCAGGAAGATCGCGGCGATGGTGGTGGACACGAACTGGTTGATCAGCAGTGCGATGCTCATGCCATTGGAGCGGATGCGGTTGGGCATCAGCTCGGACAACGCCAGCCATACGCACACACCGGGGCCGACGGCGAAGAACGCCACGAACACCAGGATGCAGGCGGCGACGGCCCAGCCATGCGCGGGCGGCGGGATCGGGCCGATGCGTGCCTGCTCGATGCGCAGCGGTGCCTGCGCGGCACTGGCGGGGTCGGCGAACGGATTCAGGTGCAGGGTGCGGAAGAACGCGCCGATGACGCTGTCCGGCTGCACGGTGCCGGCGCGCTCGATGCGCAGCTCGCGGTCGGTCAGGTTGTCGCTGCGCAGGGCGCGTACGTTGGTGAAGTCGCCATACGCATAGGACACCGTCAGCTGCAGTGGGCGGCCTTCGCGGTCGACGCCGACGGCAAGGCGTTGCCATTGCGCGTCGTCGAGTACCAGTTGCAGGCCGTCGCCACTTACCGCGGCCTGCAGCTGCGGCTGTACGTCGGCGCGGCCTCGTTCGGCCTGGAAGAACAGCGTTGCTGCGGCCAGCAAGGCAACGCAGATGCCACCGCTGCCCAGCATCAGCAGGAACTTGCGGCCCTTGCGGTCGACCAGCAGCAGCGCGACCACGGTCATCACCGCGTTGAGCAGCTTGATCGCCACGTCGGCGCCGTTGGCGACCGAGCCGGACAGGCCTGCCTGGTTGAGGATGTTCACCGCATAGGCCAGCACCGAGTTGATGCCGGTGGCCTGGGTGCAGGCCAGCACCACGCAGGCCAACACGAACGGCACCACGTAGCGACGGCTGAGCAGCGGGTCGCGCTTGCCGCTGCTGCTGCTCGACTCCGGCGCCTGGATCTGCGCCAGTGTGGGCTCGACGTCGGCAGCGGGCAGCACGCGTTGCAGGCTGCGGCGGGCATCATCGATACGGCCACGGCGCACCAGCCAGCGCGGCGATTCGGACAGCCAGAAAATGCCGGCGCAGAATAACAGGCCCGGCGCCAGGCAGGTCCAGAAGATGGTGCGCCAGGCGTGGTCCTTCACCGTGAACAGTTCCTGCGCCTGCTGTGCGACCGGCAGCGAGCGCACCGCTTCCGCGGCGGCGTCCACGGCATGCGCGTGGTACAGCCCGATCAACGCGGCCAGCACCAGGCCAACGGTCAGCAGCAGCTGGAACATCGCCGCGCCACGACCGCGCCGCTCGGGGCTGAGCACTTCGGCCAGGTACAGGGGAATGACCACGCCGATCAGGCCACCGCTGACACCCTGCAGCAAGCGCCCCAGCAGCAGCGGGGTGTAGCCCGACGCCAGCGCCATGATCGGAATGCTGGCGGTGAACAAGATGCCGGCCAGCAGCATCGCACCGCGACGGCCGATGAGGTCGGCGATCATGCCGGCGAACAGCGAGGACAGCACGCTGCCCAACAGCACTGCAGCGACGACGAAACCGAGCTGCTGGCTGCTGAGCTGCCAGGCGTGGCTGGCGGTGGCTTCAAGATAGGGCAGGGCGCCGGCGATGATGCCGATGTCGATGCCGTACAGCAGGCCACCGAGGCCGCCGATGAACAGCAGATAGCGCACGGGCCAGCGCGGGGCGGTGGATGCGGGTACGGCAGGTGCAGTGGCTGCGGTCATCGGCGTATTCCTGGAATAACGGGGATGGTGCGTGGCTGATGCAATGCGCTTGCGCGCTTCATGTAGAGCCGAGCTATGCTCGGCTTGCCGCGCGAAGCGCGGCGCGGACGTCGTCGATGTCGGTGCGAAAAGCAGCCGAGCATGGCTCGGCTCTACAGACGTGCGTCGCTTAGTGCAGGTCGATCACGCGGCCACCGACCACCACCTGCTGCAGGCGCAGTTCCGCATCCAGTACCACCAGGTCGGCGCGGGCGTCGGGCGCAATGCGGCCGCGATCGCTCAAGCCCAGGTAATCGGCGGGGAAGGTGGACACGCGCTGCGACGCGTCAGCCAGATCCAATCCCACCTGCACCAGATTGCGCAGCGCCTGGTCCATGGTCAGCGCACTGCCGGCCAGCGAGCCGGTGGCCAGGCGCACGCAGCCGCCGCACTTGTGCACGCGCTGCTCGCCCAGCGCGTACTCGCCATCGGGCATGCCAGTGGCGGCGGTCGCGTCGGTCACCGCGTACAGGCGTGGAATCGCGCGTGCGGCCAGGCGGATCACGCCGGGGTGGATGTGCTGCAGGTCGGGAATGATCTCGGCGTACTGCGCGTGCGCCAGGGCAGCCGCGGCGATGCCAGGCCGGTAGTGGTCGACGCCGGTCATGCCGTTGAACAGATGGGTGAAGCCGGAAGCACCGGCCTGCAAAGCGGCCACGCCTTCCTCGTAGGTGCCGGCGCTATGGCCGAGCTGCACGCGGATGCCGAGTGCGGACAGCGCGGGAATCAGTGCGGTGTGCTCGCCGATCTCAGGCGCCAGCGTCATCACCCGGATCGGTGCCAGTGCGTGCAGCTGCTGCACCAGCGCCATCGTCGCCTCGATCGTGCGGTTGGGCTGCGCGCCCAGCCGCTGCGGGCTGATGAAGGGGCCTTCCAGGTGTACGCCGGCGATGCAGGCGGCATCGGCATCGGGCGCGGCCATGGTGGCGGCAACACCCTGCAGCGCGTGTTCGATCTCGTCCAGGCCGGCGGTCATGGTGGTCGCCAGCAGCGTGGTGGTACCAAAGCGCGCATGGGTGCGGGCGATGGTGCGGGCCACGTCGCCGCCCTGCATCAGGTCCACGCCGGCCGCGCCATGCACGTGCAGGTCGATGAAACCGGGCAGGATCACCGGCAGCTGCGGGTCATCGCCGCCGCTGTGGTCGTCCACCTGCAGCTGGCGCACGTGCGAATCGAACTGGACCTGGCCGCGACGCCAGCCCAACGGGGTGAGGATGCGGCCGTGCAGGGAGCGGGTGTCGGTCATGCGGGTGGCTCGGCGATGATCACTTCGATGCCCAGCCGCTGCAGCCCTTCGCGGGTTGCCTCGTCGATGCCGGCGTCGGTGATGATGGCGTGGATCTGATCGAGGCGGGCGATGCGGTGCAGGCTGACGCGGCCGAACTTGGAGGCGTCGGTGAGCACCACGATGCGCCGCGCGCGTTCGACCATGCGGTGGTTGAGGCGGGCTTCGGCTTCGTCGTGCGTGGTCAGGCCGAACTGCAGGTCCAGGCCATCCACGCCCAGGAACAGCGTGTCGAAACTGTAGGAGTTGAGGCTGGCTTCGGCCTGGCTGCCCTGCAGCGACAGCGATTGCTGGCGCAGCAGGCCACCGGTCAGCAGCACGGTGATGCCGGCGGCGTTGGCCAGTTCCCAGGCGATGTTCAGGCCATTGGTCATCACCGTCACATCGCGATGTTCGCGCAGGTGGCGGGCCAACGTCATCGTGGTGGAGCCGGAGTCGATGATGATGTTGTCACCGGCCTGTACCAGGCGCGCAGCCGCGGTGCCGATGGAATCCTTCAGCGGCAGGTTCAGCGCATCCTTTTCATGGATGTCCTGTTCCTGCGGCGGCGTTCGCACCAGGGTGGCACCACCGTGGGTACGCGTGGCCAGCCCCTGCGCTTCGAAGTGGGTCAGATCGGCACGGATGGTCACCGCCGACACGCCGAAGCGCTCGACCAGATCGGCCACCTGCACCGAGCCGTGCTCGATCAGCAGCTGCAGGATCTGTTGCCGGCGGGAGCGGGTGTTGCGCATGGCCATTCTCGGTTTCGCAGGGAAAGGTAGAGATTAGCCGTTCGCAAGTGCGGCGGCAGCCGGACTTGCGTTTTGCTTGCGGGATCCGGCCTGGTTGGCGCTGCAGGCGCGGGCGTATTCGCCCAGGCACAGGCCGATGCGATGCTGCACCAGGGCGGTAGGCGTATTGGCCAGGGTGCCCTCGCGCACGGCGCGGTACTGCTCCGGCAGATACTGGCTGAGCAGCACCAGCGGCGGTGCGTGCTGTTCCAGGTTGGCGAACAGGGTCTGCACGGCCTGCAGCAGCGCCGGCTCGCCCCAGTAGTAGCGGCAGCGGTCGCTGAAGGAATAGCTGCGCAGCAGGCGCAGGGTCGCTTCGTCGCCCTGGTAGTAGGACTGCCAGGACTTCGGCTGGGCCACCATCACCTCGTCCAGCACCTGCGGCAGGCGCGAGCACTGCGCGGCCGGCAGCAGCTCGGCTTCGATCGCAGCGAGCGCGAACAGCGCTTCGCGGTAGGCGAAGGTGGCCGCGGGGCCGACCTTGAGGATGGCGAAATGGTCGCGCACCAGGGCATGCAGGCCACTTTCGCGCTGGTAGTCGGTGGAATGCGCTTCGAACACGATGCGCGGCTGCTGTTCGAGGAAGTCGGCCAGCTCGCTGGCGGCGGCAGCGTCGTACTCGTGCACGCTGCTGTGATCGAAGTCCACGCCCGGCTGCACCACCATTGCCAGCACACGCTGCCACGCATCACGCAGCTGCGGGGTATCGAAGGCCTGCTGGTGGATGGCCAGGGTCTGTGCGGCGGCGGCCGGCGTGGTCACCTGCAGGCCACCGGCCAGCGAGGCTTCGCCACCGGGAATCGGCACTTCGGTGCCGATCACATAGACCGGCGGCGGCAGGCCGTGTTCGGCGGCGGTGCGTTCGGCGATTTCAGCCAGTTCGGCCGAACGTGCAGCGACGATGGCATCGGGCAGCGGCACCGGGTCATCGGCGCAGGACATGCTGCAGTCCAGATGGATCTTGTGGAAACCGGCGGCGACGTAGGCCTCGATCAGCACGCGCGCATGGGTCATCGCTTCCGCAGCCGGGCGTTTCTGCCAGGCATTCGGGCCGAGGTGGTCGCCGCCGAGGATCAGGCGCTCGCGCGGGAAGCCTTCTTCATCGGCCAAGGTGCCGACGTAGTCGCGGTACTGCGGCGGGGTCATGCCGGTGTAGCCGCCGAACTGGTCGACCTGGTTGGAGGTGGCTTCGATCAGCAGCACGGTATCGTGCGCCAACGCCACGTGCATGGCCGCACGCAGCACCTGTTCATTGCTGCAGCAGACGCTGTACAGGCCGACGTTGGCACCGGCGCGGTGGGAGGCAAGCAGGGTCTGCAACGGGGACATGGTCAAGCTCCGGTCAATCAGGAAAACGAGGGTTGGCAGGCCAGCAGGGCGGCACCGCGTGCGCCACCGGCATCACCGAAGCGCGGTGGCACGATGGGCGGCACCTGCACGCCGTTGAACAGATGCGCGGCGATGGCCGCAGGCAGCAGCTGGTACAGCGGTGCGTACTGGGAAAGGCCACCACCGAGCACGATCACGTGCGGGTCCAGGGCCAGCACCAGTGCGGCGAGGCTGTGGCCGAGCAGGTCGCGGTGGATGTCGAGCGCCTGTCGTGCACGCGCGTCGCCGGCTTCGGCCAGGGCGATCACCACGCTGGCATCGGCAGCGCTGCCACCGAGGTGGCGCTCGATCATCGCCAGGCCACTACCGGACACGTAGCGTTCCACACAGCCTTGCAGGCCACAGGCGCAATCGATCAACGGCAGGCCATGGCGCTGCAGCAGGTGCCATGGCACGCTCCAGTGGCCCCATTCGCCGGCCAGGCCGTTGAAGCCGGACAGCAGGCGTCCCTGCAGGCAGAAGCCGCCACCGGCACCGGTGCCGAGGATGGCGCCGAACATGCTGGGGTAGCCATCGGCGGCGCCGCCATGCGCTTCAGAGAGCGCGAAACACTGCAGGTCGTTGCCGAAATGCAGCGGGCGCTGCAGGCGTGCCTGCAGATCGCTCGCCACGCATTGGCCGGTCAGCGCAGGAACATTCGCGCTGAGCTGGCGGCCGCTGCGACGATCCCGCACGCCGGGCAGGGCGATGCCGATGGCCGCATCGCTGCGACCCAGCGCGGCATCGGCCTCAGCGACCAGTGTCACCACCGCCTGCAGGAAGCCGTCGTAGTCACCCTGCGGAGTGGCCACGCGGCGCCGCCAGGTGACCTGCATCGCCGCATCGCACACCACCAGCTCGGTCTTGGTGCCGCCGATGTCGATGCCGTAGCAGGCGTTGGCGATCAGCTCAGCCATGGTGGATGGTGACACCCTTGACCACGCGGTTGACGGTGCCGTCCGGGAACGGGTTGTCCGGGGTCAGGTCCAGTGCGGCCGACCGCTGCAGCGCGAACAGCTGCGCAAAGCCCAGCCACACCGGCGCAAGCCACGGGTCATCCAGGGCAGGCACGGTAAGGGTGTAATCATCATCGGCGCCGATATCCGAATGCGGGCCGATCGACAGCACCTCGCCCGCCACGCCGTCACGGCGCAGTTCTTCCAGCAGATCCTGTTCATAGCGGCGCGCCAGCGGCTGCCCGCTGCGCAGCACGACCACCAGGGTGGTGCCGTCCAGCGTGGATTTCGGGCCGTGGCGGAAGCCGAGCGGGGTGTTGGCCAGCGCCAGCACGCGGCCGGCGGTCAGCTCCAGCACCTTCAACGCGGCTTCGCGTGCGAGTGCTTCCAGCGGGCCACTGCCAAGGTAGATCACCCGGTTGAACGGGCGCTGCGCCAGCGCGGCCACCGGTGCGTCCCACTGCGCCAGGCCTTCGCGGGCGAGACCAGCAATCTGCTTCAGGCGCGCGATGCGCGCATCCCACGGCGAACGGTCGAACACGGTCAGCGCGGCCAGCAGCATGCAGGTCAGGCTGCTGGTCATGGCGAAGGCGCGGTCGCAGCTGGCCGACGGCATCAGCAGGGTGCAGGTGTCGGCACGGCCGGCGCCACGACGGGCCAGTTCGCCATCGGCATTGCAGGTGATATCGAGGAAGCGCGCATCATCCACGTCGCTGCGCACGCGGTCGACGGCGGCGACGCTTTCGGGGCTGGAGCCGCTGCGGCCGAACGACACCAGCAGGGTCGGACGGTCGCGCTGCAGGTACAGCGCCGGATGGGTGAGCAGGCTGGTGGTGTGCACCACGCGCACCTCGGCAGGCCATTGCGCGTTGATGGCATCGGCCACCATTTCGGCGATGAAGCCGGAACTGCCGGCGCCGGTGAACAGCACGCGCTGGTTCGGGTCATTGAGGCTGTCGCCGAGGAAGGCCTGCAGGCGGTCGCGGGCACGCGACAGATCCTGTGCAAGGGCTTCCCACAGCGCCGGCTGCTGGGCGATTTCGGTAGCGGTATCGGCTCCGCCGCGGCGCTGCCAGG
>Ga0265296_1002210_pt1 | contig 20098 bp, 19 predicted proteins | sample MunlanPumphouse1_FD_189073 | JGI IMG/M metagenome (GOLD analysis project Ga0265296, IMG submission 189073) | Groundwater microbial communities from a municipal landfill in Southern Ontario, Canada - Pumphouse #1 | ecosystem: Environmental > Aquatic > Deep subsurface > Groundwater | place...
AGGACGCGAAGGGGTTTCCCCTTACATGGCCTCTGCCTGGTTCCCCGCCGCGCCTCAGGGACAGATCTCTATTTATTACGGGATAAAAGGATTCAGCAAAACAATAGTCAGCGACCGGGCCAGCTCCTTAATGGCCTTAGGTTATGCCAGGAAGGTCCTGAATAAGAATAAATTGAATATGATCTTAGCCGGAGGCATGGAGGCGCCGGTTACCCCTTATGCTTTATTATGCTGCAATACTTATGGGGCGCTTTCTAAGAATAACAATGATCCTCAATCCGCTTACCGGCCGTTTGACAAACAGCGCAGCGGTTTTGTTATCGGCGAAGGCGCGGGGATCGTGGTAATGGAAAGTATCCAGCGCGCCAGGAAAAGAGGGGCAAATATTTTAGGTTATATCAGCGGATATGGTACATCCTGCGACGGCGTGGATAGGATCAACTGCGCCTCCGACGGAGAGGAGCTCGCTCGCGCTATAAATATGGCGCTTAGCGACGCAAAGGCCAGGCCGCAGGATATCGGCTATATCAGCTTAGATGGCCTGGCAGTGGAGCTTTGGGATGATTCCGAGATAAGAGCGCTTAAGTTGGTTTTTGGGGATGCCCTGAAGGACATCCCGCTAAGCTGCCCGAAATCCATGTTCGGAAACCTGCTTGGGGCATCAGGGGTTTTGGATATGATTATCGCGCTTTTAACTATGGAGCATAATTTAGTCGCGCCGACATTAAACCTGGATACGCCTGTTTTAGGCGGATTAAATTATGTAAAGGGCCAGGCTAAGGAATGCAAAGTAAATAAATCCCTGATAATCTCGCGCGGCAGGGGCGGGATTAATTCGGTATTGGTGGTTGAAAAATAAAGGGGACGGTTCTATTTTTTATAGAACCTGTCCAATAAAAAATAGAACCGTCCCCATGTTTTAAAACGGAGGAAATATGAAGATTTTATTTGTTATGCCAAAAGTCGGTGCTTGGGCAACGCATGGAATACATCGTTCTCCAAATCAGTTATATGCGCATTGGGCAGCATATGTGCGCGAAAGAGGTTATGAGGATGTTTCTGTTATAGACGGTAAAGCAGATCAAATTCCGATGGATGCTCTTATCGAACAAGTAAAGCTTAAAAATCCGGATATCGTGGTTATGGGTGAGCAGCTGCACGGTTATGGCGGATACGGGGTTTTACGACATTTTAAAGATGCAGCTATAGGAATTAAAAAAGCACTTCCTAAGACAAAAATCATTCTTGGCGGTTTATGGTATTCAGCAATGCCAGTACCGACATTAGAGGAGATCCCTGAAGTTGATTTTATAGTTATGGGTGAAGAGGAATCTTTCGGTGATCTTATTGAGGCGATAGATAAAAATAAACCACTTAAAGATGTAGGTGGTGTTACCTCGCGTGTTGACGGGGCAATTGTTATGGGTCCGCATAAGCCGCTTATGGAAGACCTAGACAAGCTTCCTTTGCCGGCTTATGATTTATTCCCCATGGATAAATATGTAGGTCACACCTATTGGAAACCATTTGTGGATATGGTTACATCAAGAGGATGCCCTTCAGCGTGCACCTTTTGTTATGAATGGGATCAGTTTGATCCGCGCTCGCCTTCAGATTTTTTGAAATGGCGCGCTAAATCTCCGGAAAGAGTTATGGAAGAGCTGAATCTTTTGCATAGAAAATACGGGGTTAAAGTTGTGGTTATTCAAGATGACAATTTTAATGTAGACCCTGAAAGAGTCCGCAAGTTTTGTGAACTTAAAAAAGCATCCAATAACCCGATTAAATGGGTATCTTTAGGACGCGCTAATGATTGGGTTAATTGTGAATCAATTCTGCCCTTGATGAAAGAAAATGGTTTAATCATGGGAGTTTTCGGCATTGAGGTTACTACTCAGTTAGAGCTTAAGAAAATCGCCAAAGGCATTACGATTGATCAGATTAAAAAAACTATAGAAATGTTCCGTAAAAATGATATCGCGATTGTCGCCGATATCATGATGGGTTTTGATTATGATACCGAAGAGATTATCAAGCAGCGTTTTGAGTTTACTGATCAGGTTGATCCGGATATTTTGTGGGTTGGATATGTAACTCCTGCCCCAAATTCACCGATGTGGAGGATTGCTCTAAAGAAAAACTGGATTGATCCGAAAAAGGTTGATTTTTCACAATGGGATTTCCTCCATCCGGTAATCCCTACGGATCATCTTAGTATTGCGGATTTAGGACGCTTGGGTTCATGGTGTATGCGCGAATTTTTCTCTAAGCCGGGCAGGATAAATAGAATTATGGAAAGTAATTTTGATCCATTAGCTAAACTCTGCTTTCAGGATGTTATGGCCGGCGTAGGCAAATGGGAGGCAGGGGCGACCAAAGGCGAAGTGCATGTGTGATGGGAGGACGGTTATGGATACAAAAGCAAAAATAAAGGAATTATTAAGCAGCCTCTTAAAAGTAAAGCTTGAAGAGCTCAAAGACGAGCTGTCTTTACAGGACAGTATCGGCGTGGACTCTACCGAGATGGTGGAATCGGTGATCGCCCTGGAGAAATCATTTGGCGTAAAGCTTAGCCTTAAGGAGATCACTAAGAGTTCGACGATTAACGACATTGTAAACAATATCCAGTCAAAACTGGCCAAATGAAGATAATTGACTTAAGTCTGCCTATTGATGAGAAGGCCTTTGAGGTGCATAAGGTCTCTATTGAGCGGGTAAGCCATAAAGCCGGGGTTGAGAAATTCAACCGCGTAATCATGGGTAAGACTCTGTTGGGTAAAATAAAATATGCCTTAGGGGAGCGCATCGTAAAGAAGGAACAGCTGCCTGATGAGGAGTTTTTATCTTTGGAGATCGTGCACGCGCCGGTGCATATCGGCACGCACCTGGATTACTCTTTTCATTATGGTTCTAAGTCAGAAGGCAGGGCTTCTAAGACTGCGGATGAAATACCTTTGGAGTATTGTTATCAGGATGGAGTAAAATTAGAATTTACCCATAAAAAGCCCAATGAGGTAATCAAAGCAGATGACATCGAATCAGCGCTTAAGAAAATAAGTTATCAGCTGAAGGCTTTGGATATTGTATTATTGCATACCGCAGCGGATAAATTATACGGCAGCCCGAAATATTTTGCGGATTATCCTGGGGTGGATCCATCGGCTATCGATTATCTTCTAGATCGGGGAATCAAGATTTTCGGCGTAGATACCATGGGTATTGATCGGCCTTATAGATTTATGTTAAGCGAGTTTTTGAAAACAAAAGATCCTAAAACATTTTACCCGGCGCATTTTTACGGGAGGATCAAAGAATTTATCCATATTGAGCGCCTGGCTAATTTAGAGAAGTTGCCAAATTATGGATTTAAGGTAATTTGTTTTCCTATACGCATAAAAAACACCGGCGCTGCGTGGGCGAGGGTGGTGGCAATTATAGAAGACACCCCGCGTTTATCGGAATTGCGCGGGTGTTATCCTGGTGGATAAGGAGGGTTAAAATGGGGCATACGTGTAATTCGATAATTATTAACGCGCCGTACGATCTGGTTTTTGATATTTCCAATGATATTTCGCGCTGGACCGAGTTATTCGGCGGCGAATACAAAAAAGCGGAGGTGGTTAAAAAAGAGGCCAACAAGATTACCTTTCGTCTTACCGATGAAGAGGATAAGTCGTGGCAATCCTGGCGCCTGCTTTTTAAGGACAAATATTTCGCTTATGCCGAGAGGGAGGAGCCGAAGTTTCCCTTTCAATATATGAAGATCATCTGGCTTTATACTCCTAAGCCTGAAGGGATTGAGATTTCCTGGATCCAGCATTTCCAGATGGACCTCAAAGCTAAGTTTAATGATAGCCAGGTTGAAGGTTTTATCAACGAAGGCTCGCAGCATAATTTAAAGATCTTTAAAGAGATCATTGAAAAAGAAGCAGTTAAGTGAAGAAAGCCACATTTGGCATCTTTTGTTTAGAGGGGGCGGTTTTATCATTTAATGTCGCTGGGGCAGCGGCGTTGGTACCGTCGATTGCCGCTGATTTTGCTCTTTCTCAATTTGTAGTAGGCAAGATTCTCTGGCTGTATATGCTGCCTTATGGCTTAGCCGCATTGTTTTATGGCCCGCTGGTGCGCGCCTTTGATGCGCGCAGGGTGGAACTTGTTTGTATCTTTCTATTTTCCCTGGCTAATCTTTTGGCAGGGCTGTCTTGCAATATCGCCGTGCTTTTTACCGCCAGATTTCTTATGGGGCTTTTCGGAGCCTCAGTTATTCCTTTGGGCCTGATCCTCATCGCTAAACATATAAACCAGGATAAACGCGGAAGATATATCGGGCTATTTTTCGGCTCAACCTTTATTGCTTCTTTGCTGGGCTTGTTTTTAAGCGGGTTTATCCACTGGCGCCTGATATTTATAATCCCCGGGGTTTTAGGATTGATCCTCTGGGTTTTTATGTATATTTACCTGCCGAGCTTCAAAGAGGATCTGGGGCGTTTTCGTTTTGGATATCTGGAGGCTTTTAAAAATAAGAGCGTCATCAGGATCTTTGTTTACATTTTTTTCATCAGCCTGATTTATCATGCGGTGCAGCAGTGGCTGGGGGTTTATTTCTCGACGCAACGCTTCTTAAGCCAGTTTGCCATCAGCATGTTGATTACTTTAACCAGCTTAAGCGGAATATTCGGCGAGCTCTGCGGCGGGCGACTGGCTGATAAGTTAGGCCGCCAGGCAGTGGTAAACCTGGGTATTATTGCCATGGTTATTTGTATTTTCCTGCTCTTACTAAAATTGCCTTTAAGCCTGTTTGGCCTGGTGATGATTATCTGGGGGCTGGGGTGGACCTTTAATCATGTAGGCCTGGCTACTATGGTGACTGACCTGCCGCAGGAGCTTTTAAATGAAGCTGCCAGTTTGAATAGCGGGGTACGTTTTATCGCCGGCGGTCTGGGGGTAAGCCTGGGTGGCCTGATCATGCAAAGAAGCTTCAGTTTAGGTTTTATTGTTTTCGGCAGCGCGCTTTTTATACTTTTGTTTTTAGGAAGGGTTTTTAAACTTAAGCAATAACACCCCGCGCTAATTAGGCACCTGGCCCTTATAGGAATTGGGCCAGTGCCGCCTCGTGGCGGGTGTGCCCTTGTGGGCAAGGAGGTATATCATGAGTACAGATTTAAAAGGTAGAGTTGCTATTCTTACCGGGGCCAGCCGAGGTATCGGCCATGCTCTGGCCTGCACTGCTGCGGGACTGGGAATTAATCTGGCGATTGCCGCGCGCGCAGAGGGCCCCTTAAAAGAAACCGCGGATGAGATCGCCAGCAAATACAAGGTTGAAGTCCTGGCTGTGCCAACCGACGTGGCAAAATTAGAGGATTTGGAGAATCTGGTAAATAAAACCAAAGAAAAGTTTGGCAAGGTAGATATCCTGATCAATTGCGCCGGGGTATCCAGCCAATTCCCTTTTAACCAGCAGCCGATCGAGGATTTTGAAAAACTGGCGCATACTAATTATTTAGGTTATGTGCGGCTTATCCGCCTGGTGATTAATGATATGATGAAGCAGAAATACGGGGCGATTATCAATATAGTTTCCGGATCTACTTTAGTCGACCCTGTCCCAAGAAATTTTATTGTTTACAGTTCGCTTAAAGTGGGCTTGCGCGCTTTCTCCAAAGGTTTATTCTGGGAGTTGCGCGACCACGGGATCAAGGTCACCTCGATTTTACCCGGGGTAACCGATACGGACCTTACCGGTAAGCTCAAAGACATCACCAATGACACTTCGCGTTTAATGAGCACCGAGGCAATTGAGGATGCGATGCGTTTTGCCTTGACTGTGCCGGCTAATGTTTGTCCGCTGGAGATATCGGTAATTAATCAGCAGACGCCTTGGACAGTTCCGGTAATACCGTTTAAACAGCAGCATCCGGTAAAGTAACGGTAAGCATCAACACCCAAATCTATCGGATGATTTGGTGTGAGCTTATGCTCAAGGAGGAAATAGATGCAAAAAACAGTGTCTTTAGCGGCAATAGCGGTATTGTTGGCTGTGGGAATTTGTCTGGCTGAGGGGAACAATTTATTGCTTGACGATTTTGAGGCCTTGGTTTCCGGCGGACCGGAAGGAACAGTTGATTTCGGCTCAGGAAATGGCTCAAGTGCAGAGGTAAGCGCATCCACTGATATTAAACATAGCGGCAATCAGGCGCTTAAGGTTGTTTATGATGCTGTACCCGGAGGGTATATTTATGTTGCCCGCGGCACAGGCTTAGATGCCAAGAATGCCAATTGGATAATTAAGCCAACAGACGTGAAATGGGAAGAATATAATGCGATCTCATTCTATATGTATGGCACAGATTCCAAGGCTAAAATCGCCTTTGACGTAAAAGATAGCGGCGGGGAACTCTGGCGTTTTATTCTGGAGGATAATTTCAAGGGCTGGAAACAGATCATCTGCGGTTTTGATAAATTTATGGTGCGCGACGACTGGCAACCGGATGACGCGGATAAGAACGGCCAGCTTGATTTTCCGATCAGGATATTCCAGTTTGAGCCGCTTCCCGGGTCAAAAGGCACGCTTTATTTTGATACTGTGGAATTGGTGAAAAAATAATACCCGGCCTAATAGGAGGGGCCGGTACGCGCTTCTGCGCAGGAGGGAGAAAGAATGAATAATCAGGATGTGAGAAACTTAAAAAAAAGGTATTTTGTCTGGTTGTATAAAACTACTAAAGAGGCATTTGATAAATACGAACGCAAGTTTACGCAGGCGGATATTGACAAAGACATACTGACTGAGATGGAGAATACCCTTATGGGCGCATTCCTGCCGCATGAGAAAAGCGCTTTGGAAAAGCAGGTCAATGATTTCCGTGAGTATATCGCCAACAAGGAGAAGGCCTGTCTTGAGCTGAAATACCAGGGGAAAATAGCCAACCCTGAGTTTATCTTTCTTGATCTGAAGCTCAACGCGGTTGAGAAAATAATTTCCCGGGAGTTGGGCAGGAAGGGCTTGGAAGAGATCAAGGCGCTTTATGAAAAAGAAATGATTGAGCGCATATTAAGGAGCACGGAGCACTAAATGTTGATTGATGCGCATAGCCATTGGCTGCCGGATGAAATCATTACAAACGCCCATTTTTTTCATAAAGGGTGGGGTGATATTGAAGCGCAGCTGAAAATGATGAATGCAGCAGGAATTCAGCGGGCAGTTTTAAGTTATCCGACTACGGATGCGCATTTAAAATTAGGCAGCATCAGCCAGGTGGCGCATCTTTATAATGATAATGTTGGCCAGATCCTTAAGCGCTATGGCAATCGGTTTATCGGCGCGGCAATTCTTCCACTGGATAATTCTATTGATATAGTGGAGGAATTAAAGCGCGTAACGGGCGAGCTAGGTTTTAGGGCAGTTTCTCTGGCTTCGAGTTATAATGGAATCTATCTTGATGATCGGATGTTTTTACCGGTATATAAGCTGGCGGAAGAAAAAAACATCCCAATTTTTGTGCACTCGCAGATTGTCAACCCGATAGGTTATGAGCGGGTTAAAGACCCTTTGCTTACTCCGGTGATTGAGTATGTTTTTGATACGACGATTTCAATCGGCAAGCTTTTAATGTCGGATATTTTACGGCAGCATCCTAAGGTGAAATTCATTTTTGCCCATTTTGGCGGGGCAATTTGCTATCTTAAGCAGCGATTTGATACAACTTATCAGATGCTGCGCAAGATGAACTTTGTCAAGGATCTACAAGCGCTGCCTTCAGATTATCTTAAGAATATTTACGTAGATACAAGCGGTGATACGACTAAGGCGAATTTCCTGCTGGCCCTTGAACTTATGGGTCCAAAACGCATTCTTTGGGGCAGCGACTGGCCGGCAAAAAATGATGTGGCCAGTGGCATTAAAGCCGTCAAAGATTTAGATATATCCCAAGATGATAAACAAAATATCTTGGGTGGAAATTTAGAGAAGATATTTATTCTTTAAACAAATTGAGGAGAAATTAAGATGCAGATGCAAAAAAATGTTCATTTAACCGGAAGAGACTTAACGGAGATGGTGCAGCTGAGGCCGCAGGATGTAGGAAAATATGCAATTGTGCCCGGGCCGCGAGATCGGCTGGATGTATTAATGAAGCAAATAGAAAATCCCGTACGTAATTTTTCTTTTATGGAATACACCATGTATACCGGCACTTATGAAGGAATTAAGGTTACCGGGATCAATGGAGGAAGGTTTTCTACGGATACCTCAATTACTACGGAAGTCATGTGTAATGCGGGCATCCAGAATATTATTCGCGTAGGTACCTGTGGATCGCTGGATGAGAATATCCATGTTGGGGATTTATTTGTGGTGGATGAGGTTATTCGCGGCGATGGGGTAACACCATATTACGTAGATAAAGATTTTAAAACAGTAAGTGATAAAAAGCTTTCTGACCTTTTATTTGAAATTGCTAAAGGCATGGGTTTAAATGTGCACCGCGGGAAAGCCTGGACTACGGATGCTTTATTGCGTGAAACCCGCGAGATCGTTGAAGCCAAGCGTAAAGAAGGCGCGCGGGCAGTGGATATGGTTTCTTCGACGTTGTTAACTATTTGTCAGACATATAATATTAAGGCCGCTTCCATATTAGCGGTAAGTGATAATGTAATTACGGGTGAAATGGGCTTTATGAATCCGCTATATTATATGGCCGAGAGTAATTTAATTAAAATCGCATTAGAATTAGTTAAGAAATTAGAAGGGAAATAGAATATGAAATTTTCTCCATTATTTTGGCCAATACAATTAAAAGGTAACACCATCCATATCCTGGATGAAACTCAACTTCCCCAGAAGCTTACCTATATAAAGGCTAAGAATTATCAGCAGGCTTGTCAGGCAATAAAAGAGATGAAGACCCGCGCTGTGGGCCAGGTGCTTTTAGTGATGCATGCTTTCATTTTAAGCAAGCGGCAAAATAAGAACCTGGTTAAAGTTGCCGCAGCGATTAATGCCACGCGGCCGACATTATCATTTAAATTTCTAACGGATATGGTTTTGGGAATAGAAAAAAGCGGCGCGCCCCTGGAGAAAAGCATTTTAGGGTTTTTAGAGATGCTTAAGGCTAAGCGCATCCAACAGGCTAAGGAAACGGCGGAGTTGCTTAAGGACAAAGATGTAATTCTTACGCATTGTAATGTTAGCGGGCTAATGCCTCTAATCGCTCAGTTTGCTAAAGAGCAGGGCAAAGAAATAAGTTTTTATGTTACCGAGACCCGGCCGTACCTGCAAGGATCTCGTCTTACTGCCTGGGAGATTATGCGCGCCGGTTTTGATGTAACGATTATTACTGATAATATGGTGGCGTATTTATTATCATTAGGCAAAGTGACCAAGGTTATCGTCGGAGCAGACCACTTAACTCTCAATGGTGATATTGCCAATAAAATTGGCACTTATCAGATTGCCGTGGTTGCCAAGTATTTTAAAATACCTTTTTATGTAATATGCCCGCCGGCTTCAAAATTAAAAAGCGGAAAAGAAATTAAGATCGAGATTAGGCCGCCGGATGAACTAAAAATTTACCAGGGGTTGTATTTAGCGCCTAAAGAAGTTAAGGCGTATTACCCGGCTTTTGATGTTACGCCGGCAAAATTAATTACTAAACACATTTATTTAAAGGTTTAAATATGTCTGAGAATGAATTAAGGCTCGAGATGATTAAAGTTGGCCAGCGGCTTTATGCTGCCAGGTTAGCTGTGGCTAAATCCGGTAATTTAAGCGCAAAGTTAGATGCTGAAAATATTCTTATTACGGCTGCGGGTACATTTCTTGGCCAATTAAGTGAAAGTGATATTGTTAAAGTAAATTTAGCGAGCAGTAAATATGAAGGTGAAATTAAGCCCAGTTCAGAGTTGCCTTTGCACGTCCTAGTCTATAAAAATTTCTCTGCTAAAGTAGTGGTGCATTGTCACCCACCTTTAATTAATGGATATTTTGCGGTAACTAAAACTCTTAAGGCGATGAGTTTTGAAACTAAGTTTTATCTTGGGGATATTCCAGTGATTCCTCAGGAAACTCCGACAGTGACGGTTCCTGAGCCGGTAATTGCCGCTTTAAAGACAAATAATTTAGTAGTTTTAAAGAATCATGGCACAGTGGCGATTGCCGATAAATTTGAAGCCGCGTTGAGTATTACCGAGGCATTGGAAGAAGCGGTAAAGAGCGCGGCAGTTGCGCGAATATTTGACAAAGATATCCTGGATGATTTGGACACAGCTTTAAGAGATGACTTAAGGCGCAACCAGACAGCATATACTATGTTTAGCCGCCAGCATATCCAGGCAATTGTGGATTTGGTGAATAAGGATGAGTTTATCGCGAAAAAAGGTAAAGAGCTGGAGCTGACCGTGAAGTTAGCGATTAAACTTGATGATAGCGGAGAGGTTTTTAAATTTAATTTCGAAAAAGGGAAAATAGTAAAGCTGGACACCGACAGCGACGCCCCTTTTATTATTTCCGCGCCCGGTGCGGTCTGGGAGCAGATATTCCTGGGCGAACTGGATTCATTTGTGGCGGTTACCCAGGGAAAAATGAAATTAAGCGGACAATTGGGCCAGCTTTCCAAGTGGTATGTCCCGTTTAGCCGGTTGTTTGTCTTGTTTAGAGAGGTAAAAATCGAATGAATTTGAAATGCCCGCTTTTTATCAACGGACAATTTATAGAGACCCCGGAAAAGCAGAATATCATTAATCCCTCAACCGGTAGAGTAATTGCCGAGGCCTCGCTTGCTTCAATAAAAGAAGTGGAGTTGGCTTTATCCAGCGCCAGGGAGGCTTTTGATCATGGGCCCTGGCCGCAGTTTTCTCTGGAGCAGCGCAAGGAGTTTATCCTTAAGATCGCCGAAGGTATTTTAGGTAGCGCCGCAGAGCTTGCTCAGTTGGAAACGCAGAATACCGGCAAGCCCATCAAAGAATCCACCTTTATGGATATTCCCTCAAGCGCTAAAACCTTTGAATTCATCGCCAATAATTTTATTGATTATTTAAAGGATGAAGAGCTTAATGTAGCGGTTGATGCAAAAGCCAAGTTAATCCGCGAGCCTCTGGGCGTAGTAGTGTTGATCGTGCCCTGGAATTATCCGCTTTTGATCGCCTGTTGGAAATTAGCCTCGGCCCTGGCTGCCGGCAACACGGTTATTTTAAAACCCTCCAGTCTTACCCCGCTTACTGCTTTAGAGCTTGCTAAAATTATCCATAAGGCGGCCTTGCCTGCCGGTGTCGTCAATGTTATCAATGCCAGCGGCGCAAAAATAGGGGAGGCGCTTTGCGCGGACAAGCGGGTGGATATGATTTCTTTTACCGGCAGCAATGAAATAGGTAAACAGATCCTGCAGTATTCTTCCAGGAATGTGAAGAAGCTAATTATGGAGCTGGGCGGTAAATCCGCAAGCCTGGTGTTTGGCGACGCGGATTTAGATGTCGCAATAAACAGCTGTCTGGCTTCGATATTTTTAAACCAGGGCCAGATGTGCACTGCTATGTCGCGTTTTTTTGTGCAGGAAAGTATTTACGATAAATTTGTGGCGGGTTTTGTGGAAAAGGCCGGGCGCATAAAATTGGGTTTGGCAGAGGATTTCCAGACCCAGATGGGCCCCTTGATCAGCGACAGCCAGCGTAAGAAGGTGATTGCCTATATTGAAAAGGCAAAGGCCGAAGGCGCAAAAGTTATCTGCGGCGGGAAAATCCCGGATGCCCTTGAGCTTAAGAACGGTTATTACTTTGAGCCGACAGTCTTGGTTGATGTAAGCACGCATGCGCATGTTTTTAAAGAAGAGGTTTTTGGGCCGGTAGCCTTGATCCATAAGTTTTCCGGTTCAGATGAGGCAGTCGCTTTAGCCAATAGCGTAGATTTTGGTTTAGCTGCCTGTATCTGGACAAGCGATTTCTCTTTGGCGGATGAGTTGGCCAAGAAAATAAATGCCGGCACTGTCTGGATCAATACTTATGGCATGTTTTACAACCAGCTGCCTTACGGCGGGTTTAAGCAAAGCGGCTTCGGCAAGGAGCTTGGCAAAGAGGGATTCCTGGAATACACCCGGCTTAAAAATGTGATTTTAGATCAGTCCAGCGAAGGCAAGCCCCTGGTAAATTACTGGTATGGATTTTAATGAACGTAATTGAAGTCTTAGAGCAGCGCGCAAAAGAATTCCCGCAAAAACCGGCGATCATCTTCCGCGGGGATAATCTGAACTTTGCGCAGCTTAAAGATAAGGTCTTTTCCCTTAGCCAAGGATTGCTTAAGCTTGGCCTGAAGCGCGGAGATAAAGTTGCTATTTATCTTCCTAACTGGCCGGAGTATATTTTCAGCTATTTAGCCATCTGGTCCCTTGGCGCCTGCGCCGTGCCCTTGGATTTTATGTTCACCGAAGATGAAATAATCTCCTGCGCAGCACATGCCGAAGTAAAAGCCCTTATCACCAAACACAAAGCGAACATTTCTTTTGATAATCTCAAAAAAAACATTCCTTCTCTAAGGCAAATTATTTCCTGCCAGTCCAAGGCGGAGGGGGCTATAAGTTTTGAGGAATTTCTCGTCCAGGAAGAGGCGCGAGCCCCGCAAGTAAAGATTGAAAATAAAGATTATGCCATAATTTTTTATACCTCCGGCACAACCGGAAAACCCAAAGGCGTCTTGATCAATTATGCCCAATTGGATGCCCCCGTGAAATCCATGGCCTTTTTTGTGAACGCGGATCTAAAAGCCGGGGATATCGCGCTTTGCGCCTTGCCATTTTCGCATTTAGGCGGCCTGATCTATATCCAGAATACCATTAGCTTTGGCTTAACCCTGGTATTAATGGAGCGTTTCATCCCCTTGGAATTCTTAAGGGATGTGCAGAATTATAAGGTTAATTTTTTCTGGCTCGTTCCTTCGATGTATTACGCGCTTTTGCAGCTGAAGGAATTTGAGACATTTGACCTGTCGAGTTTACGCTGGATTGTTACTTTCGGCGCCTCCAATTCACCGGATGCCCTGCGCAGGTTCCAGCAGTTCTGCCCCAAGGCTTATCTTTTGAATGGCTGGGGTTTAACTGAGACCAATGCCCCCACCGTAGTTCTGCCTATGGGCTCAAAGAATATTGAAAGCGTAGGCCGGCCTGCCCCCTGGATCGAGGTAAAGATATTCTCGGAAAGTAATCAAGAACTTAAAGCCGGAGAAGTAGGGGAGGTGGCGGTAAAAAGCTGGGTAGTTACCGACGGGTATTTTAAAGATGAAAAATTGACCCGGGAAACTATCTGCGACGGCTGGTTTCATACAGGAGACCTGGGCAGGTTTGACGCCGGAGGGTTTCTTTATATCGTCGGCAGAAAAAAAGAGATAATCAAGGTTGGCGGGGAGATCGTCTTTGAGCCGGAGGTGGAAGCGGTTTTGCAAAAATATCCGGATATTGCCGAGGCAGCGGTAATCGGGGTAGCTGATAAATTAAGAGGAGAGGTGCCTAAGGCCTTCCTGGTACCTAAAGAAGGAAAAAATATTTCTGAAGAGGAACTGCGTTATTTTCTGCGCCAGCACCTGGCGCATTTTAAGATCCCGCACTATTTTGAGTTTTGCGCAGCGCTTCCTAAAAACCGCACCGGCAAAATCGACAAAGAACAACTTAGGGACGTTTCTGAAAGCAAAGGGAAAAGTGTCCCCTAAAGGGTATGAGGGATATTAAGGAATTAAGCTTAAAAGAATTAGAGGATAAATTGCTCTCCTGGGGCAGCCCCAAGTATCATGCCAAGCAGATATTTAACTGGATTTATCAAAAAGGGGCTTTTGAATTTAGCAGCATGAGCGATTTACCCGCGGCCTTGAGAAAAACCCTGGTAGATGATTTTTACATTTTGGGCCTGCAACTGGCGGATTTACAGAAATCCAGTGACGGGACGGATAAATTTCTTTTTGAGCTAAATGACGGAAATTTAATTGAGGCGGTAAATATTCCTATGACAAAGCGGGCACCCGGTCTTATCGCACCTTGGCATAAAGGATTGCCAAGTGCGCCCCTTCTGGGCGGAGAGGCCGATGCGCGCCTCTGCGCAGTCACCGGCTGCATTTCTTCGCAGGCAGGCTGTAAATTTGCCTGCCGGTTTTGCGCTAGCGCCCTAAAAGGCTTTAAGCGTAATTTAAGCGCAGGTGAGATCCTGGATGAAGCGCTTTATTTAAAAAATAACGCGCAGAACGGCCCCTTAACGCACATTGTATTTATGGGCACAGGAGAGCCGCTGGATAATTATGAAAATGTGCTTAAGGCAATCCGGGTGATTAACGCCCCGCATGCTTTTAATATTGGCGCCAGACGGATTACTATTTCTACCTGCGGGATCATCCCGGGCATAAAAAGGCTGCAGGATGAAGAGTTGCAGGTAGAGCTTTCCATATCTTTACATGCTGCCGATGACAGGATCCGAACGCATATCATGCCGGTGAATAAAAAATACCCTTTAGCGGATTTAATCAGGTGTTGCCATGAATATATTGCCAAAACCAACCGTCAGATTACCTTTGAATATGTATTGATTAAAGGCCTGAATGCGGATCTGGGTTCTGCGCAAAAATTAGTTACGCTTTTAAAGGATTTAAGGTTAGCCAAGGTTAACCTGATTGCGGCAAACCCGATACCGGAATTAAAGATTATGCCTCCTGAGAAACCGGAAACAGTTTCTTTTAAAGACTATTTGTTTAAGGCCGGCATTAATGTTACATTGAGGAGGGAGCGGGGACAGGATATTGATGCTGCCTGCGGGCAGTTGAGGTTAAAATATGAGAAAAATTAATTATAGAATCGGGCTTGCGTTTGTATTGCTTCTTACTTTGACAGGTTGCCTAAAACCAGAGATCAAGAATGCGGGCAATACTGGCGGGAATATTATCTGTTTCGGAGACAGCATTACCTTTGGCTACGGGGCAAACCCCGGAGAAGATTATCCTTCGAATTTAAGGCCGATGGTTAAGCTTCCGGTGATCAATGCCGGGGTGGATGGGGATACTACTTTTTGCGCCTTAGAACGCCTGGATAATGATGTTTTGGCTCAAGATCCGCGTCTGGTTATTGTGGAGTTCTGCGGGAATGATTTTCTTAAAAAGATCCCCCGGGAGGATACGGTTAAAAACTTATCCCGGATGATTGATCGCATCCAGGAGAAGGGCGCAATGGTGGCTTTGGTGGATATCAGCTCCGGGCTGTTCTTTAAGGAGTACAGAAGGGATTTTAAGAGGCTATCAGGGGAGAAGAAGGCGATATTTATCCCGTCAATTTTAAGCAGGATTATCACCAATCCCGCGATGAAAAGCGATTTTTTCCATCCTAACGCGCGCGGCTATAAAGTTGTGGCTGGCCGGGTGTACAAAGTAATAGCCCGTTATATTAAATAATATGAAGAAAATAAGCTTGAGCCAGATGAAAGCAAAACAAAGGGGGATTATCTGCGAGATCTCCGGAGGCTTGGGGCTGCAGAATAAATTTATGAGTATGGGAATTTACAAGGGCAGGGAAATTATCAAGATCAGCCATATCGGGCTTAGGGGGCCCGTAGCGATTAAAGTGGGCAGAAGCGTTTTGGTTTTAGGACATAGTGTAGCTAATAAAATTGTAGTCGAGGGGCAATGATAAAGAAAATATTTTTAGTAGGCAATCCCAATGTCGGCAAAAGCGTGGTGTTCTCGCGCCTTACCGGGGTGCGGGTTATCTCCTCTAATTATGCCGGCACGACAGTTGAAATCATGCGCGGATTTCTGAAGCTTGGAAATCAGGAGGTCGAGGTAGTGGATCTTCCGGGCACATATTCGCTTGAGCCGGCCTCCAAATCAGAGGAAGTTGCGGTGTCCTTGTTGAATGAGTGCCCTAAGGATGAAATGGCGGTTATCAATATCGTTGATTCCACCAACTTAGAGCGCAATCTTTACCTGACCTTGCAGCTGCTTGAGGCAGGCCTGCCGGTAGTGGTTTCCCTTAATATGTGCGATGAAGCTAAGCATCATGGGGTAAGTCTTGAGACTGATAAACTGGAGAAAATCCTGGGGATCCCGGTAATCCCAACCTGTGCAATTACCGGTTTAGGCATAAAACTGCTCTTGGAAAGAATCAACGAAACAAAGCCGGTGTTGCGCCATCAATTTTCTCACCGGCAACGCTGGCAGGAGATAGGCAGTATCATTGAACAGGTACAGCACCTGACGCACCGCCATCATACCTTGCGGGAGATCTTAGAGGATGCCTCGGTGAGGCCGTTTAGCGGAGCGCTCATTGGTATCGGAGTCATTCTGGTATCTTTTCAGGTGGTGCGTTTTATCGGCGAGAATTTAATTAACAGGATCGCTGACCCTATATTCCTTAATTTCTACCAGCCCCTCTTGGTTAAGCTTAGTTCTTTTCTGGGAGAAGAAAGCTTTATTCATCATTTGGTAATCGGTGATTTAATTAACGGCCGGATTGATTTTAAGCAGTCCTTAGGATTATTGACCACTGCTCCTTATATTGAGTTTGCCATGGTGCTGCCTTATATAATCTCGTTTTACTTTGTTTTGGGACTGGTGGAGGATATCGGTATTCTGCCGCGCCTGGCCATGCTTTTGGATAATCTTTTACACCACCTGGGCCTGCATGGTTTTGCGATCATCCCGGTGCTTTTAGGCTTAGGTTGCAATGTCCCGGGGATTTTAGCTACGCGTAATTTAGAATCCAGGCGAGAGAGGTTCATTGCCGCAACCTTAATTTCTATCGGTGTTCCCTGCGTGGCGCTGCAGGCGATGATCTTTGGTTTGTTAGGCAGGTTCTCCGGGTTTTATGTTTCCGGGGTATATCTTGTTTTATTAGCTATCTGGCTGGTCTTAGGCATAATCCTTAACCATACAGTCAAAGGTTACAGCCCTGAGCTTCTGGTTGAGATTCCCCCATTCCGGCTTCCGTCGCTAGCGACATTGTGGCATAAATTATTTTTGCGTATCAAAGGCTTTTTAATTGAAGCCGCACCGCTGGTTTTGCTGGGTGTGTTAGCAGTGAATGTGCTTTTATATTTTAAGCTGTTTGATTTATTTACCGGTATCTTTGCTCCTGTGGTAAGGGGGCTATTCGGACTGCCTAAAGAGGCGGTGGTTTCCCTGGTAATGGGATTGTTTAGAAAAGATGTAGCAGTAGGCATGCTCATCCCTCTGGCATTAAGCGCCAAACAGTCGTTTATTGCCGCTGTGCTTTTGGCAATATCTTTTCCCTGCGTGGCAACCTTTATTGTCTTCTTTAAGGAGTTGGGGTTAAAGGACCTGATCAAGGCCAGCTTAATTATGTTTTTCGTTGCCCTGGTTACCGGATCACTGCTTAATTTCGCTATACGTTAATTAAAAAACTAGCCAGCTCTATTTATTAAATAGTTCTGGCTAGTTTTAGTGCCGAGAGAGGGAGTTGAACCCTCATGAGGTTGCCCTCAACGGTTTTTGAGACCGCCGCGTAAGCCATTCCGCCACCTCGGCAATATTTAGTTGACGTTCTACATATTATATTCTAAAATAGCAAAGGTCAACAGTTAAATTAAATATAGAAATTTTGGGGCCGTAGCTCACCTGGGAGAGCGCTTCCATGGCATGGAAGAGGCAGAGGGTTCGATCCCCTCCGGCTCCACCAAATTCTTATAAATGGTGGATAATCTCCGCCTTTTTTTATAAGCTATTGACGCTGATTTCCGGCAGGAGTATAATCTAATCATTATGATCCTAGGCGTACATGTTTCCGGGGCAGGCAAGATATATCAGGCGCTGGATATCGCGCATAATTTAGGTTGCGATACTATGCAGATATTTGCCAGGAGCCCCCAGTCCTGGCGTAATGATTTTCAGTTCTCCTTTGAAGATATCGAGGAATTTAAGACCAGGCGCAAAAAGTATAAAATTAACCCGGTTTTTATCCATATCTCCTACCTGATAAATCTGGCCTCTCCTGATCCGCGGCTTTACAATGGCTCTATTCAAGCTTATATAGAGGATATCCGGGACGCGGAAAAATTAGGGGCGGATTATATCGTTACGCACATGGGCAGCCACAAGGAGACCTCTGAGGATACCGGGATTAAGAGGTTGGTTGAGGCCTTAAATAAAATATTAGAGAAGACCAAGGGCTCTAAGGTTGGGATATTGCTGGAAAATACTTCAGGAAGCGGCTCATGGCTGGGTTACAGATTTTATCATCAGCACAAAATCCTGAAAGGCCTGAAAGAAAAATCCCGCGTAGGTTTATGTTTGGATACGGCGCATGCTTATCTGGCGGGTTATGACCTGTCAACTAAACAGGGTTTAGAAAAGATGCTTGATGAGATCCAGGAAATGGTGGGAATAAAGTTGATCAAGCTGATCCACCTGAATGACGCGGCCGGGGAATTGGGTTGCCACCATGACCGGCATGACCATATTGGCCGCGGCCATATCGGCCTTAGCGGGATGAAGAGGATCATTAACCATCCTAAATTAAAAAACATACCCATGATTCTGGAAACACCCAAAAGCAATGAAAACAGCGATAAAGATAACCTGAAATTAGTCAGGAAGTTAGGTAGCTAATATGCATTATAATTTTAAAAAGATCGAAGAAAAGTGGCAGAAAAAGTGGCAGGCCGGTCATGTCTTCCGTGCGCAAGCCGATCCCAGCCGCAAAAAATATTACCTCCTGGAGATGTTCCCTTACCCGTCGGGAAAGATCCACATGGGGCATGTGCGCAATTATACCATTGGAGATGTGGCCAGCCGGTTTAAAATGCTGGAAGGCTACAATGTAATGCATCCTATGGGATTTGATGCCTTTGGCCAGCCGGCGGAGAACGCCGCGATAAAAAACAAGACCAAGCCGGATACCTGGACGCGTAAATGCATCAAAGAGATGGAAACAGAATTAAAGAGGATGGGGTTTTCCTACGATTGGGAGAGGGAGGTTTCTACCTGCGACAGCGATTATTATAAATGGAACCAGTGGATATTCCTGAAGATGTTCGAGCGCTCACTGGCTTATAAAAAGGCATCAGCAGTTAACTGGTGCTCCAGCTGCCAGACTACCTTAGCCAATGAAGAGGTAGCGGATGGCGGCTGTTGGAGATGCCATACGCAAGTCGAACAAAAGGATCTGGAGCAGTGGTATTTAAAGATCACTGAATATAAGGAAAGATTATTGGAGGACCTGGGCCAGCTTAAAGAATGGCCGCAGCGTGTCTTGGCCATGCAGAACAACTGGATCGGTAAAAGCTGCGGAGTGGATATTTGTTTTCGCCTAAAGGACAGCGATAAGGTAATCCCGGTATTTACCACCCGCGTAGATACTATTTTCGGGGCAACTTATATTGTTTTGGCTCCGGAGTATCCCTTGGTCAAAGAACTGATCAAGGGTAAGCCGCAGGAAAAAGAGGCGCTGGAGTTTATTGACAAAGTAGCCAAGGAAAGCAAGGTAGCGCGAGCGTCGTCGGATATAAAGAAGGAGGGGGTGTTTACGGGAAGCTTTGCCGTTAACCCGGTAAATAATGAAGAAGTTCCTGTCTGGATCGCCGACTATGTTTTAATGGAATATGGGACCGGCGCGATCATGGCAGTGCCTACGCACGACCAGAGGGATTTTCTTTTTGCCAAAGAGCATAAACTGGCGATGCGCGTTGTAATCGAGCCGGAGAAATGTAAAATAAAAGCGGAGGATTTAACCCAGGCTTATGAAGGTGAAGGCACTCAGGTAAACTCCGGGGAATTTAACGGTTTAAGCAACCAGGAAGCAAAAACAAAAATCGCCGTCTGGATGGAGAAAAAGAGGTTCGGCAAGATCCAGACGCATTGGCGTTTGCGCGACTGGTTGATTTCCCGGCAGCGTTACTGGGGGACTCCCATTCCGATAATTTATTGCCCTAAATGCGGCATTGTTCCTGTCCCGTATAAGGATTTACCTGTGGAATTACCTAAAGATGCCCCTTTTACCGGTGAAGGCGGTAACCCCTTAGGTAAGGTAAAAAAATTCGTAGAGGTAAAATGCCCTGAATGCAAAGGACCGGCCAGGCGGGAAACCGACACCATGGCCACCTTCTTTGACTCTTCATGGTATTTCTTAAG
>Ga0265296_1002212_pt1 | contig 20090 bp, 23 predicted proteins | sample MunlanPumphouse1_FD_189073 | JGI IMG/M metagenome (GOLD analysis project Ga0265296, IMG submission 189073) | Groundwater microbial communities from a municipal landfill in Southern Ontario, Canada - Pumphouse #1 | ecosystem: Environmental > Aquatic > Deep subsurface > Groundwater | place...
CGTTTCTTGCGCTTGTCTAAATTGACTCATATCGCGACTGGAAGTATCTTTTAGACGGGTTCTATCTTTCAGAAGATACGTTGTATATTCCTCAAAATTTTCACTTCGTCTCGCCTAAACCCTCTTTCAATAATATCTCTCAGGCGCGATATAAGCCAATTTTATTCAAAACAAGAAGCGAGAAGGAAATTGCGGTTTTACCGCATTGACGACGAGCGACGAAGTTATGAATAAAATTGGCCACATCCCGAAGGGTTGCGGAAAAAATGAAATATCTCCGCGTCATTCCTCTTCAATATATCATCTGATATGATTTTATCGTCATTCCTTGATATATTTCATTTTTTCTCGCAACGCGCCAAGAGTATTATTGAAAGAGGGTTTTGAATTCTAAAGTTTTACCGACGGGAAATCTTTACGCAGCGGGTCTATACTATATACTCATCCCTATATACTTATTTGAGTGTTTCTATGAATTTAAGCGGATCAACCGAGATGCCGTTTATTTTTATTGAAAGATGCAAGTGTTCACCGGTTGAATATCCGGTATCTCCTACAATACCGATTATTTGCCCTTGCGTTATGGTGTCTCCTTCTTTTATGGAAACCGACTTCATATGAAGATACATTGAAAAAATTCCTTCGCCATGATCAATAATCACCATATTTCCATAAATCGGGTCAGATCCCGCTTTTTTTATAACGCCATCATTTGAAGCAAAAACAACCGATCCGTCGGGAGGAGCAAAATCAACTCCGAGGTGCCGAATCTCATTCGCGCCTGTTTTTCGTATTTCTCCAAATGTCCCGGTAACACGCGTATCTTTGACTGGGGCAATAAAGGGTCTTGTAAAAAAGACATTATCTGTCCGTATATTTAAAATCACATCAAGTTGTTTTTTCTCATCCGCAAGTTGCTTGATAAGCTCTGGAGCCGTTATGCCAAGTTTTTTGGGAATGCCAACATTATAAACGGGAAATGTTTTTTTCTTGACATAAATCACGCGAGTCATTTCTTCGCCACTGGTAAATACCATTTTCAACTCGTGATTTCCAGCGCTTCCAATTGGTATTGGAATAAAAGAAGACACGCTATTTTTGTATGGAAAAAACGAAACTACATTATTCATAAACGATGCTTTTTGAGGAACAAGATTTTTATCAAAAATACTCAAAAGCACAGTATCCCCTTCCTCCGGATACTGCGTGGAAAGAGATGAACGCGGCTGTGTTGAAGTTGTCTGTTTTTCAACTGCTAAATCTGGAAAACGATTTTCCACAACCGAAGTTGTTGATAAAATCAAAGAAGCTGGAATTTCCGGCGCCTCAACTACAATATTATTAGTAATATTTTTTGTATATAAAAATACGGCAGTGGGTATGGCAAAAACCAAGACGAGAAGAAAAAAATATTTCATTTCACTTTTTAATATACATCATATTTATTTTAGACGTGAGAGAAACTCATTTTTAAATTCCAAAAATCTGTTTTCTTTTATTGAATTTCTAATCTGCTCCATTAAAGAGTTGAAGAAAAAAACATTATGAACAGTCGCGTAGTACCCTGCTTTTTGGTCTTTCGCTTTAAATAATCCATACAGATCTTTTTTCTTGATCCCGGCTGAACACGCGGGGCATAAGCACCCAACCTCAATAGGACGCGCGTCATCCGCGTACTTTGCCTTAGTAATGTTAAATCGCCCATTCGCAGTCCACAAAGATCCGTGCCTTGCCTCACGAGTTGGTATAACACAGTCAAATGTATCCACTCCGCGCTCAACTCCTTCAAATAAATCATTTATCTTTCCGACTCCAAGCAGATGCGTTGGCTTTTCATATTTCAAGTACGGAATGATCCAATCAAGCACATCGGTCATTTCTCCTTTTGAAGTTCCGCCAAACGATCCGCCGATAGCATACCCGTCAAAATTATGGTCTGTTATAAACCGCGCGCTTGCTTTTCTTAAATCAGGAAATGACCCTCCCTGGATTATGCCATAAAGCATTTGCTCGGGATTCTTTTTTATACTTATTGACCGAAGCGCCCACGCGCGCGTCAGTTCCATCGCTTTTTTGTTATACTTCCACGAGTGGCGAGATGAAGTACAAACATCCAAAGGAAGAATAATATCGGCGCCAAGTTTTTCCTGAATACGTATTGATGTCTCTGAATCAAGAAATCGCTCTCCCTCATCATAAAAAAACACTCCTCTGTCGGAAATCCGAACAATATTTTTATCCTTTATAAAAAAGTTTTTAAATGATTCTTTCATTTCACGTAAAACCTTCCGTGATTCGCTTTCTTGTTCATAACTGCTTATGAGTAGATTATTTCCAAACTTTCCCGTCATATTTTCTCTCCGCGCGCCTAAGGAAAACACCTGATACCCGCCACTATCGGTCATAATAAGGCCGTCAAATCCTAATCGTTTATGAAGCCCTTCAAATGAATCAAGATCTTCCCCCAATGTTTTCCACAAATGATATGTGTTGGAAATTATTATCTGCGTTTTTGTCGGCAAAAAATCAGAGGCGTCCAGAGTTCGTACGTTCCCATAAGTTCCGACAATTACATAACTCGGTGTCTCAATAACCCGTTTTCCAATTGTAAAAACACCGCAACGGGCTTTAGTTTTCATATCCATTTTTGAAACAGTAAACATTGCCATAATATGCCTTATAAACAAAATAGAACCCACATACAAAAAAGTGAGGAATTTTAAATTTTAAATAAATACCCACATCCTCACATTCCTATGTAAGCGCGGAAGGAACCGCGTCTGGCGGAGACGAAGGTGGAAAAATTCAAAATTTTAAATTTAAAATTCTTTTATCCCTCTCCAACAAAAGACGGGTAGATATCAAAAAGCGCGAAAAGAAAACTCAATGTAAGCGGTCCAAGTAAAAATCCTAATGGACCAAAAAAGTTAATACCTCCCAAGACACTTATAAGGATAAGAAACGGATGTATTTTTACATATCGCTCAATGAGTTTTGGCTTTAAAAAATTATCAATAGTACCCACCATAAAAATACCCCATAAAAGCATTCCGAGCGCCGAAAGCGGGCTGTTTGCAAAAAAAAGATACACGGCCGCCGGGAAAATAGTAAGCGTTGTCCCAATGAACGGCACGAGAGCGGTCACAACCGTAATTATTCCCCACAATGCCGGTTGCGGAACACCAAGAACGAAAAATCCAATGCCGGCAACTACGCCCTGGATAAGAGCTATAAAAAGCGTTCCTGAAATAACCGAGTTTACAGCGATGGTCATTTTTTTAAAAATTTGCTGCGTATGCTCTGAAGAAAGCGGGCTTTTGTCTACTATGAGACCGCGCAGTTTTTCCCCGTCTTTCAAAAAATAATATAACGCGAAGATGCCGACAAATACGTTCACTGTAATTTTGGCAATGCTTGAAAAAACCGATCCAAGATTTTGTACAAGCCATAAAATCACCTGTTGAATATAATCATTAAGATTTTTGCTGATGTCTTGCGCGTAAGAAGAAATGTAAGTGTACTTATCAAGCGAAACGAGCCGTGGAATAAATTCTATTGGTCCTCCCGAAGAAAGGCGGGAATAAGCGCTTGCCGCCTCTCCAAACACCTGTATCCCCAAAAGAACGATTGGAGTAATAACAACAATTAAAATCAAAAGGATAGTCAAAAAAGCCGCGAGTCCTTTGTTTCCGCGACAAAATTTTACAACTCTTTTATAAAACGGATGAGCAATAATGCTGAAGGTAAGTGCGATAACAAGACCGGCAAAATAAGGCCATACAATAAAAAAGGCAAGCGCAAGCGAGATGGCAAAAATACCAAAGAAAAAATATTCTCGTATACGCATATTTATCATTGTTTTATTATAGAACAAAAAGGGCGATGTGGAAATATTTTATCCCCGTCTTATATGGCGAAGCGCGTACGCGAGCGTTGCCCCAATCTTTTTTCCCGGATTGAAAATATTTTGCGGGTCAAATATATCCTTTACATTCTTAAAAATGCCATATATTTCATGTCCATACATTTTTTCCAAATAAGGACTTCTGATGAGGCCGTCATTATGTTCCGCGCTCATTGATCCCTTATATTCAAAAATGAGATTATACACCTCATCCATCACGAGCGGGATCTTCGCGCGTTCTTTCTCTTCAGATAATTTCATAAGCGGTATCACGTGAAAATTACCATCGCCCATATGTCCGGCAATCGTGTAAAGCAAATTATACTTGTCTAAAATCGCGTAGAGCCGCGGAAGAAACTTCGGAAGATATTCTGGACGAACAATAATATCGTCAACAAACGGCGCCGTTCCTAATCCCCTGATTTTTTGGCGCAATAGATTAAAACTTTCCCTTCGAATCGCCCAATATTTTTCTGACTCCTCTTTAGTCCGCGAGATTTTTGAATCAACGGAAAATAAATTAAGCGCGCGCTTTAATCCATATAATTTTCTATCAACTTCTTCTTGCGTAGATTCTTCAAACTCAACGAGCAACACCAGCTTTGGCATTCCGCGCTTTATGACCATAAAAATATCCGGAAGAAATGAAAACGCCAAAGAAATCGGGTTTTTCGCGAGAATTTTTATAAATCCTGAAAAAAATTTCAGAGCTAATTTAAATGTGTGGTCGTCAAATGATTCAAAACTTGATGGTCGAAACGGCAAAACGGCATTTATAATATCTACCAACGAACCCGTATCTTTCAAAAAAATAATCATCATACCTGTATTCGGATTGTGTCTGACAAGTTTTAATTTTATCTCGGTAATAATACCAAGCGTTCCCTGCGATCCGACAAAAAGTTTTGTTAGATCAAATGTTTTCTTATCCCAAACATCCCAAACATTGTATCCGGTGGAGTTTTTTGAAACATTCGGTTTTGCTTTTTTTATTTTTTCATAATTACTCTCTATTAATTCAAAGATCTGCTTATAAATTCTCCCGTCAAACATATTTTCTTTTATTTTTTTAAAAAGATCCTCGCGAGAAAGTGGTTTTATTACATACTCTTCTCCGTCAGTAAGCACAACTTTGATTTCCAAAACATAATCCTCGGTTTTCCCATATTTCAATGTTTTCTCTCCGCCCGAATTATTCGCAACCATACCGCCAAGCGCGCAAATTTCGCGCGACGCGGGATATGAGGGAAGAAAATATCCAACCTTGAGCGTTTCCTTTTCAAAATCACGATAGAAAACTCCGGGTTCCGTTCGCACGCGCGCGTTTCCACCGATGAGTATAACCTTATTTATACGATTAAAATGCTTTGTAAAATCAAGAACAATTGACTCGGTGAGCGGACCGCCCGTCATATCAGTTCCAGCGGAACGCGCCGTTATAGAAAGTTCCGGATAGAACTTTTTTTGACGCGTGACAAATGAAACAATCTTTTTTATATCACTTGTGTTTTTGGGAAATACAACCATCTTTGGCAAAACCTCAAAAAGACCCGCATCATGACTATATTTTATAAGAGTTTCCTTGTCATTAAAAACTTCTCCTTCCAAAAGACCATTTATATCTTCAAATATCATTGTGTTTATAATAGCATTAAATAACGTCACAAAAAATCTATGAGCGAATTCCACACATCTACTGGAGATAATTTATCGCCGGATTAGATTACGACGGTTCAAATCACAAACCCCGGCTTGACTTCGTATAAACGAAATCTAGTAGAGCGGGCAAAATTCTAACGTTTAAAATTTACGTTTTGTTTTTTAATGTTTGTTTATTTTCAATCTATCTCCAATTTCAATTACCGATGTTTTTATCATTCCCGACGGAAGTTCTAAAATATAAGGAAAGCGCGGATTCCAAAAAAACATTCTATTGGGAACGAGATTTTCTCTCAAAACAAAAACGCGCATCTCTTTATCACAAACAATAACATCTATCGGAAATTTCATACCAAATGTATGTATTCCCCACCGAGTTTTTACAAAAACCGCGCGTGGTGCGGATTTTCCGATAAGCCCGCTTGCTTTTTCAAAAAGATTTTTCAAAACTATTATATCATCAGCAACAATGGTGTTTTTAGCGAGATTGAAAAGAGTCATACAAAATAATTAAATGTTTTAAAATTTATTCGTTCAAAATTGTTTTCAAAATCTCTATATTCTTTTTATCGGGTCCTTCGCCGGCAAATCCCGGAACCTCTAAAATCCACGCAGCGCTAAATAAAGACAAAGAAAAATACGGGCAACAATGAAAAGAACAATACAGCCAATACCAACATAAAAATTCTCTTTTTGAGATTCTTGAACTGGTTAATTTTCTGCTAAAATTATAGGGTATATTAGAAAATATGTCAATACTTGACTTTTAAATCCTCGTAATCTATAATACATGCAGATATTTAAAAACATTAAAAAGGAAATGTCATTATGAACAAGAAAGAAACAAGAAAAAAGGCGGTATGTGTCTTTTATAAGCTTGGGCTAACGATTGCCCGATTAGCCAACGCAATAGAATTTAGCGAAAGCACTATAGCTAACGATCTAACTGAATTGGGTGGTACTGTTATTTTTGAAAATCGCCCATCTTTTGCCGGCGGATTTGAAAAAAGGTTAGATCTTTTTTCAAAAATTTTCTTATTTAAAATCAACCAAAAGTTATCCGATGACTGGTGGATAAATTACTTTGATACAAGGCCGTCCACAGATCTGATCGATATGATCTGGCAAGGCGTAAATAAGGAAATTAGTCTTAACAGACTTCGTCTTACATTAAAAGGTTCTTGGCGAACGCTTCAATATCTTTCGCGTGGAATTCTTAAATCCGGCATCAGTACAAACCTATTGCGCGCGCTTTATTCGGATCGTGTAATAAATAACGGAATTGGTGATGGCTGGAGGTGTGATATCAACACCAGCAAGCAAGAAAGAAAATTTATTCATGAATTCCTTGTAGAAACATTACAAGGTCATCAGCTCCAGAAAATTACGGCTACATGTACAAATTTTGAAGAACTGGTAAACGCACTGGTTTCAATCTTCAGCGAATATGTGCTTGAATCAGACTATAAAAACACATTTGCTATATTTCCAATAAGGGAAATGTTGAAAGATTGTAGCTATCTAGAACAAGTTGTATTGAAATCGTACTTTGGTTTATTTAATGAAAAAGCATACACACTTGAAGAAATTGGAGAAAAATTAAATTTGACCAGAGAAAGGATCAGGCAAACAAAAGAAAAAGCATTACGTTGCATGAGATTCCGTTTAAAGACATGCAATATTCAGATTCCATTAGCTCACTATCCTGGCTAATATGTCATCACAAAACAAGAAAGGAGCGTGTCTATGGTTGAAACCACTGTATGGGTTCAACAATAAAATACTGGTGGCATTTATATGCTCGTTATACTGTTGAGGATATGGGTCATGATTTGTTTTACGGAGACTTCCAAGACTTCGCCAGAGCAATGAGAAATCTTTACAATCCGCATTACAGGAATGCGTTTCTTTTGGCAAATTGTCTAATGCCTGATGGCAAATTTATTTCTGCTAAAGGCAGTAATCCAAAAAAAATCATCTCTCATATTATCTCGCAATTTAACAGCGAAGATAAATACACCATGGAAAAATCCAAATAAAATATAGCGTAAGCTATATCTCTGGTTAAGATGCTCGCACATCTTGAAACTGAATTATTGCGAAAAAATCAAATTGTGCCAACTTCGGTTGGCACTTTTTTATTTATAGATGTATTAAAATTCCTGTTTAGTATTTTTACCAAACCATTTTTGAGATAATTTTTTTATATTGGGAGTTATATCCGTTACTAAGATTTTTGCATAATTATATTCCGGCATGGCTTTTTGTATTGCCATAGCAATAATAAACCCACCCAACCCCGAATCAAAAATCCCTATATGCATTTTTTATTATATATTAGTACACAATGATTGGAACTAGAATGCGGGTAAAAATACCTGCATAAGTTCAGATACATATGAGACTTTTCGGCTTATCGAAAAGTCATGTAACAATACAATAAAACAAAGGGTATCAAGGGCATTGTAAGTGTATATAACGATGCGTTACGCTTTCGGGATATGATTACTAATTCAGCCCAAGAGCGAGTTCGTCTTCGCTTATGCGTATACCTCTCGCATTCCTCAATCCATACCGCGGACTTTATACGAACATTCAAAAAAGTTGCGCCAGTATTGCTCAACGCATATCCAGACAGACAATGGATCAGAGTTTGCGGATCATTTTGAATCGTTCTGCGACACATCGGGCATTATGCACTTCCGTACCTATCCGCACTTACCCAAGATGCAAGGCGAAATTGAAAGATTTAACCGGACATTGTCAGAAGCGTTCATTTCCAGAAACAGACACCTTTTGGCTTATGATATTGAGGAGTTTAAAAGAGAGTTAATGGAATGGCTGTTATGGTACACACCAGAAGACCACACTGGTCGATTGGACTTATTTCGCCACTGCGATATATTTGTAATAAATTAACTGCCGAACAGTCTCATATGTTATAGACGAGTACGTGGCTTGACAAAATAGTATAACCTGTTATACTCTGTATAGAATACCTTACCTTCATATTTAAAAGTGAAGAGAACATGGTAGAACATTAAAAATTTCAAAATAATAAAGGAGATACAAAAATGAAAGCTCTTATACTTCAAGAGGAATATGAATCTGATTTAGTTGAGGCAATCTCGACTGTTGCAAAAAAACTTGGTATAGACCTTGTTATACCAAAGGAAACAATGCCAGAAGTCTTTGCTGAAATTAATGAAGTACCTGAAATAGTTATTTTCCCATCTATTGATGGTAGTTATTCCAAAAATATTTTGTTTTTGGTAATTAATTTTTTTCTCATAACATACAGAGACGTACCACGTCTTATTGTTATAGGACCACATGGTTGGAGCGACATTGATAGAATATGTCTTCCGAAAGACAAAATCCTAGGAATATCTCTTAAATCCATTATCGGAGGAGAAAGAGAAATAATAGATCCCGCTGGGTTCCTGGGGATAACAAAAAAATACCCAGGAAATTACAAGTATGACGAGGAAACATACCAGAGAAGTCTCCAATTAGCACTTGAAGAATTCATAATGGAAAAATCCAAATAAAATATAGCGTAAGCTATTTGAAACTGAATCTCGCTATGTTCATCCCGGAAAACGAATTTTGTTTTCCGGGACTTTTTATTTTAAAGATTCATTTTATTGAATTAGATTAATTTTCAATCTATCTCCAATTTCAATTACCGATGTTTTTATCATTCCCGACGGAAGTTCTAAAATATAAGGAAAGCGCGGATTCCAAAAAAACATTCTATTGGGAACGAGATTTTCTCTCAAAACAGAAACGCGCATTTCTTTATCACAAATAATAACATCTATCGGAAATTTCATACCAAATGTATGTATTCCAAACCGCGTTTCAAAATACATCGCCCGTGACTCATTGTATTTTGTAAGCCCGGCGAACTTATCCTTAAGCGTTTTTGCAATTTCAACATTCTCCACTACAACACAATTTTTTGTTTTATTGAAAACAACCATAATCAAAAGTAATAAATAGTTCTCCATTCTACAATTCGCGCGAATTGTAGAATGGACAAAATATCGCATAACTATGTAAAAATAGTAACAATACGTTTTATGTCTTTAGGCATATCTCCATTCATAACATAAAACACGTGTCCGTCCTTTCCTTTTGAATCCAAGACATCAAGCCTGTCAAGAAGAATAAGATGCTTTGATGCTGATTTAAAAGAAATATCAAGTTCTTCAGCAATATCAGTCACGTTCATAGGTTTTTTCTTTTCCGAAAGAAATTTTATAATTTTCACGCGATTCACATTGGAAAACATTTTGAAAATTTGAACCCAATGTTTTATGTCTTTCATGGTTTGTGCTATATTTTTATTATACCACATCTATTCTACAATTCGCGCGAATTGATGAATTAATTAAAATATGCGGGAATGGTTAAAAAAACTCTCCCCAGAAAATCAAAACCAGCGACAATATACCAAGTATAATACCAAATATAAAATGTTTCCTATTACTACAGCGAGAATCGCCGACGCAACAGAAAAAATAACCGCTCCACGAGCGAGTCCAGATCCGCTCTTTAATGCAAAAAACCAAAATGAATTAACTACCACGTAAAGAAAAAATGCGCCAATCCAAAAAATCGGTTTTGGCTTAAGAGACCATTCTTTTGCAAATATATCAACAATCGCCCCAAAGAGAGTTAGTAACGCGAGAAGGAAAATCCATATAAATAGGGTTAGAAAAGCGACCTCAAAATATCCACATTTTTCTTATCCGGGCCCTCGCCGGCAAATCCCGGGACCTCTAAAATCCACGCGGCGCGCGCGAGTCGTTTTTCCTTTGCCAATTCTATAAATCCACGCATACCGATATATCCCTCTCCCACATTTTCATGCCGATCATAATGTGAATTATACTCCGTCTTTGAATCGTTCGCGTGAATAACAACAATATTTTCAACACCTATTTTTTTATCAAATTCATCAAAAAGATTCTTGATATTTTTTTGCGTGTATTTTTCTATCATACCGCTCTCAAGCGCGTGCGCGGTATCAAAACAGATTTTCACTCTTTGTGAATTGACCTGACAAAAAAGATCAGCGAGCTCATCAACTGTTCCCCCAATTTTATCACCTCCTCCCGCGGTGTTTTCCATAATGAGTTGAGATTTTCCAGAAACAATTCTTAGTATTTCTTTCATTCCATCTACTTGTTGCTTGAATGCTTTTTTTCTATCCATCCCCTTTGATGAGCCGACGTGAAAGATAAGCCCGTTCGCGCCAATCGCCTCCGCGATAGTGAGATGATCTATCAAACTCTTTACTGATTTTCTATATATGTCTTGTGATGTGCTCGCGAGATTCACAAGATACGCGGCGTGAAGATATACCGCCTTAATGCCACTTTTCGCCAAATGCGCTTTGTATGTTTTTATCTCATTTTCCTTTGGTATTCGCGCGTACCACATGCGCGGCGATGAACCGAAAATCTGCATCGCGTTCACTCCAATCGCCTCTGCGTTTAGAACCGAAACATATAACCCGCCACTTGTTGAAACATGCCCGCCTATAAGACGCTCTTCTTTTGATTTCACAATAGTTATTTCTTTTTATCTGGGCTGATTGTGTTTTTAATTTCTTTAATATCAAATTCAATTTTTTCTATTTTCTTAAATATCTTCTGAACATCACTCTCCTCACTTACAATTTCTTTCTCTGTTTTTTCAGCAAGTTTCCTTTGCGATCTAATACCTGATATAAGAATGGTATCCCCAATAAAAAATGAAACAAAGAGCCCAGTCATAAGAAGGATAATAACACTTACAATAATTGAGCCGGGACCGTACAACACGGGAAATTGTTCCGCTGTCTCCCACACGCCCTTCCAAAAAAGCACTATGCCGATTCCGCCTATAAATGTGTATATGATTGGCCTGTGACTCAACGCCCCGCGCACATAATCTTCAAGCTTGTCAAAAAAATGCACAATTGACTTTATTATGTTCATAATATTTTTCTCTTTTTCGGTATTAGTTTATCACTTTTTACCTTCTTGTGAAATATGGTGTAATAGAAAGGTATATTGGTAACGCTTTCGTTAGTTTTCAGGAAATCTTGATTTTGCGCGAAAACACGCTATCAAATTTCCCCATACCGATAATTTTCGGTTATCAAGCACGTTCAATCGCGAAAGCAATAAACAAAAATGTGAAAAATAGAGGCGCGTATTTTATGAAAATGTTATCAGAACTAAAAAAGAAAAAATAGGAAAAATAAAGAATTATTAACTGTTATGTTATAGCATAACACCCTAAATAAAAATAAATTAATCAATTATGAGCCCAAAAGAAATACCATTAGAAAAAATAAGAGTGAGGAACAATTTCTTCGCTCAAAAACAATTAATTTTAATTTTTCAAAGTTTACTAAAAAGAAATTCAAGAATCGATAAAAAAGATGCGTGAAATTATAAAATGCGCTCTGAGCGGGGAGTTTTGTTATTTCTTTTTAAATATCAAGAAGAATCTTTTTGTTGCCTCAAAAATATTAGCAAAGAAATTAGTTGGTTTTTTATCAATAACAGCGAGCGCGCTCTGTGTCGGATATTTGAATTTATGTTCTTCAACCTGTTGCTGTGTAGCAGTGTCGTTTCCGCTAAATCTGAAAATGGAGTTTCCTTTTTTCTTCACTGAAAACGTTACTACTGCAAAAACCTCATCACTACTGAAACCTCTTGAATATTGCGCTGTTTTTGTCAAAACACCATTTTCTATATCATCGTTATTATCACGGCTGTTAAAAACAGGAGCCCATCCATTGTTGTAGGTAATTGACTTGAATTTCACGAGATCAGTTGGATACACAAGCTGCATTTTCGCGGAATAATTTGTACTATTCGCTCCGGCATGCGCTACGACAACCACATCAAAATCATCCTCGTTTGGAATTAATATGTTGTCAGGAAGAATTGAGAACCATGGTCCAATACCGGCGTTTGTTGATGGTGTGAGAATCGGGCGAGGAGTTGGGATTGATTGGCGAATTATTAGAAATATATTGTCTGAAACGTAATCTTTAATCTCGCTTGTTAAGTTTCTAAATCTCGCGTATACGGTTTTTGATCCCGTACCCGACGTCAAAACCCAAGAAACTGAAGTTTTGTACGATTCCCATTTCGCTTCAGTAAATTTATTATTATTTGATAAAAGCATCTCCGTCGCGCCGTTTGAATAAATCCTCAAGTTTACAATCTCGCTGAATGTAACAATGCGTCCGTCATTTATAAGTATACTTGATGGGATAAATGGATTGCCGTTTCCAATACTTACGCTACCGCCGCCGCCTCCGCCTCCTCCGCCTCCTCCGCCTCCTCCGCCTCCGCCGCTTGTAGTTATAACTGAAGTTGCGGCAAGAGGAGAATAAGAACCGTTAGCGCTAATTACCTTGATAGCAAAATAATATGTTGTGCCAGAATTGAGTCCCGGAACAGAGGCGCTTTGCGCTTGTCCTGATACTGGCGATGGAACACCTGACACTTGGAGCGCCACGTTGAAATTACCGTCGGTAATCTGACTTGTTGAATAACGCGTATCAAATCCAGAAAGACCCGGCTCATTTGGAGTATTCCATGTCAAATTAACGCTGTTTGTTGTCGCTGTTCCCGCGAAATTAGTGACGGGAAGCGGAGAGTTAAGTTTTTTTGTTGTTGAAACGATAATAAAAATAGGATCGGAATTTGCTCCACAAATATTTAATATTTCAAGACCCATATAATATGTTGTACCTGCTGTAAGTCCGCTTATATGAATTGTCTGATCCGTGTTGCTTTGGGGTTGTGGAGCTCCAGTCGCTTTCGTTCCAAAAAGAAAGTTTGCATTATTGAGAGAACTCGTTGCGTAACGAATATCAAATTCAGTAAGTCCTGATTCTGGAGATGTTCTCCACAAAATGTCGGCAGATATATCTGCTGAAGAAAACGAAATGTTTGAAAGCGGAGATGGTTTTATACATGTTGATCCGCCTCCTCCGCCTCCGCCGCTTGTAGTTATAACTGAAGTTGCGGCAAGAGGAGAATAAGAACCGTTAGCGCTAATTACCTTGATAGCAAAATAATATGTTGTGCCAGAATTGAGTCCCGGAACAGAGGCGCTTTGCGCTTGTCCTGATACTGGCGATGGAACACCTGACACTTGGAGCGCCACGTTGAAATTACCGTCGGTAATCTGACTTGTTGAATAACGCGTATCAAATCCAGAAAGACCCGGCTCATTTGGAGTATTCCATGTCAAATTAACGCTGTTTGTTGTCGCGGTTCCCGCGAAATTAGTCACTGGGGATGGGGCAGAAAAAGAAAGCGCGTTAGTAATGCCCACCGACATGGAGAAAAGAAAAAATATCAATAATGGTACTGTTATATATACACTGTTTTTCATTGGATAAATATAGCACGTTATTAATTTATTGTCAACGTCATTATTCAATCTAACGACGTCCGACGTCATTAGATTATTAGCATATTTATCTGATATATAAAAAGAACCCCCCTCAATATTGAGGGGGTTTGACGAAATTTATTTCATCAGAATCATTTTCCTGATTTCAGAAAAATTACCAGCTTGGAGTTTATAGATATAAACTCCAGATGAAAGATTTGAAGCGTTAAATGTTGCTTTGTATCTTCCTGCTGGTTTTTCTTCGTTGACCAGTGTTGCAACCTCTTTGCCAAGAATGTCGTAAATTTTCAAGTTCACAAACTGATAACTTGAAACTTGAAACTTTATAACCGTACTCGGGTTGAACGGATTCGGATAGTTCTGATGCAAAGCGAATTCAATCGGGATTTCATTTTCCATTTCCACATCTGTAATGAGCGTGGTTAGAAAATTTTTAACTTCTGACCAATCGCTTGTTCCCCCTAAACCTATCGCGCGAACATGCCAATAATACGTTGTGGAATAATTCAAAATTCCAGATTGAACATTCGTATTTGTTGTAATTACAGTTCTTTGAAAAACTGTACTACTACCAAAACTTGAGCTGGTCGCAATTTCTATTTCGTATGATGAGGTAAAATTTGTATACGACCATGAAAAATCTGGAGTCAAAGAAATACCAATTGCATTATTAATAGGATAATAAAGCGTCGGTATTTGTGGTTTTTCAGATAATGTTGTGAAGTTCCACACAGCGCTCCAGTCGGATGTTCCGGCTGAGTTGGTTGCCGTCATCCGCCAAGAGTACTGCGTACTGTTTGCTAATCCAGAAATCTGATAACTGATACCGGTGATTCCGGATTGGTCAAGCACCACCACGTTTGTGACGGTATTCAATACCTGTAAGCGATATGAAGTCGCTCCAGATGAGACATTCCACACAAAGGTCGGATTCGTAGGAACATTAGTCGCGCCATTTACCGGTGAAACTAATATTGGAACAGAAGGAATAACAATTCCTGATGTGGTGGTAAATACCCACACATCAGACCATTCTCCATTGCCCGCGGAGTTAATTGCTCGAACTTTCCAAGAGTACCGCGTGTTGTTCGCGAGACCACTCAACGCATACAAAAGATTCGTCGTTGTTTGATCAAGAACAGACACATTAGTTACTGTCACAAATACCTGAAGCTGATAACTTGTCGCTCCTGTTGATAAGTTCCAAGTAAGAGTTGGGGTTGTGGCAGTACTGGTTGCTCCGTTTGCTGGTGACACAAGAGTCACTTTGGGCGGAATATTCAAAACTCCCGTCCCATCATCAATTAAAGTTGTATCTCCCATAGAAGAAACAACGGCGATCTTATTTATTATCCAAGCGCGATCTCCTGTTCCCCCTTGACTGTACGATAAGTGAATTCCCACTCTTTTAAAAGTGGTTAATCCGTTATTTATTAACGGAAATTCTTTCACTCCTTGAGTTCCTGGGGAAACATTTGAAAACGTTGACACGGACTGCGCCGCGTCTATCCCATTATCAAGCGTGAGAACGGTGTTGAGTAATCCACCTACCCAACTTGGTACTTTGTACCATATCAACACCTTTACAGGCATCGATATTGTTGATGAAAATGTTTTTGCCCACACACCGGCTGATATAAGACCCGGATTAATGTTTAAAGAATCTGTGGACAAAAAAAATCTATACGCTGAACCGGAAATATATCCGGAATCCGTAACCATTGTTACGGAGTAACTTTTCAGACCCTGCTGGCCTAAAAAATTAAAACCAGTATTTGTCTGCCCGAAAGCAGACACCGCAAACAAAACAAAGAAAAAACTTAATAGCTTTTTCATTTCTTCACCTCTTTTTATTTATTTAATTGTTTAGAAACTAACCATAATATATAACAATATCTAAAATATGTCAAATCTATCATAATTGACAAATATATCTAACATCTGTTATGTTTCATTCAGATTCAAACTTAAAAATTTAATAATTCTAATAAAAAGGAGAACGCGAAATGAAAACGACATTATCAGCATCAATGGTTATTGTAACCATTTTGATTGTCATCTTAAGTTTTGTTGGATGTTTTGAACAATCTGACAAAAAAAAAGATGGAGGTATTTTAAAAATTAAAAATCCTCAAAAAATTGAAGCCAGTCAAAATGGACTTAAAAACGGAGACACACTGAATATCAAAATTTTCGGTGATATAGAAAAAAAACTGATTGTTAAAACCGTTAAAACTCATACACAAAAAAATGTAGTTGCTAAAGAAGAAAAAAAAGAACGGGTAGAAAAACAAACTACCATACCTGAAATAAAAATACCGGAAAAAATTATGATAGTAGTAACTGGGAATATAACAGTTACTACGGATCAATCGCTTCAAAAATTTGTTGATGGTCTAAACAATCTTCCTCCGACTCTTCCGAGTTGGAAGAGACCGTCAAAAAAATCAGAATATCATGACTCCACAAAAAAAAGTAAAAAACATTTCTCTTTAGAAATGTGGAGTCATGGAGATGAAAAATAAGTTTCTTTCTATATATAGGCGCCTAAATTGGCGCCTTTTTATTTGACAAAATAAATAAAAGCTGTTATTCTGGCAGTAGTAATTTAACAAAAATAAGGAGAATTAAAATGAAAAAACTCGTAATACTTGTTTTTTTGCTTGTATTAGTTGCATATAATACAAGCGCGCAATATTTTAAATTAGACGTAAATAACGTCTTTTTAAAAGGACAAGAGAAAGATTATACTGACCAGAACTGGTCAGTACAGGGGAAGTGGATAGTGCAAGAAAAAAAATGGCAAAGAATTGCCATAGTTTTTGAGGGAATAGGATCCACAAGGCCCCGGGAGGAAGGGAGACCTGTGGGTATCAGGGGATATTTAGAATATTATCCCCTACCAATCTTATCTTTCAGGATAGGTGGCGGAATAAGCTCTTTACCAAAAGATAGGGGGAGATTTATTGTCGGGGGAACAGTAAATAATGAAATATTTTTCTTGAATGCCGTGTTTGAAACTGGTGGTATGACGGGTGTTTATACAGAAGGAAAAATTCTTTTCAGACCTTTCAATTTTTTTTCTGTAGGAGGTTTCATCTCCTATAATGATAATCGGTCGTGGGACGTACAGGACGGCTACGGCCCGTATGTAGAATTATCCATTTTAGACACCCCATTATCTTTTTATGGAATGATGGTTTTCCCATGGTCTCCCCAACGCTATGGTGAAAATCCTAATAAGTTCGGGGTCGCTGGAATGAAAATAACATTCTAAGCCCCTAATTTTCGAGAGCGCGATGCGCTCTCTTTTTTATTTTCCTACCATTTTATTCACTATCCACACAGCAAGCGCAATTGGTGTTTTTGCAAAATTCATAATTCTTTCTCAAAATTAAAGGGTGACAGGAATACTGAATTCCTAATTGTTATTCTATCTCAAAAACCTTTTCTTTATAAAACGACCCGGAAACGAGTGTTATCGCGTACGCGGGAACCCTAAAATATTCCGCGAGCGCTTTGATAATCGCCTTATTAGCAGAACCATCAATCGGCTTTTCCCGCACATACACAATTAAATGTTTTTCGTTTCCCCTACTCTCTTTTATTTCTTCTATTTTTGAAACGCGCGCCCCTGTCTTTGCTTTTGCAAAAATCCGCATAGATTATTGTTTCTTGTAAAGATCTTTGTCAATTGTTCTTTCAAAACAGGTCTGACCAACATTATGTTTCCAATTATCGCCCCATGAACGATAACCAATTGGGCTGGGCCCTTCAAAGTCGGGATCGTCCATATTGGAAGTTGAAAACACGGCGCACAAAGAGAACGTTTCCGCGCCTTTTACTGAATATAAATAACTGCTTGTGGCATTTGAATCAGGATCGCGCGGAATAGAAAAACCGCTTATATCATCTTGAAAATTTGCAAGATCCTGCGGAAGTTTGTTTTTTGTCTGCCAATAATTTAAAATCTGCCATTGTATTGTCTGTAAATCATTTATACGTTGTTCATCAAACTTACGCGCGCGTTCATTCGCGGGAGATCCCACAATAAAAAATCCCGCGATAACGGTAAAAATTACAATTCCAATAATGGCATAAATAAAATATTTCATACTATTCTTGCTCCTTATGGCGTTTCATATCCAAAATGTAATATGCAAAAACAGAACCGGAAACAAAGAATACCGCGAGCACCTTCAAAACAAATCGCGCGGTAAGTTCGCCTCCTAATAAATTAAAGATAAGTAAAATTACATCGCCAATGCCAATAAGCGCGGCAACAAAAAGCGTAAAATACACAAGCCATTTGCGAACGCGTGAAACGAGCAAAAGCGGATTTTTTTCATAGCACTTCGCAAGCGCCCGCTCAGTCATAATGTATACGGGAAATACGACAATAAGCGTGGATATCGCGTAACGAATGGCGCTATACGCTGAATTGACGGAATAATAATTTTGTAACGGATCGGGAAAATAAATATTGATATACTGAAAAAGAAGCACAAGAAAACTGATGGCGCTCGCGTACAGTGTTACTGTGGCAAGTAAATGCAAAAAAAACTCCTTTGGCGATGCTTTATAACTTGGCGTATCCATTAGCGCATATTATATGAGAATAAATGAAAAACTACAAGAAATTATTGAAGTTCAACTTTAATAATTATTTCTCTTCTATTTTATCACGGCCCCGGGTAAAACATCATGATCAGGACGAAGTAAAACAACACCATCATCATCGGATGTGGCGAGAAGCATTCCTTGACTTTCAAATCCCATAAATGTCTTCGGCTCAAGGTTCGCGACAATCACAATTTCTTTTCCAGCGAGTGATCCCGAATCATATGCTTTTCCAATACCTGCCAAAATCTGCCTGTTTTCAGGTTCCCCTTTTTCATTTTTATCACCAACATCAACTAGTAGCTTCAGTAGTTTTTCAGAATTTTCCACGCGCTCTGCGTTAACTATTTTCCCAATTTTTAATTCAATTTTTTTGAAATCATCAAATGAACATACACTCATATTTCAATCATATTACACTTATCCTATGTCTAACGAAACATTCCAACTCTATTTTTAGGTGAGTTCAAGATATATCTGAAGGTTATACAGCTATATACGGCATACGAAACACTACATATAAAAATCTCACATTAGGCGGGATTTTTCTTATTTCGCCATAAATTTCTGCATTATCACATTTCCTTGATCGTCGGCGAGCGGAGTATCTTTTTTATAATTAAATAACTTATCCCCATCATCATTATAAAGCGCCGCGTAATAGGTCCCACCAGCGATCATTGGACGGAGAAGTTCAACAAATTGATCGTCATACGTTCCTGAAATAAACCATTGCGCGCCTAAAATATTTCCAGGCGCCCCATCTCTCTCTTCTCTAATAACTACCCACCCGGGATTTGCAAACATTACCGACTTAATTGACGCGGTCTTGTTAGCCGGCTGATCAATTGTTGAAATAGATCCCTTACCTTCAACGGAGGAAGTTGAAGATGCGTTAACTTCTATAGCGGGCGTACTCGTCTCATTCGCCATATTATCAGACGCGGGAGCGCTTACGGGAACTGAAAAAAGAATCCATGAGATACCGAAACCGACCACAAAAGACGCTACCGCGGTTATAATTACTTTCTTCTTCTGCCCATCCATTAAGAAGTCGTTTTTTGTAGTATCCATATGTTATATTGTATCACGTTTATAAAAAACGCGCGTTACGCTTTTCGTATCATCTTTTCAACTTCAGACCGTGAAATAAGGTCGCGTTTCTGTATCTCCTTCTCCACAAGCTCCCGAATCGTGTCTTCAAGCATATTTTTGCTTTCTCCAGCTCGTTTTGCAAATTCATTAATCTGACCTGAATTCATATTCTTCATCATCTCGGACGCCATTTTGAACTGGTCAAACATACTCATACAAACAGTATAAAATAAAAAGTAAAAAATGAAAAGAGCGTGGAAAAGTTTTTAGTCAATTTTTATTGACTTGATAATTTATTAAAAATTATTTTTCTACTTCCCTTACCGCCGCGCGATACTTACAAAAATCGCAATCGGCTCCAGAAAACGGCATAACG
>Ga0265296_1002213_pt1 | contig 20082 bp, 24 predicted proteins | sample MunlanPumphouse1_FD_189073 | JGI IMG/M metagenome (GOLD analysis project Ga0265296, IMG submission 189073) | Groundwater microbial communities from a municipal landfill in Southern Ontario, Canada - Pumphouse #1 | ecosystem: Environmental > Aquatic > Deep subsurface > Groundwater | place...
AGGTCCCCGCCCACGGCGAGGCCCTCGGGAAGGGCCCGAAGCTCGGTGCAGCCGTCCAGGTACAGGTCCCCGCCCACGGCGAGGCCCTCGGGAAGGGCCCGAAGCCCGGTGCAGCCGTCTAGGTCCACGTCCGCGTGTAGGAACGAGTCCGCGGTGAAGTCCTCGAGGGTGAGGGCCTCGCCGGCGAGGACGCGGTTACGGAGTGCGAGGGGTGCGGTCATTGGGCTTCAGTCACACCGGCAGTACCGGTGCCCGTTCAGCTCGACGATGTCATCCTCGTCGTCTTCGTCGTCTTCGTCTTCTGGCTCGTCGTCACACGGGAGGAACCAGCCACAGCGCTGCGCTGTGGACGGTTCCGGGCCTTGCTTGTCAAGGTCAAAGCTTCCGAGCGAGTCTTCCGCGGCCCGGTCTTTGGCGTCCTTGAGGCGTGAGTACACGTAGACCTGGCCGTCGTTCGCTGCGTTCACGATGCCACCTAGGTCCCCGGTGAAGTGCCCGCCGCCCTCCTCCAGGACAACCGGGGCCTTCCAGGTCCCGGCCTTGGTGAGGGCCGCCACGAGGTACCGCTTCCCGACCTGGACCACGCCGACTTCGCGCAGCCCGCCGAGCTTCCGGTGCCCGGACCAGTAAGGGAGGCGTTGATTTCCGGCCGACACAAAGGTCTCGTTCCAAACCATGTAGTTGTTCACGACTCCTCCGGAAAGTGTAACCGTACGAAGTCTTCTAGCGAACCGAACTCGGTCGATTCGGAGCCGTTGTTCGTCTCGAACGGCGCGGTGTTGACAGCCGGCAGCACCGCACCAATCCGGTCAGCGAGCACCGCCAAACACGGGAGCCAAGCAGCGTCAGATAGGGCGTATTTGGCGCGCGCGTCGAAAGACGTGTAGAGGTGCCCAACGAACGCGTATGAGTGTACCGGGGTGGCGCTGATTTCCAAAGCCGGGTGGGCGTGAATGGGGCGGTTGTAGGGCCGCTCGTCCGACAGGCCCGCGATCTGGAACCGGAAGAGGCCCTTGTCGTGCTCCCAGACTAGGACGATGTCCAAGGTCGGGGGCCAAGACGAGTCGCCCGAGAACGACCGGGCCACGATCCGGTCCCAGAGCCGGCGCAGGCGCCCATCGAAGCCCGCCTCGAAGGTGATGCTCGGGAGCGGAGGATCGGTGACAAGCTCCACGGTGCGCCGGTAGTATGTCATGAGGCGAGACTACTCCAAGGCCGGGCGCCGTGCTAGGGCCGGTAGACCTTCCCTTTGACGCCGGAGGGCTTCCGAACACCCTTCAGCTCGGTGCAGCCGTCCAGGTACAGGTCCCCGCCCACGGCGAGGCCGTCGGGAAGGGCCCGAAGCCCGGTGCAGCCGCCCAGGGACAGGTCCCCGCCCACGGCGAGGCCGTCGGGAAGGGCCTTGAGCCCGGTGCAGCCGCACAGGTCCAGGTCCCCGCCCACGGCGAGGCCTTCGGGAAGGGCCCGAAGCCCGGTGCAGTCGCCCAGGTACAGGTCCCCGCCCACGGCGAGGCCTTCGGGAAGGGCCCGAAGCCCGGTGCAGTCGCCCAGGTACAGGTCCCCGCCCACGGCGAGGCCGTCGGGAAGGGCCCGAAGTCCGGTGCAGCCGTTCAGGTCCACATCCGCGTGCAGAAACGAGTCCGCGGCGAAGTCCTCGAGGGTGAGGGCCTCGCCAGCAAGGACGCGATCACGGAGGGCATTGGTCACGAAGGGAGCCTACTCCAAGGCCGGGCGCCGTGCTAGGCTTCTGGTATGCCACAGGAACATACACTCGAGCATATCCACGCAGCCTTCCCGTGGCTCACCCGGGCCAAGGTCCGGATCCTATGGGAGGCCATGCACGGGGGCTTCGCCCTCCCCGAGGACGACGACCGGTACCGGCAGAACTACAACCCCCCGGACGAGCACCAGCGCCGGATGGACCTCGTCAACGACGTCCTGGGCGGGTACGGAGTTGAAGGTGGGGCGGCTTTTGAGTACGTCAACATGGGCGACACCTATGACATGACGGTTGTCTACGACAACGAGGAAGACGAGTGGCACCTGATGAGCTACGGGGATTACGTGGAGGCCCTGGAAGGCAACGCGGCGGAAGATGCCGAGTGTAATGAGCCGGACCAGGACACGGGATGCGAAGATGAAGACGTGGACTAAGGTCGCACTCGCACTCGCGGCGTGGGAGGGCGCTTGGTGGCTTCGCCGGGACCACCGGCGGGTCAAGCTCTATGGTGAGGCGCGAGCCTTGGCCACGCGGCTCGGCCTCCCGTTGGTGGTGGTCGGCGCGCCCGACCGAGGCTCGACCGCCAGCCCCGGAGCCGGGGACCTCGTGATCGACATCGGGCCCTCGTCCGTGCCCAACTTCCTCCAGGCCGACATCACCAAGCGGCTGCCCCTCCCGGACAACAGCGTCGTGGTGTACGTGTCCTGTGTGCTCGAGTACGTGAGCGATTACGCCGCGGCGGTCCAGGAGCTGAAGCGCATCTCCGGTGGACGGCTGTTCGTCGTGGGTGTGGAGCCGTGGACCCTGGCCGCGTACCTCTATCCCGGGCGGAAGCGCCTCGTTGACGAGGTTCGACCCCTTCTCGGTCTGGTGGGCCTGGCCCGGACCGTGTGGAAGAGCCGATGAGGGCGTGGATCAAGGGCGCGCTCGCGTTCACGGCGGGAGCCTACATCTACGACGTGGTCCTGCGGCCCGGGTTCATGGCTCAACGGGCTCGGGAAGCTGCGAACCGGCTTGGCAAGCCCGTCATCAACATCGGCGCGGGCACGCCCTCCAGCAGCCTCCGGACGTGGCTATTCGGGCCGACGACTTGGGGCGACGTGAATGTCGACGTGGCAGGCCCGGCGGGTGTCGTGGGCTATGGCGACATCATGCACCTCCCCTACCCCGACAAGACCTTTGGTGCGGCGTTCGTGAGCCACGTCCTCGAGCACGTGGAGGACCCGGTCGGGGCCGTGCTGGAGATGGCCCGGGTGGCGGACACGGTTTGGGCGGTTACGCCCCGGTGGTGGGCCCCGCACACGTGGCTCTACACCGACCACCGGTGGTACATCTGCGACAACGGGGACCTGGTGTCGTTGTGGCGCTCGGGCCCAGTGTTGAACAAGAGGCTGCCATGAAGCTCCGTGAGCTGGCCGCTGCGGCCCTGGACCGCCTCACCGAGGCCCTGGGGGAAGAGGACGACCGAACCGTGGCGGTCTACGTGACCGACGGCTGGGTGGACCTCCGGGGCCTTCCGGACGCCTTCAAGGCCCGGTTGGGTCTCGGAGGCGGCGCGGGAACCCTGTACTTCCACCGGCCCGAGAAAGGGCCGATTCAAGTCAAGACCCATACGGACCTGGGGATCCGGGTCGAGGAGAAACCATGAAGCGAACCTTGGAGATGATTGCAGCCAGCGACGATGACGGGGGCCCCTTCTTTGCCGGTTTGGAAGCCGCTGTGGGAAGCGCCGAAGTCATGCGTCTGGCGGTGTTCGATACTGTGTCCCCGACTGACGTGGCCGAGGGCAAGTTCTTCACAGCCTTCGCGTCTCCGAACATTGGCCACCGGGACCAATGCAACATGCAGCGCGCGGGGTGTCTGGCCACGGATGGATACTACCGGATCAAACGGCTGCTGGTTGGTGCGCCTATCGAGGTTCTCAAGTCCTGGGCTTCTGCCCGGGCAGTCCTACACGTGGGACTTCAACCCCTGTTCTCGATGCCCCTGTGGGGGCCACCGGACCCGGAGACCGTGGGCATCCGCATTGAGCAGGTTACCCCAATGGGCTGGACGTTCATGGGCTGGGAACTCGCTGCGGGGGGCTTCTTTGTGTCGCCGCGCCAGCCTTTCCACGTGCTTGTTGAGGCGCCGGCGGAGTGCCATCCAGGCGGGGACCTGCGGGTGGTCTTGGACGGGGACACGCTCCGGGGCGTGTAGTAGGAGACTCGATGAAGTTCCACGTCGCCGTCATGAGCCGGGACGCGGCCCAGAGCACCCTGGACCTGGACACCCGGGGCGAGGTCACCCACGTCATCTCGATCGGCGACCGGAACGATCCGGGGCCGCCCCTGCGGGCGGGCTCGCGCCCGGTCCTGCGGCTGGCGTTCGATGATGTGTCCCGCCCCCACCCCGGGTACTACGCGCCCCAGCCCCGGCACGTGGCGCGCATCATCGCGTTCGCCCGGGCGATCCCCACGGGTGCGGGACTGCTGGTCCACTGCGCCGCGGGCATCAGCCGGTCCCCGGCCGCGGCCATCATCGCCCTGCTCGCGGTCCACGACCCGCACTCGGCCCGGGGGATCGTGAAGCACGCTTTCAGGGCCTGTCGGTCCACGGACACACCACAACCGAACCTCCTGATGCTTCAGCACGCCGAGGCTCAACTCAGGTACCGCCCGGGTACGGTTGTGGGCCTGGTTGAGCGCGAACGCCGGATGTGCTCGAGGATGGGGTACTGAGATGAGACGCTACAAGAACCCCTACGTCACCGCCCCCGCGCTCCAGGGACAGCCCCTCGCCCGGGCGCGGCAAGCGCTCGGGCAGCTCTCGGACCCGGCCCACTTCAGGGCTTTCCAGAGGCTCGTGGAGACTGGGAGCGAAGACGTCGGTTCGCGCACCTGGCGAGACGTGAAGGAGCTGGGGAAGCTTCTTCCGCTTCCGGCTCCGGTCCTGGAGAACTTCGACCGCACACTGGAACAGGGTCAGGCCCTGAACGAGGACCGCTACTGGCAACTGGCCCAGGATAGTGCGCTCCACAGCGCAGGTGAGACCCTGACCTCGGTCGGGTTCCGGCTCCGGGACCTCCTCGGCGACGAGCAGACCCGCGATGACTTGGCTGTGGTTCCGGGTGTGCTTCCGGAGCTTGATGCCGCGGCCGATGCCCTCCAGGACTTCCTGCGCGCGAAGCAGCTCCTCGACGACCGCAACGCCCAGGACGAGAAGAACAAACCCCGGTCCCTGGGCTGGGGCAGCAAGGGTGGCCTCACCCACGACATCTGGCCCCCGACCGTCGAGCAGGTCGAGGTACTTTGGCACGTCACGACGGCCTACCGCGAGGTCCTCGCGACGGGCCTCAAGACGAGTGAGCAGCTCCGGGCCGAGCGCGGGGACGTGGCCGGGCTCGGGGGATGCAACACTGGTGAGAACCGGGTCCCGGGTGTGAGCTTCACGGCAGGCTTCGACATCGCGGTGGGTATCCACCAAGCCATCCTCGACATGATCGAGATCATGAACGGGCCCCGGACCCCGCAGTGGATCATCGGCTGGGCCGAGGACAAAGGGCTTGCCGTGCCCCCGGATGACTACCTCTGGAAGTTCATCGAGATTGAGCACTACGACCCCAACAAGCCGCTCAAGCCCGGTCAAGCCAAGGAGCTGTTTGACCGTATCCTCGTGGAGCTGCATGCCCAGGGCCTTCGGTACAACCCGGTCTTCTTCGGGGTCCGGGCCGCGACCTTCATCGGGATGGACCCCGAGAACGTGGGCATCATCGAGGCCACGGTTGACACGACCGACCCCGGTGTGGGCTATTTGCGAGGTATGGAAGAGTGGCGCGTCCCCCCGCGGGCCATTCTTGGTTTTGGACCGGTGGGGTCACAGGCGGTGTCATGACACGGCTCCTCATGAAGACCTCTCAGCGCTTCTCCCAGGCCGCCCAGCACCTCCGGATGGCCGAGGACGAGTTGGGCGACACGGCGGAGGATGCCGAGCGCCTGGGCTTTGACGTGCAGGAGGAGTTGGTGGGCGTCGCGGGCCTGCGGGCGCGCGTGGGCGAGATGGAGGACTACGCCCGGAAGAGGGGGAATCCGTCCGTCATCCGTGGCGAGTGGTGGATCGATAACACGGGTTACGTGGGCTTTGCCGACGGCGACGTCGGGGACGAGAACCACGAGCTGGTGGCGTTCGTGTCGGCCTTGCAGTTGCAGGACTGGCGACCGGGAGACCCAGAGATCAACGCCGGGGAACCCCTCACGAACGAGGCTATCGACTGGCTCCGGGAGCGTAACGTACCCGATGCGGTCATCCGGTTCTTTCTGAACGGCGCCGACGCGCGCGAGTACCAGATCCGGATGAACGGCTGGATCCGGGTCAAGAACGACACGTTCGAGATGTGGGTCTTCGACGACGAGGCCCTGAAGCGCATCCAGCGCTTCGACGGCTGGGACGAGGGCGCCGAGAACTCGGAAGAGCCGGTGAACATCTACGAGGGCTCGACCCGGAAGCTTCTGTCCGCCCCCGTCAAGGTCCTCCTGGCGGCCCAGACCGCCGACGCCGTGAGACATTTTGCGGATCCGGTGAACCCTCGGCACTGGCACCGGGAGAAGGAGAACAACCCCCTTCACGAGCACCGGGCCCACCTCCAGCGCCCCCGCGGCGTGGAGTTCGTGACCTACCGGCGCAAGAACTTCGCCTACAGTGACGGTGTGGACCGGCCCATCGACGTGACGTTTGGCATCCGATCCACGCGCGGGCCGCGTGGCGGGTGGACGGTGCCGGTGACCCTGCACTTCCGGGCGAACGTGTGGACGGTGGGCGAGGCGCGGGCTTGGTTGAAGCGGATGAACCTCAAGGTCAAGAAGTTCGAGGAGAGCGTTCGGGACAACCCCACCGAGTTGTCCCGGGGCATCGAGGAGGAGTTCGAGCACGTGTCCGACTTCCCCCATCCCGGCCTCACGGACCGCCAGCTCGCGACCCGCATCGCTCGCCGGCACCTGGAAGAGGACCCGGCGTACTACACCAAGCTCAAAAGGCATTTTCGCTAGACCCCCCACCGGATCCCGTGTTATACACTCGGGCCATGGCCCGGCCCCTCCCAAACCTGACCTACACCCCCGTGGCCTACTGCGTGCGGGTCACCGGCGAAGCCCTCGTAGCGGCCCAGTTCCTGCCCCCGGACGGGGCCTTGCAAGGCTGCTTTGACACCCAGCTCACCAACGAGCGCCCCTTCCTGATCAAGAACATCTCGGCCACGGCCTCACCGGAGCACTTTGGCACCTGGAGGCACGTGACCATCGGCCTCGAAATCGGCGGCCTGTGCGGGGCCATCCTGTCCATACACGCCGTGGCCCAGGGCTTCGAGTTCGCGGGGATCTTCGTTGAGTCCCGCCAGGCCTGGTGCCTGCGCTTGAAGTGGGACGGGACCGGGGAGCCGCCGGCCGGGGCCCTGTTGGTCGGGGTCCAAGGCTGGATCCTGAAGGGCTACTAACATGTCCCGCATCCGCAACCCGCGTGAACTCCTCTCCCGTGTCTTCACCGCGCGCACGACCGGGGGTGCGGTCGTCGCTGCCCAGTTCCTCCCCCCGGACGGGAGGCTGCGACTGTTCGCGGACCAGGCCCCCTCCCAGAGCCAGTCCTTCCTGCTCTCCCAGGTCCGTTTCCTCGCCCCGCCCGAGGTGCTCGAGACCTGGGAGAACGTGGTCGTCACCGTTCGGATAGGGGCCAGGGACTGCTTCTCGTCCCAGCTCTGGGCCTGGGGGAATGCCCACATCAGCCCCCTGCCTCCGTTCGCGGGCGTGGTCCGGGTCTTCCCCAAAGGCCTTTTCGTGGCCCCCAACCAGACCTGGGAGGTGGACCTGTTCTGTGACGGGAAGGGGGTCGTCCCGGACGGCGAAGCCGAGGTGCGCGTGGTGGCCGAGGGCATCCTGACCCGGGACATCGACTGATGAAGCTCCTCGACCCCGCGCTCCTCGACGAGCACACGGCCTGGATGGCCGAGATCCCGGACCAAACCCTGGACGGCCTCATCTGGGACTTCCAGAACATCTACGACGGCTGGGTGGCCACGACCTTTGCGGGATCGGTCCGGAGCCTGTTCGGGATCTCGGACGACGCCCACCGGCACTTCGCGCCGTGGCCGGGGCTCCATCCCGTGGTGGTGGATCTGTGCCCGCACGGAGGCCACTTGAGGTGCCACTACCCTTTCCGGGACCCGCTGCCGCTCACCGTGGCCGCCACGAAGGTCTTGGCCGCAGTCGTGGCCGAGGCACACCCGGATCTGCTGACGACCCCCGCGGACGACCTGTGGGAGATGTTGAGCCCTCGGCGCGCGGGCATGGCGGACGACCTTCAACGAGCCTTCTTGGCCTTGGCACCCCGGTGCCGGAACAAGGACCACCACGTCTTGAGCGACTTTCTTCCTGATGAGTACGAGGTCACGTGACATGACGACCACCCGCCGCCGCTACCGGGTCTTCAATACCTGCACCGCTCACGACCATAGGACCCCTACCCGCCCCCCGGCCCGCCGGGAGATCGTCAATCCTGGGGCACTTGGCGCGGTCGGGATAGCCCCCACGTGTCAATTTCCTCCTTGCAGTTTTTCGACATAGTACGCTACAGTGTCGAAACACGGCCCAAAAGGGCCCAGATCAGGTGCCCGATTCGGAACCTAACCCCTTGAAATCATTGAGGATTTGATGACCCAGACCAAGAAGCCGTCCAGGAAGCCCACCCCGATCGTGCGCTGGAAGCGCCGCACCCGCGCCACCCTTCCCGAGTTCACCGGGACCTCTTGGGAGGCCGCCGAACAGTTCCTCTCCGGACAGCCCGGGGCCTTGGACCCGGCCCTCCGAGACAAGGTCCACCAACTTGACCAAGCCCTCCACGCGGTCGAAGCCCGGCACCGGTGGTCACCCACGACCACCACGCCCCCGGACAGCCTCATCTACGCGCCCAACGCCCTCGAACGTGTCCGCGCGGGCCTGGTCAACGCCCGCACCGCGAGCTGGCAAGCCCTCTCGAGCATCGCCTTGACGGGCGTGCGCCTCGCGGCGGACACGTACTTCGCGGCGCGCATCGCGGAGGTGGACGCCTGCCGAGAGGTGGGCCATCCTCTGGTCTTGGTCTTCCCCCGGAGGTGACCGTGCCCAAGGCCCTTCGTGACCGCGTCCTCGCCGGCGAAGTCCTCACCCTTGAGGACTTCACCGCGGACTCGTTTCTACACGCGGACCTGTACCTGTACGGCTGCACCGGGCTTCGGGCCCTTCCCGAGGGCCTCGCCGTGGGCGGAGGCCTGTGGCTGAACGGCTGCACCGGGCTTCGGGCCCTTCCCGAGGGCCTCGCCGTGGGCGGGAGCCTGTACCTGGACGGCTGCACCGGGCTCAAGGGTGTTCGGAAGCCCTCCGGCGTCAAAGGGGCAGTCTACCGCTAGGAGAGCCATGTCTAGCACCCTTCGCGCCCGCGTCCTCGCCGGCGAGGTCCTCACCCTCGAGGACTTCACCGCGGACTCGTTTCTACACGCGGACGTGGACCTGGGCGGCTGCACCGGGCTTCGGGCCCTTCCCGACGGCCTCGCCGTGGGCGGGGACCTGTCCCTGCACGGCTGCACCGGGCTTCGGGCCCTTCCCGACGGCCTCGCCGTGGGCAGGTACCTGAACCTGCACGGCTGCACCGGGCTCAAGGCCCTTCCCGACGGCCTCACCGTGGGCGGGTACCTGAACCTGACCGGCTGCACCGGCCTCCGGGCCCTTCCCGACGGCCTCGCCGTGGGCGGGAACCTGTACCTGTACGGCTGCACCGGGCTTCGGGCCCTTCCCGAGGGCCTCGCCGTGGGCGGAGGCCTGTGGCTGAACGGCTGCACCGAGCTTCGGGCCCTTCCCGAGGGCCTCGCCGTGGGCGGGGGCCTGAACCTGGACGGCTGCACCGGGCTCAAGGCCCTTCCCGACGGCCTCGCCGTGGGCGGGAACCTGTACCTGAGCGGCTGCACCGGGCTTCGGGCCCTTCCCGGCGGCCTCGCCGTGGGCGGGGACCTGTACCTGGACGGCTGCACCGAGCTTCGGGCCCTTCCCGAGGGCCTCGCCGTGGGCGGGGACCTGTACCTGGACGGCTGCACCGGCCTCGTGGCCCTTCCCGACGGCCTCGCCGTGGGCGGGAACCTGGACCTGTACGGCTGCACCGGGCTCATGGCCCTTCCCGAGGGCCTCGCCGTGGGCGGGAACCTGTCCCTGAGCGGCTGCACCGGGCTGAAGGGCGCTCGGAAGCCGCCCGGCGTCAAGGGTAACCTCTACAGTTAGACCCCCTAGCGCCGGCGCTCCTCCCGGGCTACTTTGGCCGTACACTTGCACCCCTCCCTCGGGGTGCTCCGGAGGTACGGTCATGGTCCTCATCAAAGTCCCCCAACCCGTCGACGAAGGTCCCTCCAATCGGCGCTCGGTACCTCCTCCTGGGAGCCCGGAGCGCCGGGCCTGGGAAGAAGCCGTCATGGCTCGTCTTGGAGTGCCTGGAGCCGCTCAGGTCGCTCCGGCGTGGTCCCAGGCCAACCGGGCCCGGGCGGCCTTGGGTCGCGGCGCCGTCATCGAGTACCAGGAGGCGCACAACGAGGCAATGACTCGGGCCTCCCAGGCCAACGCCGAGCGCACCCTCGGCCTTCCCGACGTAACGACGTGGCCCGCGGCGCCCTACGACTACCACCATGGGCGTCGAACCGCCGCCCTGGCGGTCCACATTGGCCAGGACCTGGGCCTCGGAGCGCGAGACCTGGAAATCGTCAAGCTCGTGGGCTTCCTCCACGACGTCGGTCGGGCACTCCCATGGTCACACCCGGACCCGGAGCACCCCAAGCGCTCGGTGGAGCTGGCGGAGCGGGTACTTCCTTCTGTATGTACGGACCCGGACCTCCGACATGAGGTCTGCCGGCTCGTTTTGGGGCACTCGGGGTGTCCAGGGAGTGACCCCCGCGCCGGGTGCGCCTGGGACGCCGACATGCTCGAAGGGGGTAGGCTCTGTCCAAACACGTCCGAGGGCGCCAGGGTTGTCAAAGCCCGAAATGGGGTTTTGGTGACTTCTTGGGCGAAAGCCCCCGAGCACCAACTTGTCTACCGGAAGTCCCTTGGGTGGGTCGGCTGAGCCCCGGAGCTGTTTTTTTGTTCAGTGGTGGAAAACCACGGCGATCAAGCCCACGCACAGTCTGAGACGAGACACTTCGCTTTTTTGGACCTCGAGTCGTGTACGCGAACGATATCGAGGACTTAGGTCAATTTTGGCCCACATACCCCGAGTCGTGGCCCAAATGCTGGGCCAAAAAAGGTTGAGGATTTCCAATGCGTTAGGACCTCTGGCCCAGAAGTCGGTCTTTGTTTTCACCCTCTTTAGATAAAGTAGTTGTTATTCCGGATCCGGATCAACTCTCCCAATTCCAACAACAACTATAACTACCCCGCGCACGTGCACGCGCGCGCGTAAAGGGGAAAACCAAAAAAGCCGATCTCTGGGCCAACAGCGCCAAGGGCTTGGAAGTTCTCAGCCTTTTTTGGCCCAGCATTTGGTCCACGACTGGGGGGTCGTGGGCCAAAATCGGACCTAAGTCTATGATGCCTCTCAGGCCCACGACTCGATGTCCGAAAACCCGAGTCGTGGCCGTCGATATACTGTCGTCGGAAAAAGCGCCTCCACGTACAGCGCCCGCACCCGGGACCGTAGGGCGCCCCGAAAAATCCGGCTTGACTCCCGTTTCGACCCGGCGTAGGGTCGTTTTCGTCGGCCAGCTCCCGACGAGGCCTCACCCACGACGCGCTTCTTTCTGTCCTCCAGCGGATCGAAGCGCGTCGTGGCGTTCCAAGGCCGCCTGGAGGACCCGTGACGACATGGATCTACCCGGATGCCTTTTCCTCCCCCGTCGATGCCGCGGCTTTCGACGACCTCGACGCCGAGTGGACCGACGCTCTCAGCTACCCCAAAGACATGACTGGCGACGACAAGCGGCGATGTCCAGCCGTTTGTGGCGCCGAGTTTGCCGCGGGCACGACGTCGAGAGACGAGAGCCCGACCAATCTCCTGGCCATCCATGCCCTCATCCTCGACGTGGATGTTTGGCGCCCGGACCGGCCCCCTTTCACTCTCGACGAGATCGTCGCACATCTCGACGGCGTCCGGTTCATCGCCTGGACCACGTTCTCGTCGACCGCGGAGCTTCGCCGGTGGCGCGTCGTCATCCCGCTGGCAGCACCGATGCCTCCTCGGCGCTTTCACGCGCTCTGGACCTGGTTCAACGAGATCCTCGACAAGACTATGGCGACGACGACCTGCACGCCAGGGCGTTTCGGGTTCCTCGGCGGCGTCGGGTCGGAGGCAGGTCTCAAAGACTACCAGTTCCACATCCACGGCGGGTCGCGGCTCGACTGGACCCAGCTTGACCTCGTCGAGTCCGAGACAACCGTGTCCCGTCGGGCGCTTTCCCCCGTCGACATGTCCCGGGGGTCCGACTGGGCCACCGACGACCAGGCCCTCGACTCAGCAAAGCGCTACTATCGTCACGTCGGGGAAGACGTTGAAGTCGGGTCTCGCCACGACACGCTTCTTCGAGCCTCTTGCCGGCTCTGGTGGGACTGGGCCGCCCCCGACGACAAGTTTGTCCGTGACGTCCTTGAGCGCATCAACGCAAACTTCCCGGAGGCCAAGACCGAGGCCGAGGTTGAGCTTGAGGTGCAAGCCGGACACGACCGAGTCTTCGGCTTGAGCAGAGTGGACCAACCCGCGAGCTACGGCGCAGAGCGAGAACCGACCGCAAGGGCAACCGCGACAGGCCTCGCTGACGCAGCCAAGTCGCTCAGGAGGCACAATCAGGACTCAGCCCGCGGTGCGGGAAGGGCCCTTGCCGGTTTGGCCCGTGGAGAGGCGTATAGCGAGCCGGCCGAATCCCGGGCCTTGCTCCTCCAGGCAGCCGAAGCGGCGGCTCAAGCGTATCCGTTCGAGAAGCCTGAACGCATGCTTGAGCTTCTGAAACCCGGGATCGAAGCCCAACGAGCCCGGAACGGGATCCTCCAGTCGCTCCCGACCGACGAAGAGGTCCTGACCAAGATCCGGTTCGTCCAGACGAGCCACCGCAAGAGAGCCGAAGAGCGCGCTCGCGCGCTGAAAAACAACCTCACCCGGCAGATCAGCGCCGCGACGAAGGGCAAACGCGACACGCCATATACGGCGAGAGAGATCCGAGCCTGGGAATCCCGGGGTCTCACGGAAAGCCGCTGGATTATGGCCCACGGGAGCAGCTTCTACGTGTGGGTCGAGGGCGAGTACATTGGTCCCGTTGTGCGGTCTTTGGCCCTTGAAGCGGTCGGCATGTATTTGTCCCCGGCCTATGAGCACCTCCGTCTGAGCTGCGTGAACAAGGACGGAATCCCTCGCCCGCGCCCTCTCGGGGAGCTTCTTGTCGACTACGGCACGATCGTCAACAATATTGAGCGGTCCGTTCGCGTTGCCCGGGGTGAATTGGACGAGACGCGGGGGGTGCTGATGCTTCCCGCGGCGCGCGTGAGAGACCTTCAGCCGCAGCACTCGTCCGCAGTCGAGGGCTGGCTTCAGGCCTTGGCCGGCACGAAGTACGAGGCGCTTTGCCAGTGGCTTGTCACGGCTTCGTATCCTGACCGGCCCTGTGCGGCCCTAGTTCTTTGCACCGGGGAAAACAGCGGTAAGCACCTCTTGGCGTGCGCCTTGGCGAGGCTGTGGACTACGGGTCCACTCCCGCGGTTGCATAGCTACACCCCCGACCAGTTCGAGGACTGTCCGTTGGTTTTTTGCGACGAGCAGTTACCGCCCGGTTGGCGCCGTCGACCGGGACCGGCGCTGTGTGAGCTGCTCTCCGAGGAAAGTCATCGGGCGCATCGGATGTACCAAGATCCCTATGCCGTTCTCGTCTACCCCCGGTTGATATTTGCGGGCAGCAGCGTCAACGTGCTCGCCGGGGTCGAGAAGGACTCAGACCCCGCGGAGGCCCGGGCCCTGGTGGAGCGGATCTTGTACATTGACCGCGCCGGGAGCGCGGCGCGTCGGGTGCTCGAATCGTATTCGACTGTGGCCCGAACGGCCTTCGTCGATGACGATGTGTTGGCTCGGCATGTGTTGTGGCTCCGGGACCGATACAAGCCGGATCCGTCGAAGCGCTTCGGCGCCGGCGGAGCTGACGACCAGTTCATGCGGGCGTTCCTTGTCGGACGGGAGGATACTTCACAGGTGCTGGACTGGGTCTTCTCCTTCGTGTCATCCAAGACGTATTCGGCCCCGGCCGTTGTTGCCAAGGATGGTAAGCTTTACGCGCGTTCGACGACCATGGCTGCCACTTGGCGGGCCTTCGATGCAACCCGGGTACCGATGAAGACCCGGTTGCTCGGTATTGCGCTGGCGGCCTCGGGACCGCGGCGGGCGAAATTGGAGTTCGTCGGGCGTGACGGCGCTGTGAGCCGGGCGTGGTACCGGGCCGTGGACATGGACCTGTTCGTTGCCTGGATGAAGCAGGCGCAGGCCGACGTGGCGTCCTTTGCCGAGGACATGCTCCGCCTCGAGGCTAAGTACCCGTTCAAGGTCGTGCACGTTCAAGACACTGACGAGGACACCGACAATGGCACCGACTCCGACACTGACGATCCCCCGGCTCCTGCTTGCTGAACCCCTCCGGATCGTCCCCCGGCCCGGGATCATCCCCGCTGATCATCCCCGCCAGTCCGATTTCCAGTTCTTCCGGGCGGACGGGTCCGAGTGGATCGGGAAAGCGTTCTCACCAAGCGCGGTCGTCACGTTCTGCGAGTGCCAGCGCAAGTGGGCCTGGCGCGCACTTGACCGCAAGAACGTCCCCGCAAAACCCGCCGCGGCACTCGGGACCGCCACGCACGCGGAGCTGGATAGTTGGTTGTCGCGGTCCATCCCACCGACCTCCCCGCTCCTGGTGGATAGTGGGGCATTGGCGCACTTCCCGATGCCCCGCACCCCCGGTCTGGTCGCGGAAGGCCAGTTCGCCTTCCGGATCGTGGTCGCCGGGCTCGCCGGGCAGGAGTACAGCGCCGGGCTCGCCGGGCTGGAGTACCTCTTCTGGGGCCGGAAGGACGTCGAGATCCGGACCATGCCACCCGCGGTCATGGATCTGAAGACGACAAAGGACCTGATCTGGGCCAAAACCCCCCAAGAGCTGCTCGAGGACCTGCAAGCGGCGGTCTACGGGTGGGACACGATGCTCCGGGCGCACTGTGACGTCGTGGACCTGAAGTGGGTCTACACCCAGACCCAAAAGGCCCGGGTCTGTAAGCCGGTCCCGGTGCACCTGGAGCTGGCGCAGGCCGAGAAGGTTGTCCTTGCCAAGGTGCCGGCCTGCAAAGAGATACTAGGGATCCTAAGCCAAGGCTTGACAGCTATACAGTTGCCAGCTACAACGGGTGCCTGTAGCGCATACGGAGGTTGCGAGTTCCGAGACTTTTGTACTGATACCAAACCCGGGGCGGCCGGCTACATGTCCCGCCTCAAACAGACACGCCTCGAGGGCGCCCGGCGCGAGGCACGGCCCGATACGACGGTTGCTCGACTTGGCGTGACGGAGACGAAGAAGATGGCATCGATCCTTGAGAAGGCACTAGCAGCGGCGAAGGCGAAGGGCCCCGTGGCCCAGACTCAGGCGGTCGCGGCGGCTGCCGCGGCACCCACGGTGGAAGTGATGACGGGCAAGGTAACGCCGGCACCCACGCCGGCCGAGCCCACGGTTGACACGAGCAAAGCGGAACAGATGGGTGTGGTCCTCCCGGAGACCCTCGGGGTCCGCAGCGTGACGGTGGCCCCGCGGTCCGACGGCATGTGGGTGGGCAAGGACGAGACGGGCGTCATCGAGCGCGTCGCAACCTCGAAGGACGGGGCGCGCGACGTGGTCAAGATGGCGATCCTGACCGAGATCCGGGCGGCCCAGAAGGCCGCGGCGGCGCCCCCGAAGTTGCAGGTGGATGTGGAGGCGTCCGTGGCGACGGGCAAGACCGTCGTCGTGTCCGTTCCGGCAAGCGAACCGGCTCCGGTTGCCGGAACGGTCGCCGAGCCCCCCAAGAAGCGCCCGGGGCGCGCCAAGAAGGACGCCGCGACGGCGCCCGCGTCGGTTTCCGGGCCGTTCGACCTGGGGTTCACCCTCCTGGTGGACGTGCTCCCGGTCCGCGGCGTGACCGCGACCGAGGCTGACCAGCTCTGGGCCCACGCCCGGGAGGAGGTCGAGCGCCTCGAGGGCGTGGACTGGCGGCTGATCGAGTACGGCAAGGGGTCCGCTTACATCGCGGCCCAGATGGCGGAGGACATGAAGACCGATGCCCCGGTCGGGACCTTCTTTGTGTCGTCCAGGACCTGCCCCAAGGAGGTCCTCGAGGAGCTGATGCGGCGCGCGGACGTCGTGCTCAAGGGCGTGATCTAGGGGCCACCATGTCGGGCTTCGGGCACGAGAAGCGGGTCTCGGACACCGTGGAGTGGTTCACGCCACCCTCGGTGTTCGAGGCCTTGAAGACGACCTTCGACCTGGACCCGGCGTCACCGGGTGCGGATGTGGTTCCTTGGATTCCAGCGACCCGACACCTCACGAAGGCCGACAACGGCCTCGTGAAGCCGTGGAACGGCGGTGTGTGGCTGAACCCACCCTATGACGAGAACATGGTCCAGTGGGCCACACGGTTCGTCAAGCACGGCAACGGGATCTGGTTGTCCTTCGCGAGGACGGACACCCAGTGGTTCCGGGTCTTGGAGTCCAAGCGGGTGGTGCTGGTTCTGAAGCCGGGGCGGATCAAGTTCGTGCCCGGTATCCCGACGGCCAACAACGATCGCCCCGGGGCCCCGAGCGTGTTCGCCGCGATGGGTGAGAAGTACATCACGGCGGTTCTGCAATCGGGGCTGGGGTCGTGTTGGAGGATGCTATGAAGCGTTCGCGTGTTGGCAAGCTGGGTACTCCAGTGACGTTGTACATTCCAGACGAACTGCGAGGCCGCTTGGAGGCGTGCTACGACAAGCTAAGGGCGCCGGGTGAAGAAAGCATAGGTGTCTCAGAGGCGGTGCGGCGGTGTCTTGTTTTGGGTATTCAGGCCCTAGAGAAACTACCGGTGAAGGAGTAGCCCATGAGCAATTCAATCGAACTCAAGGCCAACCGCGCCGCGGAGATCCTGCAAGAACTTCAGGGCCTGGAACCGGAGCTTCGCGCGGCGAAGGCCGCTTCGAACGCGGCCTCCAAGGAGTGGGAAAAGGCCAGCCGGGCCTGTGAGCAGCTTGTCCGTAAGAAAAGCTCCTTGCAGCGGGAGTGGATGAAGCTCGGCTGCGTTGAAATCCCGGAGGACTGACCAGTGAACTACCGCGCCGTCCGCCGCAGCGCCGATTTCCGACGCATCGAGGTCATTCCTCGCCGGACGGAGTACCGGGACTACACCCAGCTCCTGACGCAGTGGCTCAAGACCCCGAACGGGACGATGACGTTGCGACGGGAACAGGCCTGGGCCCTCGCCGAGATGGTGGAAGCGGGGGGAATGCTCGCCCAGGTCGAGGTCGGAGGCGGGAAGTGCGTGTGCGGGGATACGGAGGTGTTCGACGGCCAGCGGCGTCGACGAGTAGATGAGCTGGTGGGTCAGGATTTCTTTGTCTTGACAAAGCGGGATGACCACACGTTTGGGTACGCCGCGGCGGCTGCGGTGCAGAGCGGGGTGAAGCCGTGCGTCGTATTGGGGCTGGCAAACGGCGCCACGGTCTCTTTGTCGAAGGACCATCCCGTATTCACGCAGCGCGGGTGGATTCCCGTGGGGCAGGTCCAGTACGATGACTTGGTTGCGACGCCTCGGGCCGTTCCAGCGCCGACCAACGCCACGGTCGTCCCCGACGATGAGGTCATTTTGGAGGCCTACCTGCTTTCGGACGGGGGCGTTTCGCAGCGGAGCGCGCACTTCACCAATACGACCCCGGCTGTGGTGAAGGAGCTTACGGACGTGGCGAATCGTTTGGCAGACGTGAACCGAACGGTCGGGTTTGGGCAGAAAATACTGACGTCTCAGCGCCCGGAGGTGGTAGGCCTCGTAGAGATGGGGTACAGCCATGCAGCCGCGGCAAGGGTCTTGGGGGTATCACAAACCTGTGTGAGTGATATTGTTCGAGGGCGTCCGCCACGTCGCGCTAAGAGCGGCGTTAGATACATGGGCGGGGGAAAGGAATATGGCGTTCGCGGTATCCAGTGGTTCAGGCGTAAGTGGGGCCTGTACGGGTTGTCGAAGGACAAGCGCGTTCCGGGTGCGTTCTGGGCCCTCTCGGACCGGCAGGTCTCGCTATTCTTGAACAGGTTTTGGGCGTGCGACGGGTACATATCGGGGCACACTGTTGAGACTACGCTGGCATCGGAGCGGATGGTTGACGACTTGCGGTTCATGTTGTCCCGGTTGGGTATCCGGAGCCGCAAGGCTTACCGTAACGCGCGCTGTCAAACGGGTGTTTTTGCGGCGTGGCGGCTGTCCATGGCTGGGGCTGATGCGTTGAGGTTTTTGGAGATGGTCGGTCCGGTGCTTGGAAAAGAGTCCGCGTGCGCGAAGCTGAGACGTGTTCTCGAGAGTCAGAAACGAAACACGAACTATGACGTTGTTCCGATCGGTCCGGTAGAGTTTCGGGCGTTGTGCAAAGAGGGGGCGCTCGCGTTTGGTAGCCGTACCAAGGTAAAGCAGCTCTTGGGGATCTCGAACGGGCAACGGATTAGTACACAAAAGTTTCGGGCCTTTTGTGAAGCCTGGAACTATCGCGGACGGTTTGCATGGTTGGCCAAGACTGAGATCATTTGGGAGCAGGTGGTGTACGTTGGGGATATCGGTACGCAGCCAGTGTATGACCTTTCTGTGCCTGAAACAGGGTGCTTTGTGGGCAACGGTATGGTGCTACACAACACGCTTATGAGCGCCTTGGCGCCCATCGTTCTCGGTGCGGAGCGCCCGCTGCTTCTGGTTCCCGCGGCGCTCCGGGACAAGACCCTCAAGCTGGACTGGCCGATGCTCGGGAAGCACTGGCAGTTGCATCCGAATTTGCGGGTCTTGTCCTACGAGATGCTGTCCCAGGTAAAGCAGGCCGACATCCTGGAACGCATCATGCCGGACCTCATCATCCTCGACGAGGCCCACAAGGCCAAGAATCGGAAAGCGGCGCTCACGCGGCGCCTGGTCCGGTACTTGGAGGAACACCCGTGGTGCCGGCTGGTGGCCATGTCGGGGACCATCACCAAGCGGTCGTTGCGGGACTACGCGCATCTTGCCCAGTTCGCGTTGAAGGAGCGGAGCCCCCTTCCGCACCGGTACAACGACCTCGAGGACTGGGCGGACCTGCTTGACGAGAAGGTCCGCATTGACGAGGCGGACCGACCCGAACCCGGAGCCATGCTCGTGTTCGTGGGTTCCGGTGAGACCGTCCGGGAGGGGTTCCAGCGTCGGCTCCGGGAGACTGTTGGAGTGGTGACGACCGCCGCGTCGGCGGTCGGAACGTCGCTGCAAGTGCAGGAGTATCAGGTCGAGGTTCCTCCGACCATCGTCGCCGCCTTCTCCAAGCTCCGGGCGACCTGGGAGACGCCCGGCGGGGAGGTCGTGACGACGGCCTTGGACTTCGCACGGCATGCGGAGGAGCTGCTTCGCGGGTTCTACTATCGGTGGAAGTGGCCGTTTGACAAGGTGGACCAAGAGTGGATCGACGCCCGCCGGGAATGGCGGTCATTCGTGCGGAAGATCACCGGAGGTGGTCCGCGGTCGGTTCGAGGCGGCCCAGCCCAGAACTTCGACAGCGAGCTACAAGTCGCGCAGGCCTGTGCACGTGGGGCGCTGGTGTGTCCCGCGAACGAGTACGCGAAGTGGTCCGCGATCCGGGACCGGACCAAGCCTGAGACTGAGACGGTGTGGATCGACCAGCACGCGGTGGAAACGGCCCTGGCGTGGATGGCGGTGCCACAACGGAAGGGCATCGTGTGGGTCAAGCACCACGCGCTCCTCGACGCGCTCCGCGCCCGTGGCGCGCTCGTATTCGGGGCCGGTGAGAACGAGATCGTGACGGAGACCCGGACCTGCGTAGCATCCCTGGCCGCGCACGGGACCGGGAAGAACCTCCAGCGCTACAACGAGAGCCTTTGGTTGACGGTCCCGACCAGCGGCATCACGTGGGAGCAGGTCATCGGGCGTATGCACCGACTTGGGCAAGAGGCCGACGAGGTGGTCTGCCACGTCCCCTTGCCCTGCATAGAGTCGTGGTTGGCGTTTGACCAGGCACGACGGGACGCGGCGTACATCGAACAGACGACCGGGCAGCAACAGCGGCTCGGGTTCGCAGATATCATGGTGTCGTCAGAAGACGACGTTGCACGACGGGCCCTGAAACGG
>Ga0265296_1002214_pt1 | contig 20081 bp, 21 predicted proteins | sample MunlanPumphouse1_FD_189073 | JGI IMG/M metagenome (GOLD analysis project Ga0265296, IMG submission 189073) | Groundwater microbial communities from a municipal landfill in Southern Ontario, Canada - Pumphouse #1 | ecosystem: Environmental > Aquatic > Deep subsurface > Groundwater | place...
AGCTGCTGGGTCAGGGCGACATGCTCTACATGGCCGGCGGCGGCCGCATCACCCGCCTGCACGGCCCCTTCGTCACCGACCAGGAAGTCGAGGAGGTGTGCAAGCACCTGCGCAGCCAGGCCGAGCCGGACTACCTCGACCTGATCACCGACGAACCGGACGGCGACGGCGACGGCGCCTTTGACGAGGACGGCGGCGGGTCCGGGGACGACCTCTATGACCGCGCCGTGGCCGTGGTCACCCGCGACCGCAAGGCCTCGACCTCCTACATCCAGCGCCGCCTGCAGATCGGCTACAACCGCGCCGCCACCCTGATCGAGCGCATGGAGCAGGAAGGCGTCGTCAGCCCCGCCAACCACGCCGGCAAGCGCGACATCCTGGCCGGTCCGCCGCCGATGTGACCCGCGCTCTCACCAAGGAAGCCACCGAATGAACCCAGGAGCCTCCCGACGGCGCGTCGTCACCTTCTGATCGGGGCGGCCGTGATTGCCGTGGCGGTCTGGGCCGCCGCCCGGTTGCTGGGCGGGCAAATCAGCTACACAGACCATGTTGTCGATGTTGAAGTGACCCTTGTAGCGCCGCCGCCAGCGGTTCCCGCGACCAACTGACGTCCACGGGAACTTTGATCCTGAACGATGCTTCATCGGAGCGCCGAAATATGGTCAGGCTGGCGTCATGGGGTCGCCGTCTGCTTCGGGCTTGATGACGATCCGAACCCTCATCCCGAACGGGAGAAGACAAGACATGACCATTTCACGCCGCGCCTTCGGCTTCAGCGCCGCCGCTCTCGCCCTCGTCGCCGCCGCGCCCGCCTCGGCCCAGTCCAACTTGTCCGCTGAGGATCAGGCCGTGCTGCGTCAAGCTCAGGCCTATCTGACCGCCCTGACGGCGGCCCAAGGCAACTTTGTCGAAACTGGGCCCGGCGGCCAACGCCGCACCGGCAAGTTCTGGCTGCAGCGCCCCGGCAAGATGCGCTTTGAATACACCGAGCCCGCCGGCCTGCTGGTCGTCGCCGACGGCAACAACGTCAAGCGCTATGATCCGCGCCTGAACGTCTTCCGTCAGGTGCCTCTGGGGGCCACGCCGCTGTCGACCTTCCTGGCCCGCGAGGTTCGTCTGGATCAGGGCGTGCGCGTCGATCGCGTCACCCGCATGGCGTCGGGCGCCTTCGCCATCACCGCCCGCGACGCCTCCAAGCCGGCCGAGGGCTCGGTCATCCTGGCCTTCGCCGGTTCGCCGCTGCGGCTTCAGGAATGGAGCATCACCGACGCGCAAGGCTCGCGCACGCGTATCCAGCTGACCTCGCTGCAGCCGGCCTCGGGTCTGGTCGCCAGCCTATTCCAGCTACGCGATCCGACGCGCCGCCCCAGCCGCAACTAAGGCGAGCGTCACGGGGCCTGCACAGCCCTGACGTATTTTGTTGATTTGACTTTTTTCTCAGCTGTGACACTTTAGGCACAGGAACGACGGCGGTCGTTCTGTCCGCCATGGAATCATCCCCTCCCGGCGGCGAGAGAGACGAACCTGTTCAGCGCCCGGACCCGTTCCGGGCGCTTTTTTCTGGTCGCGACCATGCTAAGGCCGGGCCATGAGCCTTCGCATCGTCACCTGGAACATCAACTCGGTCCGCCTGCGCGTCGATCAGGTCGCCCGCTTCGTCGCCGAATACGCGCCCGACGTCCTGTGTCTGCAGGAGATCAAATGCACCGAGGACCAGTTCCCTCGGGAAGCCTTTGAGCATATGGGCCTGCCCTATCTGAAGATCCGCGGCCAAAAGGGCTGGCACGGCGTGGCCATCGCCAGCAGGCTGCCCATTCTCGACGGCGAAGGCCCTGCGCTCGACGTGTGCCGCGAAGGTCATGGCCGCTGCGTCTCGGGCCTGATCCAGGGCGTCGAGGTGCAGAACTTCTACATCCCGGCCGGCGGCGACATTCCCGACCGCAAGCTGAACCCCAAGTTCGATCACAAGATGGACTTCTATGAGCGCCTGACCGCCGAGATGAAGACCCGCGACCAGCAGCGGCCCCTGATCCTGGCGGGCGACTTCAACATCGCGCCGGGCGACAACGACGTCTTCAATCACAAGTTCATGCTGAAGGTGGTCAGCCACACGCCCGGCGAGATCGAGACCCTGCGCCGTCTGCAAGACGCCGGGGGGTTCGCCGATGTCGTGCGCGACCAGATCCCGGACCCGGTCAAGCTGGCCAGCTGGTGGAGTTATCGCGCCAAGGACTTCCGGGTGTCGAACCGGGGTCTGCGGCTGGACCATCTGTGGACCTCGCCGGGCCTGACGCCCGTCGTGGTCAAGGGCAGCGCGCGCATCCTCGACACGGTGCGTGAATGGGAACGGCCCAGCGACCACGCCCCCGTGGTGATGGACCTGGACGTCTAGAGAAGTTCAGATGAGAAAATGACAGGCGGTCGGGGGAGCGACCGCCTGTCCCTAGAGCCTGGCGCGAAGATCTGAGTTCAGATGCGATCGCATCTGAACCGATTTCGCTATACGTCTCAGGCGGCGCCGAGCAGCTTGGCGCCGGCCAGAACGCCCAGCAGGATCAGGGTGACGCTGCCGGTGAAGACGACGACGGCTTCGAACGAGAGGGCGTCGGCGCGGGGGTGCACGAGTTTCATGTCTGGGTCCTTTCGGCGGGGAGATCCGAATGCACCGAACATGGCCCATCGACCCGCTGTGGACAAACCACGGTTAGGCTGGGTCGAGTGAGTTCAGATCACTCGATGGGGCCGGCATGGGCCTCGGCCTCGATCCAGTTCAGGAAGCGCCGCAGCTTGGGCTCGTCGGCGCGTTCCGGCAGGACCACGGCCCAGTAGGCCAGGTCGTTGGTCAGGGCGTGATCGACCGGCTGGATCAGCCGCCCCTCCCTCAGGTCGTCAGCGGCCAGGGGCGCCGAGGTCAGGGCCACGCCGCGTCCCGACAGGGCGGCCTCCAGCGCCAGATGACTGTGGCTGAAGACCGGGCCGCGCAGATTGTGGACGCGCCGGTCAACGACACCTGCGCTCTCGAACCAGGCCTTCCAGCCCATGCGGTCGGCGAAGGGCAGGTCGTGCCAGCTTTCGTGGATCAGCACGGCGTCCAGCAGGTCGGCCGGGGTGCGCATGGCGCGCGCCGCCGCCAGCGAGGGCGCGCAGACCGGGATCAGGCGTTCGCTCATCAACCGACGCGCGACCTGGCCGGGATAGGGGCCTTCCCCGTAGCGCAAAGCCACATCGGCCTCGCCGTTCGACAGGTCCGCGATGCGGTCCTCGGCGAAGACGATCAGGTCGAGGTCAGGATTGTCTTCGCTGAAACGGTGCAGGCGGGGCGACAGCCACTTGCCTGCCAGCGACGGCAGGGCCGAGATCCGCAGCTGGCGGCTGCGGCCCGGTCGCACGGCCTCGAGAGCGCTTTCCAGCCGTTCGAAGGCGTCGGCCACGCCTTGCGCCAGGCGGCGGCCATCGGCGGTCAGAACCACCGAGCGGTTGAAGCGGTCGAACAGACGCAGGCCCAGCCGCATCTCCAGCGCCTTGATGTGGCGGCTGACCGCGCCGGGGGTGACGCCCAGCTCCTCGGCGGCCTCGCGGAAGCTGCCGAGACGGGCGGCGGCGTCGAAGGCCCGAAGCGCCACCAGAGGCGGGGTCGGGCGACGCTCGCTCATCAGTTTGTCAGGCCAAGGTCAGGGCTGGAGGCGATAGCCGCCCGCGTCGGTCAGCAGCAGGCGAGCCTGACCGGGTTCGGGCTCAATCTTCTGGCGCAGGCGATAGATGTGGGTTTCCAGGGTGTGGGTGGTGACACCGGCGTTGTAACCCCAGACCTCGGTCAGCAGCTCTTCGCGCGAAACGGGCTTGGCGCCGGCGCGATAGAGGTACTTGAGGATATTGGTTTCCTTCTCGGTCAGCCGAACCTTCTTGCCCTTGTCGTCCAGCATCATCTTGGACGCCGGGCGGAACTCGTAGGGGCCGATCTGGAAGACCGCATCCTCGGACTGTTCGTGGCTGCGCAGATGGGCGCGGATGCGGGCCAGCAGGACCGCAAAGCGGAAGGGCTTGGTGACATAGTCGTTGGCCCCCGAGTCGAGGCCCAGGATGGCGTCGGAATCCGAGGACTGGGCCGTCAGCATGATGACCGGCGTCGAAACCCCGGCCTTGCGGATCAGGCGGCAGGCCTCGCGCCCGTCCATGTCGGGCAGGTCGACGTCCAGCAGAATCAGGTCAGCGCGAATCTCGCGCGCCTGCCGTACTCCCTCTGTCGCAGTGGCGGCCTGAACGGGACGAAACTCCTCGTGCAGGGCCAACTGCTCAGCCAGCGCCTCGCGCAGGTCGTCGTCGTCGTCGATGATCAGGATCGTCTTGGGCGTTGGCATGGGTAGAGAATGGCGAGGCTTGAGGGGTTCGCCAAGGGCGCTCCGCTATTTCATCGCTTTAAGAGGGTTTTAGGGACGTATTTCGTTCCCCGAACAGGGCGGACCCCACCCGAACATGGGTCGCGCCGCAGCGAATGGCGGTTTCATAGTCGCTGCTCATGCCCATCGACAGGACCGACAGGCCGTTTCGGACGGCGATTTCGGCCAGAAGTTTGAAATGCGGGCCCGGCGGCGCGTCGGCGGGCGGGATACACATCAGGCCCTCGACGGTCAGACCGTGAACCTCGCGGGCGGCGGCGATCAGGGCGTCGGCATCGGCGGGCAGGACCCCGGCCTTCTGCGGTTCGGCGCCGGTGTTGACCTGGACCAGGACACGCACTTGCCGGCCGGTCCTGGCTATCGCGCTGGCCAGAGCCGCCGCCAGCTTCTCACGGTCCAGCGTCTCGATGACGTCGAACAGTTCAACCGCCTCGACGGCCTTGTTGGTCTGCAGCGGGCCGATCAGCCGCAGTTCGAGGTCGGGCAAGGCGGCGCGGCGCTCGGCCCAGTGGCCTTGCGCCTCCTGCACCCGGTTCTCGCCGAAGACGCGCTGGCCGGCTGCCAGAGCCGCGTCCAGCGCCTCGGGAGGTTGGGTCTTGGACACGGCCGTCAGGACGACCGAGGTCGGATCTCGTCCCGCGTCTATGCAGGCCTGGGCAATGCGTTCGCGAACCACGGCGACACGATCAGCAATGGACGGAAAGGCAGAAGCGGGATTAGAGGCGGTCATGACCCTGTCCGAAGACGCGCGCACGCTGTGGCAGACAGCGACGGCTCTAGCCCGTGCGGCGGCGGCTGTCAGCCCGTCGAAAGTCCCCCTGCCCCCGCTCCTGTTCTTCACCGACCCGGCGCGCACGCCCCGGCCGTGGGAAACGGCGGCACGCCTGCCCAGCGGAGCGGGCGTGGTCTTTCGTCACTTTGGCGCGACGGATTCGCTGGAAACGGGCCTGCGTCTGAGAGCGGCCACGAGGCAGGCGGGCGTCCGTCTGCTGGTCGGGCTCGACGCTGAGCTGGCGGAGAGAATCGAGGCGGACGGGGTCCACCTGCCGGAGCGCGCCCTGTCTGCCGCCTACGCCCTGTCGGGGCGACGCCCGGACTGGCTGCTGACCGGCGCGGCGCATTCGGCGAAGACCATGAAGGCGGCGCGCGACGTGGACGCTCTGATCCTGTCGCCGGTCTTTCCGGCGGGCGGCGCCTCGGCGGGCAAGACAGCGCTGGGGGTCGAGGGGTTTCAGGCGATGGCGGCCGATGCGCCCTGCCCGGTCTATGCTCTGGGCGGGATCAGCGCGGCCAATGCGGCGGCCCTGATCGGATCCGGCGCGTGCGGCATCGCAGGCGTGGACGCCGTGCAGACGGCCTTCCTCGCCTGACAGCCTAGGCCGACATCAGAATTTGAAGATGGTTTCCAGACGCACGCGCGGCGCGGCGCGGCGGTCGCCTTCGGGGGCGCGCGCCGGATCAAGCTCGGGCGAGGCGAGGTTGGCGGCGGCGCCGACGCGAAGACGCGGGCTGAGGCGATAGTAGGCGCCCGCTTCGACGTCGCCCCAGTCGGTCTCGCGGCCGACAGGCTGGTTCAGGTTGAAGTTGAGACCCCAACGGCCACTGTCGTTCCAGCGCAGGCCGCGACGTTGCGGCGCCGGCGTCGCGGGCGAAGCCTGGGCGGCTTCGGTCAGGGAGACGGCGGGGGCGCGACGCGCCTGGGCCGAGGCGTCGTCAGCCGTCCCGGCGATAGCCAGGATGCCCACAGTCGCAGCGATGATCGCAACGAAACGCATCTTCCAACCCTTGGGATCGACGTTCACGCGCCGACCCTTGTTTCCTGAACCCGAGCCGAAGCTCAAGAACACAGCGATTAGACACCGCTGGTCCACCCGGTCAACGAAACGTAGTCATCCACAGGGCGTTCCGCACGACTCTTGCGTGTCCTGTGGCGCTGACACCACGCCAATAAGTCGACTTACCGTCGATGGAACATCGCTTCGCCTTGTCACGGCCCCTTTTCGCCGTGTTATAGAGCGTGGCTGCGGCGTAGACGTGCGCGGATCAGGGGCGCATGCGTCCACGGTTCGACAAGCGGCTCGGCCTCGAACCTTTCACGGAGACCTCGGAATGGCTTTTGTTCGCGGCGCTGCGGTCGCCCTTATTGCGTCGGGACTGCTGCTCGGCGGCTGTTCCAGCCTGCCTTTCGTCGGCAGCACGGATAAGACCCCCAAGGCTGACGTCCAACTGGGCATCGGCGTGAACGCCTATCTGTGGCGCGCCACCCTGGACACCCTGTCCTTCATGCCCCTGGCCAGCGCCGATCCCTGGGGCGGCGTGGTCAACTATGACTGGCACGTCAATCCGCAAGCGCCGAACGAGCGCTTCAAGGCCACCGTCTTCATCCTGGATCGCCGCCTGCGCGCCGACGCCCTGAACGTGTCAGTGACGAAGGAAGTCAAGGACGCCGCCGGCGCCTGGACCGCCGCCCCGGTCGCAGCCCAGACCGAGACCGATCTGGAAAACGCCATCCTGACCAAGGCGCGTCAGCTCAACCTCGCCAACGCGGCTCGCTAGAACCGCTTCTTTTCGCCACTTAACGCTGACCTCAGGCTCGCCTCATGCTTCGCGCCTGAGGCGCTGCCTCAGGATACGCCGTGGCCACTCGTTACGAGTCCAAGACCGCCGAACCCCGCCAGCAAGCCCGCTGGGCGGCCGCCGACGCCTTCTCGGTGTCCAACGCCGACACCGGTCGTCCCAAATACTACGTGCTGGAGATGTTCCCCTATCCGTCGGGCAACATCCACATGGGCCACGCCCGCAACTATGTGATGGGCGACGTGGTGGCGCGTCACAAGCGCGCCCAAGGGTTCGACGTGCTGCATCCCATGGGCTGGGACGCCTTCGGCATGCCGGCCGAGAATGCGGCCATGGAGCGCGGCGTCCATCCCGGCGACTGGACCTGGTCCAACATCGCCACCATGCGCGACCAGCTGAAGCTGCTGGGCCTGTCGCTGGACTGGAGCCGCGAGTTCGCCACCTGCGATCCGGCCTATTACGGCAAGCAGCAGGCCTGGTTCCTGGAGCTGTACAAACGCGGTCTGGTCTATCGCAAGGACGGGGTGGTCAACTGGGATCCGGTCGACAACACGGTCCTGGCCAATGAGCAGGTGATCGACGGGCGCGGCTGGCGCTCGGGCGCCCTGGTCGAAAAGCGCAAGCTGAACCAGTGGTTCCTGCGCATTACGCAGTATGCGGACGATCTGATCGACGGCTTGTCCGAACTGGAGGGCCGCTGGCCCGACAAGGTCCGTCTGATGCAAGAAAACTGGATCGGCCGGTCCAGGGGCCTGCAGATGAAGTGGGCCTTTGCACCCGATGCCACCCCGGCCGGGCACGAGGCCGTCGAGGTCTATACGACCCGCCCCGACACCCTGTTCGGCGCCAGCTTCGTCGGCCTGGCCCCCGACCATCCCATCTCCAAGCAGTTGGCCGACGCCGACCCGCGCGTCGCCGCCTTCGTCGCCGAATGCCGCAAGGGCGGCGCCTCTCAGGCCGAGATCGAACAGGCCGAGAAGATCGGCTGGGACACGGGCCTGAAGGTCGTCCACCCCTTCACCGGCGCCGAGGTTCCGGTCTGGATCGCCAACTTCATTCTGTCCGAGTACGGCACGGGCGCCATCTTCGCCTGCCCGGCCCACGATCAGCGCGACCTCGACTTCGCTCGCAAATACGACCTGCCGGTAATCCCGGTCGTCCGTCCCGAAGGCGCCGGTGATGACTTCGCCTTAGGAACCGAAGCCTATACCGGCCCCGGCTCCATCTTCCATTCCGACTTCCTGAACGGTCTGGACATCGAGACCGCCAAGGCCGAGGCCATCGCCCGCATCGAGGCGGCGGCCGTTGGCGAGGCCAAGACCATCTATCGCCTGCGCGACTGGGGCGTCAGCCGTCAGCGGTACTGGGGCTGCCCCATCCCCTTCATCCACTGCGAGGCCTGCGGCGTCGTGCCGGTTCCGGCCGACCAGTTGCCGGTGGAACTGCCCAAGGACGTGACCTTCGACGTGCCCGGCAACCCGCTGGACCGTCACCCGACCTGGAAGCATGTGAACTGCCCGTCGTGCGGGGCTCAGGCGCGTCGCGAGACCGACACCCTCGACACCTTCGTCGATTCCAGCTGGTACTTCGCCCGCTTCGCCGATCCCAAGGCGGATGCGCCGATCAACAAGGCCGCCGCGTCGAAGTGGCTGCCGGTCGACCAGTATATCGGCGGCGTCGAACACGCGGTCCTGCACCTGCTCTACGCCCGCTTCATCACCCGCGCCCTGTCGGACGCCGGCCTGATGGACGTGAAGGAGCCGTTCGCCGGCCTGTTCACGCAAGGCATGGTGGTCCACGAGACCTACTACGATGGCCATGAAGCCAGCGGCAAACCCCGTTGGGTCGAGCCCTCGGACGTGCGCATCGAGACGGTGGACGGCCAACGCGTCGCCACCCGTCTGTCCACCGGCGCCGCCCTGACGATCGGCGACATCGAAAAGATGTCCAAGTCCAAGAAGAACGTGGTCGCGCCCCAGGACATCATCGAGGCCTATGGCGTGGACGCCGGGCGCCTGTTCGTCCTGTCCGACAGCCCGCCCGAGCGCGACGTCCAGTGGTCGGTCGGCGGCGTCGAGGGCGCCAGCCGCTTCGTCCAGCGTGTCTGGACCGAGTTCGACAGCTTCGACCCGAAGGCTCCGGCCAACCCGGATGTGGACGCCAGCCTGATCCGCGAGACGCACAAGACCATCAAGGCCGTCAGCGAAGGCGTCGAGGGCTTCCGCTTCAACTCGGCCATCGCCAAGCTCTACGCCTTCCTGGCGACCCTGCGTCAGCACGACAAGGCCGGCGGCGAGGCCAGGAAGACGGCGCTGTCGACCATGGCCCGCCTGATCGCTCCCTTCACGCCTCACCTGGCCGAAGAAGCCTGGGCGCGGTTGGGCGAGGACAGTATGATCCTCGACGCGCCCTGGCCCGTCTTCGACGCCGCCTTGGCTGCGGACGACGAAGTCACCCTGCCCGTCCAGATCGGCGGCAAGCGCCGTGGCGAGGTCGTCCTGCCGCGCGGTTCGGACAATGCGACGGTCGAGGCCGCCGCTCTCGCCAATCCGACGGTTCAGGCCTACCTTGCCGCCAACAACCTCAGCGTCCGCAAGGTGATCGTGGTGCCCGACCGTATCGTCAATCTGGTGGCCGGCTGATGCGTCGCGCCCTCGCCCTGATCGCCGTCGCGGGCGCCGTCCTGCTGTCCGGCTGCGGCTTTACGCCGATGTATGGGGACATGGGTGTCGGCGCCGGCCTGTCGCGCATCGCCGTGACTTCCCCCGACAACCGCCTGGGCTACCGGCTGCGTGAGCAGTTGGAAGACGCCTTCGGCTGGAATGGAGCGGCGACGCCCCTCTATCGCCTGGTGACCGAGGTCACGCAGGAGCGGCGTCCCCTGGGTCGGCGCATCGACGACACGGCCAGCCGCTATGAGCTGACGGTCAAGGCCGACTGGACCCTGACCCCTGTCAGCGGCGGCGCGCCCATCAAGGGCTCGCAGACCACGACCACCACCTATGCCGCCGCCGACCAGCCCTATGCCGCCATCACCGCCCAGCAGGACGGCGAGGACCGCGCCGCCGCCGATCTGGCGCGCCTGATCCGGCTGGACATGATGCGCGCCCTGGCGAGCCAGTGAGCCGCATCCTGAAGGGGATCACCGCGTGATCCTGGCCAAGCGGCCCGAGGTCGACCGCTTCCTGAAGTCGCCGGACGCCCACATCCGCGCCGCCGTGATCCACGGCAAGGACCGCTCGGGCGTCACCGAGCGCGCCCTGACCCTCTACAAGGCCATCACGCCTGACCTGAACGACCCGTTCAACGTCACCTTCCTGACCGAGGCCGACATCGACGGCGATGCGGTCAAGCTGGAGGAGGCGCTGACGGCTCTGAGTATGATCGGCGGGCGGCGCCTGGTGCGCATCCGCCTGTCGGACGGCAAGCCCAGCGTCGACAAGGCCATCGCCGCCGCCCTGACCATCCACGCCGACGGCGGCTACAATCCCGACGCCATGCTGGTCATCGAGGCCGGGGCGCTGGGCCGCGAATCCGCCCTGCGCAAAGCCGCAGAGAAGTCCCCCGGCGCCGTCGGCATCGCCTGCTACGAGGACGAGGTCGGCGACGTCGCCCGCATGACGCGCGAGGCCCTCGGCGCCGACAAGGTCGGCCTGACCGGCGACGCCCTGGACCGCTTCGTCGCCCGCCTGCCGCGCGAACGCGGCCTGATGCGTCAGGAGATCGAGCGGTTGGTGCTCTACATCGGCCCCGGCTCGGGCCGCACCATCGATGTGCCGGAATTGGAAGAACATCTGGGCGTCGAGCCCGACGCCTCCCTGTCCGACGCCGCGTTACAAGCCTTCGGCGGCCGCCCCGGCCCCGCGCAATCCGGCTTGAGACGCGCTCTGGCCGAGGGCGAAAGCGCCGTCATGGCTGTGCGCATGGCCGCCATCCACCTGGGAAAACTGCGCCGCATCAACGTCCTGCAAGCCTCCGGCGCCGGCGCCAAGGAGGCCGCCAAGTCCGCCGGCGTCTTCTGGAAACAGGAAGCGGAAATCCTGCGCCAGGCCCGGGCCTGGCGACTGGAGTCCCTCGACGAGGTTCAGGACAGCGTCAACACGGCCGACATCGCCACCAAGACCACGGGCCTGCCCGAAGCCCTGATCGCTGAACGCCTGCTGCTGGAAATCTCCGCCCGCGCTAAACGCATGGGGCTTTAATTTAGGGGCCTACCGGCCTTCGGCCTACTTGAGGCCCGCCTCCCTCTTTCCTCCCCACTTTGTGGGGAGGGGGACCGCGTAGCGGTGGAAGGGGCGCCGCAGAGAGCTGATATTATCGCGCCGCGCCGCCTCCCCATTCTCATGGGGAGGAAAGCTCAAATCAGCCCCGTTTCGACGCCTTGCGGAAGGCTGGCTTGTTCGCCGCCGCCGCCTGACGCTGCATGGCCTTTTCGGGCGCCTTGCCGACCGTCTTCACGCCCGGCTGGCCGCCTGGGCCTCCAGCCTTCTTAGCCGCGAGGGCGCGTTTCAGGGATTCGGTGGCGCTGATCTTATCGGTCTGTTCAGTCATGGCCGCACCCTAGCACGGTCTGATGAGAAAGGCCCGTCAGCCGCGCATCAAGCGTCGGCACAGATCGTCAAGCTGTTCCAAGGTGCCGTATTTGATCGTCAGCTCACCCTTGCCGCCCTTGTCGGACAGCAGGACCTTCAGACCCAGGGCGTCGGCGAGATCCTGCTCCAGGGCGGCGACGTCGGCGGCGCCCTCCCCGCTCAGGACCGGCTTGGCCTTCGTCGGCTTGGGACCATCGGCGGCGCGGCGGGCCAGGGCTTCGGTCTGGCGTACGTTCAGGCCCTTGGACAGAACCTGTTCGGCCAGGGCCTCGGGGTTGGGGGCCGTGATCAGGGCGCGGGCGTGACCGGCCGACAGCCGGTTCTCCATGACGTGGGTCAGGACGCTGTCGGGCAGTTGCAGCAGGCGCAGGGTGTTGGCCACATGGCTGCGGCTCTTGCCGACCACGCCGGCCAGAGCGTCCTGGGTCCGGCCGAAACGCGAGATCAGCGAGCCATAGGCCATGGCCTCTTCGACCGGGTTCAAATCGGCGCGCTGGACGTTCTCGATGATGGCGACCTCCATCACCTCCACGTCGTCCATCGCGCGTTCGATGATGGGCACGAATTTCAGCCGGGCGGCCTGGGCTGCGCGCCAGCGGCGCTCGCCGGCGATGATCTGCCACATGCCGTCCTGGCCGGGCTGGGCCCGCACCAGGATCGGCTGCAAGACCCCCTTGTCGCGGATCGAAGCGGTCAGTTCTTCTAGGTGCTCGGCCCCGAACTGCTTGCGCGGCTGGTCGGGATTGGGCTTGAGGCTCTCGATCGGCACAGCGCGCACGCCCGTCGGCTGAACACCGCCGTCGACCGGCGCGCTCTCGGCGACATTCTCTCCCAGAAGGGCCGACAGACCCCGGCCCAGACCACGTTGACGTTCGGACAAGATGCTGATTCCGTTTCTGTATTCTATCAGGCGGCCAGCGCGAGACGGCGCTGCCGCTCGCGCGTGACGACTTCACGGGCCAGTTTGAGATAGGCTTGGCTGCCGGTGCATTTCAGGTCGTAGATCAGCACCGGCTTGCCAAACGACGGGGCCTCGGACACCCGCACGTTGCGAGGAATGACGCTGTCATAGACCTTGTCGCCGAAATGGCTGCGCACGTCGGCCGCCACCTGACCCGACAGGGCGTTGCGGCGATCATACATGGTCAGGACCAGGCCCTGGATCTCCAGCGCGGGGTTGAGGCTCTGCTTGACCATATCGATGGTCCGCATCAGCTGGGTCAGGCCCTCCAGCGCGAAGAACTCGCACTGCAGCGGTACCAGAACCGCATCGGCGGCGGCCATGGCGTTCAGCGTCAGCAAGTTCAACGACGGCGGGCAGTCGATCAGGACATAGTCGTACCGGGTATGGCCGTCGCCGCCCTGCGCTGCGAGCGCGTCTCGCAGGCGATAGGACCGACGGTCCGCCTGGCTCAGCTCGATCTCGACGCCTGACATATCGGCGTCGGCCGGCACGATGAACAATCCGGGAACCGAGGTCTCCACCGCCGAGAGGTCGATGGGGCGACCGTCGACGATGACGTCATAGATCGTCGCGCGGCGTGTTTCACGTGGAACACCCAGACCCGTCGAGGCATTGCCTTGCGGGTCCATGTCGACGATCAGCACCTTCTCGCCTATGGCCGCCAGGGCGGTGCCAAGGTTGATGGCGGTCGTCGTCTTGCCCACCCCGCCCTTTTGGTTGGAGACGGCCAGGACTCTGGTTTCCTGCACGCGGGTCTGTTTCTCGCGATCAGCGGACACGGCGAAGACTCCGAATATGGACGATGCGGCCGCGCGGGTCACTGCGCGAGACGGAGAGGTCGCTCTTAAACTGCCAGACCATGGCCGCCTCTTTCAACTCAGCTTCGGCCTTCTCGCCCTTCAGGAACAGGCCTTGTGCACCGTGCTGAAAGTAAGGCTGTGCATAAGCCAGCAGTTTCTCCATCGGCGCCACAGCGCGAGCGGTGACGATGTCGACCTCGACGTCCTGCTCCTCGGCCCGGCCGTTGATCACGGTCGCCGGCAGGTCCAGCGCTTCGACCACCTGTTCCAGAAACCGGCAGCGTTTGCCCAGGCTATCGATCAGCCAGACGTGGGCGTCAGGGCGATGCTTCAGCAGGATGGCCAACACAACGCCGGGAAAGCCGGCGCCAGCGCCTAGATCGGCCCAGGTCAGGGCCTGTGGCTGCAAAGCCAGCAGTTGAGCGCTGTCCCAGGCATGACGGTTCCAGAAGTCTGGCAGGCTGTCCGGCCCGACCAGGTTCATCACCGCATTGGCCTCGGTCAGCATCTCGAGGAAGGCGGTCAGATCGGCGATCTGGGTTTCACTGGCGCCGGCATGGGCGCGGAAGGCGGCGACGGGGTCCAGGCTCACGCGACGATGGTCTCGACTTCTACAGCGAGCGACGTCGCTTTTTTCACATAGCCCAACAGCGCCGTCAGCGCCCCCGGCGTCATGCCTTCGATCCGACCGGCCTGCCCCAGGGTGCGGGGTCGAACCATGATCAGCTTCTCGCGAATCTCGTTCGACAGCCCGCCGATGGCGGCGTAGTCGAGACCTTCGGGCAGGGTCATCCCCTCCTCCCGACGCAGGGCCTCGGCTTCGGCGGTCTGACGATCCAGATAGCCGGCATAGGTGGCGTCTACCTCGACCTGTTCGCGCACCGCGGGCGACCAGTCGGCGATCTCAGGATGGAGGGCTGCGAAATGATCCAGCGTGGCGCCGGGGAAGGACAGCAGATCCCGGATCGAGCGGCGCTGACCATCCGCGTTGACGGTAATGCCAAGCGCATTGGCCTCCTTGGGCGTAAACAGCGTTTCACGTGAAACACGGTTCGCCCGGTCCAACTGGTCTGACTTCTTCAGCCATACCTTAGCGCGGTCGGGACCGACGATGCCGGCGTCTATGCCGAGCAAGGTCAGGCGCACGTCGGCGTTGTCGGCGCGCAGGGTCAGGCGGTACTCGGCCCGACTGGTGAACATCCGATAGGGTTCGGTCACGCCGCGCGTCACCAGGTCGTCGATCATGACGCCGATATAGGCCTGGTCCCGACCGAAGATGATCGGGTCCGAACCGGCGGCGGCGCGGGCAGCGTTCAGGCCGGCGATCAGGCCTTGCGCGCCCGCCTCTTCATAGCCGGTCGTGCCGTTGATCTGACCCGCCAGATAGAGGCCGGGGCGCTTCTTGACCTCCAGCGCCGGGGTCAGCTCGCGCGGATCGACATAGTCGTATTCGATGGCGTAGCCGAAGCGGAAGACCTCGACAGCCTCCAGACCGGGCATCGTCTTCAAGAATGCAAGCTGCGTCGCGTCGGACACCGAGGTCGAAATGCCGTTGGGATAGACGGTGGGGTCGTCCAGGCCTTCAGGTTCCAGGAAGACCTGATGGCTCGTCTTGTCGGCGAAGCGCACCACCTTGTCCTCGATCGAGGGGCAGTAGCGCGGGCCGCGACCGGACAGCTTGCCGCCATAGACGGCGCTCTCGCCCAGGTTCTCGGCGATGATCCGGTGGGTTTCCTCGGTCGTGTGGGTGATGCCGCAAGCGATCTGCGGCACCTCGATCTTGTCGGTCAGGAAGCTGAACGGCACGGGCTCGTCGTCAGCGGCCTGCATCTCCAACTCGCCCCAGGCGATGGTGCGGCCGTCCAAGCGGGCGGGCGTGCCGGTCTTCAGGCGGCCCATCATCAGACCCGCCCCATAGAGATCGGCGGCCAGGCCGACGGACGGCGCATCGCCGAAGCGGCCGGCGCTGATGCGCTCCTCACCCCGATGGATGACGCCGTTGAGGAAGGTGCCGGTCGTCAGGACCACGGCCCCGGCGCGCAAGGCCATCCCCTCGCCCGTCGTCACGCCGACCACCCGGTCGCCGTTCAGGATCAACGCCTCGGCCGTACCGGCCATCAGGCTCAGGTTCGGCGTCTGGGCCAGTTCGGCCTGCATGGCTTCGCGGTAGAGGCGACGGTCGATCTGGCTGCGCGGGCCGCGCACGGCGGCGCCCTTGGAGCGGTTCAGCAGGCGGAACTGGATGCCCGAGACGTCGGCCAACCGCCCCATGACGCCGTCCAGGGCGTCGATCTCGCGCACCAGATGGCCCTTGCCCAGGCCGCCGATGGCCGGGTTGCAGCTCATCTCGCCGATGGTTTCGAGCTTCTGGGTCAGCAGGAGGGTGCGGGCGCCGGCGCGGGCCGAGGCGGCCGCGGCTTCGCAGCCGGCGTGACCGCCGCCGATGACGATGACGTCGAAGGTCGTGGAGGGGGAGGAACTCATGGGCGAGGACATAGTCTATCCCGGCCCAAATCGCCACTAGAACGACGCCGATGTTTCACGTGAAACACCGTAGTTCGGCGGCTACTTGCCAATGCAGAAGGTCGAGAAGACTTCGCCGAGGATGTCCTCAACGCCGATGGCGCCAGTGACACGGGCGAGAGCGTCGGCGGCTCGGCGCAGGTCATCACCCGCCATCTCTGGCGCCAAGTCCAGCGCGCGACGTCCCGCCTCCACGGCGGCCAGGGCCTCGACCAGCCGGCGACGATGGCGCTCGCGCGTCACCGCCGGGAAGTCAGCGCCCGACAGGTCGCGGGCCAGACGCGTGGCGATCCAGTCGTGCAGTTCGGACAGCCCCTGCCCGGTCGCGGTGCTGACGGTCAGGGCTTCGAGTCCTGCGGCGGGCGTCGCGGCGCCGAGATCTGCCTTGTTCAGAATCTGCAGGTCGTCAGCCTGGGCGAAGGCGGCGGCGGGGTCTTCCCCCATTCTCACGCTTTGGTCCTCATCCGGCGCCCGGACCCAGAGCCGCAGGTCCGCCTCGTGCGCCCGCAGGCGGGCGCGGCGTATGCCTTCAGCCTCGACCACGTCCTCACTGTCGCGCAGACCGGCGGTGTCCGACAGGGTGACCGCATAGCCGCCGATCATCAGCTCGGCGTCCAGAACATCACGGGTGGTGCCGGCGATGGGGGTGACGATGGCCGCCTCGCGCGCCGTCAGGGCGTTGAACAGGGACGACTTGCCGGCGTTGGTCTCGCCGATCAGGACGATGCGATAGCCCTCGCGCACCCGACGCCCGCGATCGGCATCGGCCAGCGCCGCGCGCAGATCGGCGGCCAACTGGTCCAGAACCGGGCCGGCCGTTCGAGCCAGATTGTCGGGAACCTCCTCGTCAGGAAAGTCGATCTCGGCCTCGACCAGGGACAAGGCTTTGAGCAGGTCCCGACGGAATCCGGCATAGGCGGCGCTGAGCGCCCCATCCAGTTGGCCGAGGGCCTGTGCTTTCTGAGCGCTGGTCTCGGCGTCGATCAGGTCGGCGACGGCTTCCGCCTGGGCCAGATCCATGCGGCCGTTCTGGAAGGCCCGGCGGGTGAACTCGCCCGGCTCGGCGGGGCGTACATCGAGCGCGATCAAGGCGCGGCTGGCAGCCTCGACTACGGCCCGGCCGCCGTGCAGATGCAGTTCGGCCGAGTCCTCGCCGGTATAGGAGTTTGGACCTGGGAAACGCAGGACCAGGGCCTGATCCACCATCTCGCCACGATGGCGCAGGGTACGAAGCGTCGCCAGACGCGGCGAGAGCCCCCCTGCTCCCAGCGAGGCCAAGGCCGCGTCCACGCCCGGCCCGGAAAGACGGACAATGGCGATGGCGCCTCGTCCCGGCGGCGTGGCCAAGGCGAAGATGGTGTCGGTCATGAGCATTCTCCTCCCCATGTAATGGGGAGGTGGCGCGCCGCGTCGGCGGCGAGACGGAGGGGCTGCCGCCCGGTCGAGAAGCAGAGCCCCTCCACCGCTTCGCGGTCCCCCTCCCCACTGCGTGGGGAGGAAATCATGGTCACGATTTGACGGCGGCTTCCATCAGACGACGGAACTGATCCTGGGCCTGGGCGCCGAACGACGTCCAGGTCTTCATCAACTCCTCGGGTTGCATGGAGGCCATGTTGGCGTCCATCCGCTTCTTCATCTCGGCCACCATATGGTCGTTCAGGACGGTGACATCAGGCAGGCCGAAGAAGGCACGGGCCTCGGCCGGCGTGCAGTCGATTTCGATGTTCAGCTTCATGTCGTCTGCCTTTCAGGCCGGGCTCTGTTTCACGTGAAACGGGGGGCGGCCTGACCGGGGTGGACCCGATCAGGTGTTCATGGACTGGAAGAAATCGCCGTTGTTCTTGGACTGGCGCATCTTGTCGAGCAGGAACTCGATGGCGTCCTGCGGACCCATGGGGTTGAGGATGCGGCGCAGGACATAGGTCTTGGCCAGCTGATCCTTCGGCGTGATGAGCTCTTCCTTGCGGGTGCCGGACTTGAGCACGTCGATGGCCGGGAAGATACGCTTGTCGGCGACCTTGCGGTCCAGAACGATTTCCGAGTTACCCGTGCCTTTGAACTCTTCGAAGATGACCTCGTCCATGCGGCTGCCAGTGTCGATCAGGGCCGTGGCGATGATGGTCAGCGACCCCCCCTGCTCGACATTCCGCGCCGCGCCGAAGAAGCGCTTGGGACGTTGCAGGGCGTTGGCGTCGACGCCGCCGGTCAGCACCTTGCCCGACGACGGGACGGTGGCGTTGTAGGCGCGGCCCAGGCGGGTGATGGAGTCCAGCAGGATCACCACATCCTTCTTGTGCTCGACCAGGCGCTTGGCTTTTTCGATCACCATTTCGGCGACGGCGACGTGGCGGGTTGCCGGTTCGTCGAAGGTCGAGGCGACGACCTCGCCCTTCACCGTGCGCTGCATGTCGGTGACTTCTTCCGGGCGTTCGTCGATCAGCAGGACGATCAGGAAGACTTCCGGGTGGTTCTTCTCGATCGACTTGGCGATGTTCTGCAACATGACCGTCTTACCCACGCGCGGCGGGGCCACGATCAGGCAGCGCTGGCCCTTGCCGAGCGGGGCGACGATATCGATGATCCGGCCCGAGCGATCCTTCAGCGTCGGGTCCTGGATTTCCATGTGCAACCGCTCTTCGGGATAGAGCGGCGTCAGGTTGTCGAACAGGACCTTGGTCTTGACCATCTCCGGGTCTTCGAAGTTGATCGTATCGACCTTCAGAAGGGCGAAATAGCGCTCGCCCTCACGCGGACCGCGCACGGCGCCATGCACCGTGTCGCCCGAACGCAGGCCGAAGCGGCGGATCTGCGACGGCGAGACATAGACGTCGTCGGGGCCGGGCAGGTAGTTGGCGTCGGGGCTGCGCAGGAAGCCGAAGCCGTCGGGCAGGATCTCGAGCACGCCCGAGGCGATGATCTCGACCTCTTCGTCGGCCAGGGTCTTCAGGATGGCGAACAGCAGGTCCTGCTTGCGCAGGTTGCCGGCGTTCTCGATCTCCAGGCTTTCGGCGAAGGCGACCAGGTCTTCCGGCGTCTTCTCGTTCAGTTCCTGCAGGGTGATGCGGCCGTTATGGACGATGTCGTCGTCGTCGTCCGACTCGGCCGAGGTGTCGATGCCGGTCTCGTCATTGACGATCTCGGAAGCGTCCTCGGATTCGACCTCAGGCTCAGGTTCCGGCGCGGCTTCGACCGGCGCTCTGGAACCGCCCAGGGTCAGCGTCTTGCGCGGACGTTCCGCAACAGTTTCAGCGGCTTGCTCAGCCTGGTCGTTGTTGTCGGGCGTATCGGTCATGGCGTGCTCGCTCACGCGCTCGGACGCGTTGAGACGTCGAGGGCGGTTCGTGTGTCGATGTCGCGGCCTTGCGGCCAGAGGGAGGGCGACGGGCTCCCGCAGGATCAATCCGGCAGGCGTCGCAAGAAGAGAGGGACCGCCCTGCGGATCGCAATGGGATCACGCCGGACGGTTCGCTGTCAGCGGAACCACGAAAGGGGCCTCTGCGTCAAGCAAGGCCGTATCAGAAGGTCCATTCCAGGGTCACGGACAACACCATGACTATGGCCAGCAGGAAGGGGATCTCGTTGGTCATGCGCCAAAAGCGACCCGAATATTTCGACGTGCCCGCAGCGATCTTCTTCCTCTGCCCGGCCAAGAAGCCGTGCCAGCCGGCCAGCAGGAAGACGCCGACCAGCTTGGTCACCATCCAGGGCTGATGCGTAAAGCTCCAGTCGGCGCCGTCGCCGCTGCGCAGCCACAGCAGCCAGCCGCCGAAGACGAAGGCCAGGATCATGGCCGGATTGATGATGATGCGCAGCAGCCGCGCCTGCCAGAGCCGCAACAAGGCCTGCATATCGCCGCGCAGGGGCTCGGCCTTGCCGTTCTGCTCGGCGTCATAGGCATACAGGCGCGGCAGGAAGAGCATCCCCGCCATCCAGGCGATCACGGCCAGGATGTGAAGCCCGCGCGCGAGGTTATAATAGTCCATAATACTCCCCCTCGACAGGTCAGGCCGCCTTTGAACAACCGCTGGGACAGGCTTTGAAGCCCGCGCAGGGTTTGCCCTTCGACGCGCCCTGCGGCGCCACACCCGACGTCTGCAAGGCGGCCTCGACCGCCTCGGCCAGGGCGGCGATGAAGGTCGGCTCTACCCCCAAAGCCGGGGCGCGCAGATAGGGGGCGCAACCGACTTCGGCGGCCAGTTCTCCGTATTCGTGGTCCAGCTCGACCAGG
>Ga0265296_1002215_pt1 | contig 20079 bp, 17 predicted proteins | sample MunlanPumphouse1_FD_189073 | JGI IMG/M metagenome (GOLD analysis project Ga0265296, IMG submission 189073) | Groundwater microbial communities from a municipal landfill in Southern Ontario, Canada - Pumphouse #1 | ecosystem: Environmental > Aquatic > Deep subsurface > Groundwater | place...
CGGAAGTATCGGTGGGCGACACGCGGATACTCGCGCTCATCAACAACAAGGAGACCATTGCCATGATCAGCGATGAGGTCCGGGCAACCTCCTTCGGATTCTCAAAAGACAAAAATACACCGGACCCGACCCGCTTTGCATCCGTCAAGGACTGGGATGTGGAAGGCGTGGCAATGACGGTCGGGATTGAAAAGACCGGATAATCCGGGCACTCTTTTTTTAAGTGATGGTATTTTTTGCCGGGGGAAGTTCTCCGGCCGCATAAAAGGAGTATGGTTGATTTTCTTCAGAACTGCCGGGTTATACGGGCAGATTCTGTAAGATTGCCTGGAGGACTGCGATGATCATTTTAATGAAGATAGCCCAGTCGAACAAACCGTCACCTCCTTTTAGGTGGATAATGCTACTGTACTACAAATGTATTTAAATTTTTTGATTTTGAAATATTATCATATTCAATGTGGATTTCCTGTTAAAGGGTTATTTTTGATGCGATGCAGATATCAACCACGGTACTGAACGCTGCACTTCCGGCATCGTACCATGGTTGTTATACCATCAGTCAGATTCCCGAGAGACCGATCCGGAAGAGAAATATCCGGAAGATCATAAAAAACGGGGCTGCAACGCACAACCTGCAATCCACGCCCGGAGACCGGCACGGTACTGCTGAACGATCCCGGATCCTGCACAAAAAAAATTATTGCGGGGTTCCAAGAAGACTCTTCAGGAACTCCTTTCCCTCGGGGCTCGTGAAGAGCGGGAGGTCCGACCCGGTCGTCACCGCACTCCGCTCGGTGACCACGAACTCCTTTGTAATCGGATTGAACCCTTCTTTTTGTGTCTTCTTCTTGTACACGAGTGCCCCCCGGCGCTGCCATGCGGGCGTGGTGGCGAGGTTGAAACCCCGTATGTGCATCATCTCGTGCATATCCTTTGCCTGCATCCCCTTGAGTTGCCCGGCCGCCTTCGTTGCATCCATTCCCTCCTCGATCAGGGCCTGCTGGCAGTAGGCATTGATGTGGTTTCTCCACGTCTCGCTCTGGCGGTTGGCCAGGTATTCGAGCGCATACTCGGGAGTTGCCGGGATCACCCGGGCATCAAAGGCGACGAGCGTTGTCCCGCCAAGAGCGAGGGTGAATGAGCTGGCTGCGTACGAGGCAGCCACCGAATCGAGTTTCTCCACCCGGCCGGAGAACGGGAGCTTCGTGAAGTAGAGGCTGATCTCGTCCGAGAACGTAAAGGCAAGATCCGGATTCAGACCGCTGTCGGCAACAAGGGAGGTGCAGGCGGCGACCATCGCCTTATGAAAAAATTCATCGAAGGGCTTTTCGAGCCCGAGGCACTCGGTAAGCCGGTGGAATGACCTGCCGTCAAGCCGGACGAAGACCGGGGGAATAGCTGTAATCGATGAGAAAATTTCCCGGTTTTCCATAAACATACCATGCGGGAGTACGAAAAAATTATGACTTAAAGTCTCCCGCTGTTCTGGGGATACGATCGTTTACTCTTCTTCGCCGACGCTGCCACCGGCAAAGGCGCCCGGCAGGTGGCGGATCAGGACAATATCGTCGATTGCACTGATGATGCGGTAGGGGATCTTGAGACCCTTGAAGTTCTTGAGCTCGAAGAGCTGGTCGTTGACCTTGCTCACCACGAGCGACTCCATCTTCTTTGAGTCCACATCGATGACGACATCGTCGACTTCACCAATGAACATGCCCTTTTCCGTGTAAATCTGAAGCCCGAACAGTTCGGTAATATGGGTTTCCATCGTTATCAGATGAAAGTATATACCTTAAGGTTAAAAAGATAACCCATTATTATGGACGGATCTTACCGGATCGGACGAATATTTGGAATTCCGATCCTGATCCACTATACCTTCCTTCTGGTGATCCCCCTGTTCGCCTGGATCATCGGCAGCCAGATCACCTATACCGTGGATATGCTCCAGGATATCTTCCACGTCACGATCGATACAACGGTGGCAACGGCAGGATACATGCCCTATGTGCTCGGTGCGATCATATCGCTCGGCCTCTTCTTCGGCGTTCTGGTCCACGAACTGGCCCATTCGCTCGTTGCCCGGAGAAAGGGGATCGCAATCCACAGCATCACGCTGATGATCTTCGGCGGCATCGCAACCATGGAGGAGGGCATCCCCGACCCGAAGGCCGAGCTTCCCATGGCGATCGTCGGCCCTGTCGCAAGCCTCATCTTCGGGGTCATCTGCTTTGCCATCATGGTTATCACCCCGACGTTCATCACGAATCCCCCGGTGGCCGGTGTTGTGATCTTCGTTGCGGGGTACTTAGGGTTCCTCAACATCATCCTCTGTTTCTTCAACCTTATCCCGGCCTTTCCCATGGACGGGGGCCGGGTGCTCCGGGCCTGGCTTGCCGGAAGGATGCCCCTGCACAAGGCCACCCAGATTGCCGCTGACATCGGCAAGGGGTTTGCCATCCTCTTTGGGATCATCGGTCTCTACTACTTCGAGCCGTTCCTGATCCTGATCGCCCTCTTCATCTACATCGGGGCGAACATGGAGTCGATGGCGGTGAAATACAGCCACGTGCTGCAGGATGTCACGGTCGGCTCCATGATGAGCGCCCCGGTGACAACGGTGGGCCCGACTCAGGGAGTGAGCGAGGTGATCGCAATGATGTACTCAAGCAAGCACCTCGGCTTTCCCGTGGTCGACCGGGGCACACTGGTCGGGATGATTACGCTTGCTGATGTCAACGGGATGCACTCCATTGATCGCGAGGCCCTGCAGGTGCGGGACATCATGAAAAAGGAGATCATCACGCTTGCCCCGGATGCCCCGGTCATTGAGGCCTTCCGGCTCATGTCGGCAAAAAATATCGGCCGGATCCCGATCATGAAGGATGATACCATTGTCGGGATCGTAACCCGGACGGATATCCTGAAAGTGACGGAACTCAAGCAGATCTGAAACCAGATCCCGGAACCTTGTGCAGAGGCCCCCTGATGTTCCACCGGGCAGTGCCAATTTCTTTTTTGGGTCCTTACGATAATTATTTTCTTTGACCGTTTCTCAAGGAGCCGGAGGGTCCCGCACATTTTGTACCCATACGACCCCCCATTAGCGTCATTTGCGGTTTTCCTGAATTATTCGAATGGGCCGGAAGTACGGGGCCGGGGGTTTGGCAGGCACGAACACTTTTTTCCCCCACTGACCCCCCCTCACCAAAAGCTACGGGCAGGTTCGTATTTCACGATGTAAAATGGGATGGTTTCCCGGAAAAAACCGCGGGGGGCATGGGGGGGTCAGTGGGGGAAAAATATTTTCTGGCGGGTTCCGGAGGGGTCACATCAGGGAACATTTACGATGCTCACTAACCATGAGTCCCCATTCTTTAAAATCAGAAAATACCCCTCCCGACCCACCACAGGCAGGATGGCCCATGGGGGCCCACGGGTGAGACGCGGGATTGAGCCATCCCCACTCTGTGGCACTAGGGTGCTTTAAAAGCCCCAAAAAACGCTCCGGCTCACCGATATGCCGGATCAGAATGACAGCAGGGAATCGATCGCAGAACTCCCCGCCACCTTCCGGTACGCTGCCAGGTCAGCAAACGGCCGCTTTGCAATCACCGAGGCCACCTTCTTCTTCCCCACCCCCGGCAGCCACCTGAGGGTCGCTGCCGGGAGCGTATTGATCGCAACCGGCGCCGGCAGGGCGGTTATTGACCGCATCCCCCAGTCCACCACAACGGCATCGGTCACGGTCCGGACCGGGAGCCGGACCGGGATACCGACAAGGATCGGGTACGAGCCCGGTTGCCGGCCAAACGAGAGATCCCCCGATACTTCCACCCGGACATCCCGGAGAACCGTCCCAATAGGGAAGACCCGCTGGAGCATGGGGAGATCGATCTTATTCCGGACAAACTCCTTGAATGCCTTGAACCGGCGCTCGTGCTTCCCGAGCGTGTTATCGGAGAACGCCCGCGTGCCCGGAAACGGCATCACCTGCCGGATATTCACCCGCCGGACCGAGAGGCCGGCTTCCAGGACCCGGGCAAGGAACTGCTCGTTGAGATCGTAGGTCGTCTCCGTCTCCCCGGCAAGACCGCAGACAAAGTTGAGGCCCGGCAACAGTTCCGGCACATTGTCCCGCCGGGCTCCCCCGAGTTCGTTGACGATCTCAATCGCACGGAAGACCCGGTCCGGCAGCGCCTTGAGATTGTTCGCCGCAACCACCGCAGGGTCTGCCGTCTCCATTCCGAACGCCGCAACATCCCCGGGTGTGTGGTGCCGGATGATTGCATTCAGGGCTTCCCGGGCCGCATCCTCGTGCCGGGCAATGGTGGCGGGATTGGTGTTGTCGATGTGGAGCGTCTTAAGATCCGGGGCGGCGGTTCGGATACCGGAGAACAGTGCTTCGATCTTCTCCGGCACCGGTGCCGGGTACTCACCCGGGCCGGCCCCGTACGCAAGGATATCCGGCTGCCGGCCCACCCGGAAGTGCCGGGCACCGGCAGCATGGAGTGCCGCAACTTCATCAGCGACAGCATGGGCGGAGCGGTACTGCGGCATCCCGTAGAACGGTTCCGTGCAGAACGAACAGCCACCGGTTACCCCGTGGGAGCAGCCCCGGGCCGTCTCCAGTTCGCACATCACGAACGGGAAGTCGGGGTGCTGCCCGATGATATGGCTCCCCGCAATGCTCCACGGGTCGGTCCGGGCATAATCGAGCGCTCCCTCGGGTTCATTGCCGGTGAGATAATTATCCAGCGCAATGGCCGGTTCCCCGGTCAGAAGGGCATCAAACCCGCTGATCACCTGCCGGATCGCCTTCTGTCCGCCTTCCCCCGCGTACCCAAAGCCGATAGGACCGCCGATCAGTTTCTTAGGGCCCCGGACCATGTGCCCGACCTGCTGGATCTCGGTGAGCGTAGCGGGAGTCCCGCCAAGGTACTTCCCCGGCACCGTCACGCCCGAGATCATGACCAGCAGACCCGCTGCGTTCAGCTCGGCAGTCCGCAGCGGCTCCTTGCGGAGCTGGTCGATCGTGAGATACCGGACCGCATACCCGTGGGCGGCAAGTGCCCCGGCAACTGTGCGGATGTAGGGCGAGACGTAGGGCGGCACCCCAAGGCAGGCCGGCTCATCCACGTACCCGTCGAGAATTACTGCGGTTGCGTTCATGGAGAATGCCCGATCATGGAGAGGAGTTTCTTTGCGATATGGAGTTTGCCCCGCTTGAGCGGATCGACATTTTTGTCATCGAGGTCAAACCCCACGAGTGTGACCGATGCCGCCCCGAATTCATCCGCGGCAAAGACGGCACGGTCGCCATCGGTGAATCCCCCGAAGTTGTGGACTCGGGGCAGGGGGGCGGCCTGCGTGGTTGCCACAACGGGACCGGTGAACCGGGGCACCCAGTGTTTCAGGAGCGGGATGTTGTCGCCATGCGCATGGATGACCACGATCGTTCCCTCGCGGTTCATCTCAAGGAGGCGGTCCGTTGCCCCGTCAAGGTCCGTGAAGACCGCATCCGGCCGGACGCCGTTATCGTCCAGCACTTCCGCCGCCGCATCCGCGGCAAAGACTATGCCCCGGATCTTCGGTATCTCCTTCTTCAGGCAGGGGGCGTTCCCGCAGACCGTCACCTCGTTCCCGTCCGTGATGGTAACGAGCGAGAGGAGGTTGTCGCGGTCAAGCAGCGAGGCAAGCACCCGGGCCGCGTCCTCATCGCCAGACCGTTCAAACCCGAAGTACGCGAGGATCTTCACGTAACAGGGTTCCCATTCTGAATACTGCATGGCTCTGGCCCGACTTAATCCCGCACGCTCAGGGAGCCGGGGGAATGCCGGCGACACCTACGTTGCCGTTCTTCCGGCTCTCGTTCTCGAGCCCGACAAGGTTCTTGAACTTCTGGAGCACCGGGTCGATCACGATCTCAAGAAGCCGTTCCTTGTTCTCCACCTTGCCGAAGTAGTGGAGCGGCAGGCTCGCGGCACCCATGTTCGGGTGGCCGCCGGCATCGCCCATCTCACCGAAGGCTTCCGAGAGGGCGTTCCCCACGTGCAGCCGGATGTCGCGGTTCCTTGCGGAGATCACAATCGCGTTGTCCGTGATGCCGTACACGAGCGCCGTGTTCACCCCTTCCAGCGTGATCAGGATCTCGGCCGCCTGCGGGAGGGCATCGCGGTTCATCACGTATCCCACGTTCGCGAAGAGATACCCGCTCTGGATCTTCCGCTCGTGGATCGCCTTGCCTATGATGTCGAGGGTCTCCTGCGACATCGAAGGCGACATGATCTTGTCGAGCAGGTCGGAGTCGGTCAGCGGCAGGAGGAAGCCCGCATAGCTAAGGTCCTGCGGCGTTACGTTGCGCTTGAACTCCTTGGTATCGGTCCGGATACCGTAGAGCAGGGCGGTCGCCACCCGTTTGTCGACCGGCACATCCAGCTCCTGCAGGTACTGGGTCATGATGCTCGCCGTGGCCCCGACACCGGGCCGGATATCGACAAACGCATTCTGGGTGGAGAGGTGCTTTCCCTCCTTGTGGTGGTCGATGATGATATTGATCTTGGTCTGCGGGGGGATGTCGTTGTTGGCACCGGGCCCGGCACAATCAACGAGGGCCAGGTACTGGCACTGGACGAGAGCTTCCGGGGTGAGGTGCTCCATCTTGATATCCAGCAGGTTGACGAAGGTCCGGTTCTCCTGGTGGCCGATGTTGCCCTCGTAGAAGATCCGGGTGGCAAGCGTCTTCCCGTTTGCCTGTTTTGCGATCTCGGCAAGCGCCATGGCGGAGGAGATCGCATCCGGGTCAGGGTTCTTGTGGGTGATGATACCGAAGGTCCCTTCCCAGCCGGCAATCAGGGAGAAGAGTCGTTGGGAGATCCGGCTCGAATGCTGCTTCCTGATTTGGAGAATGGCGGACCGGGCCACCACTTCCTGCGGGTAGAGAACAACCTCTGCCCCGGCTGCCGTCAGTTTCTGGCTGTTCACCGGGTCGATCGACCGGGCAACGATCTGGGTCGCGGGGTAGCGTTTCTTGATGGTGAGGACTGCCGCAAGGTTCGCATCCCCGTCACCGGTCATCACAAACGCAATCTCGAAGGGGGGAAGCCCGGCAAGCATCTCGGGGGACGTGACGTCCCGCTGGTAGGCATCATAGTTCTGGTCGCGGAGGTTCCGGACACGCGGTTCGTCCCGGTCAATGATCGTTACGCGCTCCTGCTCTTTCGCGAGTTCCAGAATGATATTGTATCCGTTCGTCCCGCACCCGAAAATACAGTATTTAACGGGTCCCGACGGCTCAAACGGGGCTTCCTGCGGCATGGTACAGAAGATGTATCCCTCCTAGGGTATTAAGGGATTCCACGGGATCAAGTCGAAGAACCTGTGGGTTCTTCTCCTGCCCAGGGTCTGATGAACCTTTCGGAAACCCTAACCTTTATTTGCGATCATCGACCACATTACTAGGCCTAAGTAAGCGGGTCTGTAGCTTAGTTCGGCATAGCGGCGGACTCTTAATCCGCAGGTCAAGGGTTCAAATCCCTTCAGGCCCGTTCTTTTGACTGTTTTTTGTTATAGCCTCTGCTCTCGTGCGGGTACTTCCGCTTTGTTTCCCGGAGACATTCACGGAAAAGCCGGATACACACATCCTGGCCCCACCCAGTATAATCCCCGGTTGTACTCCGCCTTGCAACCCGTAACATTCAAATTTTCACAGAGACTATTCCTGTCATCCAGAATCGATACGTCCCCCCACATACTTCCGGAGCCCGTCATGTTTTCCCTTCTCTACGTCGACGATGAACCGGGACTTTTGGAGATAGGGAAATTATTTCTCGAAAGCACCGGGGATTTCTCGGTGACCACGGTTCTTTCAGGGCACGAAGGGCTTGAGCAGCTCACCCAGCAGACATTCGATGCCATCGTCTCCGACTACCAGATGCCGGAGATGGACGGTATTGAGTTGTTGAAAGCCGTGCGGAAGACCTACGGCACCATCCCCTTCATCCTCTTCACCGGCCGGGGCCGTGAGGAAGTGGTCATCGAAGCGATCAACAATGGCGTGGACTTCTACCTCCAGAAAGGCGGCGATGCAAAAGCCCAGTTTGCCGAACTCGCCCATAAGATCCGGCAGGCCGTAACAAGAAGGCAGGCGGAGGTGGCCCTCTCTGAATCGGAGAAGCGCCTTGCCGACCTGATCAACTTCCTGCCGGATGCCACCTTTGCCATCGACATGGACCGGAACGTGATCGCCTGGAACCGGGCCATCGAGGAGATGACCGGCATTGCCGCATCCTCTATTCTCGGCAAAGGCGATTACGAGTATGCGATTCCCTTCTATGGGGAGCGCCGGCCCATCCTGATCGATATGATCCTGGAACCGGACGAGAATGTTGCAAAGTATTATTCAAATATCCTGCGGGACGGGAGCGCTCTCTCGGCAGAGACCAACCTTCCCCACCCGAAAGGACGGCCGATTTACGTACTTGCCAAGGCCAGCCCGCTCTACAACCGCAAAGGCAGGATCATAGGGGCCATCGAAGCGATCCGGGATATCTCCGACCGGAAGAGAAACGAAGAGGAACTCGTTGCAGCCAACGAACAGCTGGCCGCATCGGGTGAGGAACTCCGGGCGCAGTACGAGGAGCTGGCGCAGGGAGAAGAGCGTATCCGCGAAACCGAGGTGCGGCTCAGGTTCATTGCCGGGTTCTACGATCATGCCAGGAAGAGCGAGCGGGAGCTCCTGGATTACGCCATCGAAGGCGCAGGAACCGTTACCGGCAGCCCTCTCGCGTACCTGGCACTCATGAGTGATGACGAGAGCGAACTCTCCATGTATGCCTGGTCAAAATCGGCCATGACGGCGTGCGCCATGCAGGAAAAGCCAATCCTGTACAAGACCGCGAAGACCGGGCTCTGGGGCGAGGCGGTCCGGCAGCGGAAACCCGTGATCACCAACGACTACGAAGCGCCAGGTCCCCTGAAAAAGGGGTATCCGGAAGGCCATCCCCGCATCCTCCGGCACATGAACATACCGGTGATCGACAACGGGCATATCGTACTCGTGGCCGGGGTGGCCAACAAATCCACCGATTACACGGAGAACGACACGGTCGAGCTCTCGCTTTTGATGCAGGCACTCTGGTCGCTCATCAGGCAGAAGCGTATCGAACAGATCCGGGCTGAGAGCGAGGCCCGGTACCGGATGCTTGTCGATCATTCACCTGTCGGCATGCACTTCTGGGAACTGTTGGCAGACGATACCCTCGTGCTCGTAGGCACAAACCCGAGTGCCGATGCGCTTTTCGGTGTCGGACAGAATGACGTTGTCGGCAAGGTCATCGGTGAGGCATTCCCGAGCATCATCCAGGACGGGGGCCTGGACGAACTGCGCAGGGTGGCACAAGAGGGGGGAGTCTGGCAGACGGAACGGATATTCGGAGTGGATGGGAATATCCGCAAAGCCTTCTCCATCACCGCATTCCGGATCTCCCCCGGTATCATTGTGACGATGTTCATCGATGTCACCGGCCGGAGGAAGGCAGAGAAAGATCTCCGTTTTGCGTACGAACAGGTCACCGCAACCGAGGAGGAACTCCGGGCGCAGTACAATGAACTGTCCCATGCGCAGGAAGAGATCGTTCATCGCCAGCAGCAGCTCGAGGAGATCACCGCCACGGTTCCCGGGGTGGTGTACCAGTTCTCGGTCCTGCCTGACGGGATGAGGGAACTCTCTGTTGTCAACACGGACTCCGCCAGCAGAATCTTCGGGATGGACGTGGGGGAGGGCAATCTCCTGCAGCAATTGTTGGCCCATATCCACCCGGATGACCGGGAGCGATTCGGGCAGTCCATCGACGAGGCAGTTGCACAGGAGAGCGACTGGAGTTTTGAGGGCCGGTTCATCAAGCCATCGGGGGAGACCATCTGGTTCCAGGGCATGTCCCGGCCGACACGGCATGGCGACACCCGGGTGTATTCCGGGGTTTTTCTGGATATCACTTCACGGAAAAAGATTGAGACCTCGTTACAGGAGAGCGAGGAGCGGTACCGGCTCATTACCGAGAATTCCCCGGAGATGATCTATTTCCTTGATACCGCCGGGTATGCCCGGTATGTCAATGATGTCACAGCCCGGGCGCTGAACACCAATCCGGCCACCCTGACCGGCAAAAACCTGTCTGATGTCCTGCCTCCTGAGACCGCACAGAAGATCATGACCGCGATCAGGAATGTCATCACCACCCGGACCCCGTTCCAGGGTGAGTCCCTCATGACCCTCCCCACCGGTAGCGTCTGGCTCGATGTCCGCATCGTTCCGCTGATGGATGAGTCCGGCACGGTTCTTGGAGTTCTCGGTCTCTCGTACGACATCACGGATCGTAAGGCAACCGAGAATGCCCTGCGCGAATCCGAGACGAAATACCGGACGCTGGTCGAGAACAGCCACGATATCATCTACACGATCCGGCTTGATGGCACCCTGACCTTTGCTTCGCCCAGCTGGACCGAGTTCCTCGGTCACGAGATCAAGGATGTGGAGGGACATAAGTTCCAGCAGTTCGTCCATCCTTCAGACATCCCCGCGTGCGAAGAGTTCCTGGCCCGGGCCGTCACCTCGCGGAGACGTTCACCCGAGATCGAGTACCGCGTCTTCCATGCAAACGGCTCGATCCGGATCCATACCTCGAACATCACCCCGGTCTTTGACAAACGCGGCACGCTCGTCTCGGTTGTCGGGGATGCCCGGGATATCACGGACCTGAAACAGACCCAGAACGCGATCCGTGAGAGCAACCGCAAGCTCAACCTCCTCTCCAGTATCACGCGGCACGATGTGGCCAACCAGCTGACCGTGGTGCAGGGTTATACCCAGCTTGCTGCGCTCAGGAAGCCCGATCCGGTCATCGCGGACTTCCTTGCCAAGATCGGAGCAGCCATCGATATTATCCAGCACCAGATCGAGTTCACCCGGACCTACCAGGACATGGGTTTGCAGGAGCCTGCCTGGATCTCGGTAGCCAAGGTGATCCAGAGCGTGAGGCCCGATGAGATTGCCCTGGACTGCACCTGCAATGACTGCCAGATCTTTTCAGACCCGATGGTCGACAAGGTCTTCTTCAATCTCTTCGACAACGCGGTGCGCTACGGTAAGACCGTGACGACCGTCACCGTCCGGTGCGAGCGTGCGGGGGACGATCTGGTCATTACGTTTGAGGACAACGGCATCGGCATCCCTCTCAATGAGAAGCAACGGATCTTCGAAAAAGGGTTCGGCCAGCACACGGGGTTCGGGCTCTTCCTGGCCCGGGAGATCCTGGCGATCACCAACATATCCATCCACGAGACAGGAACCCACGGCAAAGGTGCACGGTTCGAGATCACCGTGCCGAAAGGGGCGTTCCGGTCCCCGTGAGGGGGGTCCTGACGCTTCAGGCCGGGACTGCAACCACGTACGCACGATTGCTCATGTTCGCCGGGAAGTAATGGGCATCGAACCACATCGCATCGAACTGCCCGTAGTTCGCGTACGTGATCCCGTCCACGCGATCGTCATGGCAGTCCACGGAATCAGCAAAGAGGATCACATCGTCCCAGATATTCTCCGTGCCCCGGGTATCGTAACCGACCACTACCACCCAGTGGCCGCCCCAGTCAATCCATTCAACAATGGTCGGGACGCCGGCCTTCAGGTTGTCAAGGAGCATCTGCCGGCTCCCCCCTGTCTTCCACGTAGCGTTCCAGCCGTTCCGGTTGAACCATGAAGCGAGCTGTGCGGGATTGACCCCGGTCTTGTCCGAGACATCCGGGTTGATCTCGTGCGCAATCAGGATCTCTTCGGCATCCGTGTTGCTGGCCGGTTTCCCGTAGTACGACAGAACCGTCATCGCCGCAACCGCCCCGCAGCTGTAGTTGGTCACCTGCTGCCGGAAACTCTTCAAGGGAATGACCGTGAGGTGATCGTTGGACTTGAGCGTGTCGAAGTCGATGCCGGTATAATACCGGGGCTCCGGGAGCGTGGTATCAGGACCATAGGTGATCGTACCATTGCCGGACGCTGGAGCAGCCGGTGTGGTTGAGCCGGCGGCCAGCAGGATGCAGAACGCAACAACACCCGAAAGGAGAATGATCGCGAGGATCATGAGGATGGCATTTCCCAGAGGTTTCATACGAGGTACACTGAGTGAGTGTTGGACGCGGCCCGTTATGAATGCGGCAGATTCACGGGTATTGCAATTAACCGCTGGGTATATCTCCCCACAACTACGACTCTCACACGATCGACTATGAAATTCTCCGGAAGCAAGACTGAAAAGAACCTGCTCGCGGCCTTTGCCGGCGAGTCGCAGGCACGGAACCGGTACACGTTCTTTGCAAGCGTGGCAAAGAAAGAGGGATACGAACAGGTGGCGGCGATCTTTCTCCAGACCGCAGAAGAGGAGAGGGAGCATGGGAAACTCTTCTTTAAGCAGCTGAAAGGCGGCGAGGTGACGATCACTGCCGGCTACCCGGCCGGTGTGATCGGGACCACGAAGGATAACCTCGCGGCAGCGGCAGCAGGCGAGCAGATGGAGTGGGGCACGCTCTACCCGGCGTTTGCAGCCACCGCAAAGAAAGAGGGTTTTACGGAAATCGCCCGCCTCTTTGAGAAGGTGGCCGAAGTGGAGGCTCACCACGAGTCGCGGTATACGAAACTCCACGCGAACCTGGTGAACAAGACGGTCTTCAAATCCGAGATGCCCGTAAAATGGTACTGCCGGAACTGCGGCTTTGTGCACGAAGGAAAGGTTGCGCCCGCAAAGTGCCAGGCATGCGACCACCCGCAGGCATACTTTGAGATCCTGGCGGAAAATTATTAATTTTTTTTTCGGACGTTATTTATTCTGCTTCTTTCTGGTCCGTGCCGGCCGCAGGAATCGCAACAAAATTCTCGATTAACACATGCCGGTCACCGATGATCGTTGCGGTCACGGTCTTGACCACCGGGACTTGTGCACCGGCCCGGTTGAGTACCACACGTTCAGATCGGTCAATGGTCATGCCCCGATCGCTGATCGGGCAGCTCCCCTTCCCAACAGGGCAGATGAAGTTGTGGCAGGACTTCCCGATCATCTCGCTCTCCCTGAAACCGGTCAGCCGTTCCGCTTCGGGATTTGCAGCGATAATTTCATGGGATTGTGCATCGACAAGGATGATACCGGCCTGGATATGCTCCCACACCGTGTGGAACTTCTTCTCAGATTCCTGAATCTCTCCCTGCTGGAACGATATCCTCATCGAGAGAACCGTAACCACCGCTGCGATAATCACAAAGACCGCGACACGGGCAACTGCCGCAACAATGTTGTTGGGATTGTACCCGGTAAACGCAACCACGAGTGCCAGGTAGATGAAACCCAGGACCGCGGAATACAGCACCCCTTTCTTCTGGTACCAGTAGGCAGCAAGGATGATGGGAACATAATAGATGTGCGTAAATACGGTCTGGATGCCCCCCTGGAGACAATATATGGTGAGGAGAATCACGACAACCGAAAACACGAGAAGGATGCCCGGCCTCCAGCACTGCCGTACGGTGCTTTCAGGGACAGTCTCACCCATAATAATCACTCCTTACTGCAAAGGTAAAAACCTCACGTATCCCGTTCAGCGGTCCCGTCATTCCCGGAGATCTCCGGGTCACTGTTCCCGTATTGGTTTGTTCTGATGTGTACATGCGATTCCTCTGTAACAGACTTATCCGAATGTGGCGGTGAGTGTGCGATCCTCTACAATATTTGATACGGTATATGAGATCGTGGATCCCACGGATGAGCCGCTGTATACGGTGGTCCCGTCAAGCTTGATGGTCAGGACTTTCTTGCCGGAATTCGGGACAAAGTAAATGGTCTTGCTGCTTCCCCGGGGGACACGGACTTCCTGCGAATTTACCAGTTTGACCGGCGGGGACTCGGAGCCATAGCCTAACCCGTTGGGTGACCAGATCACGGTGATTGTTTTTGTGGTGACCGGGGTGGTCGCTATGGGCGCCGGTGTCGCCGTAGCGGTTGGTGTTGGTGTCGCAGTAGCAGTTGCGGTAGGTGCGGGAGTCGCGGTGGCCGTTGGTGAAGGTGTTGTGGTATTTGTCGGGGTTGCGGTAGCGGTTGCAGTGGGGGTAACTGTTGCTGTCGCAGTTGCGGTTGTCGTTATGGTGGGAGTGGGAGTTCCTGATGGCAAAAGATCCCATGCATTGATCAACAAACCTGACGTGCGGTCGACAAGGGTGAGCCGCAGTCCGCTGGCGGGGAGCGGTTGCGCCGTCACGCCACTGAGATCGGAGACCAGACGGTACACGGTGCCAGTGTAATAAACGTAAACGGTACTTCCCGGCCCGAATGCCATAAACCCGGGACCGGGAACGGCCGTGTACGTGCCCGTTGGCGTGAGGATCGAGACCTGCGCGGCTCCGGGGAGGTCCGCCCCACCCGTGAAGTTCAGCGAATCCCCGGCCTGGTGGCGGATGGCGATCGCGGAGTAGCCGGGCATCTCTTTCAAGGAAATTTCCGTTGCAAGATAGGAAGTCCTGGGGATCTGGGGCATCACCCCGAATACCATGACGAAAATGATCGCACCAAGGATCACGACAAGGGCGAGGATGAGGATTTCTGCCGCAATCTCACTGACCGCCCCCCCGTTTTCGTGCATGGTGTTATCAGGAACACTCTTCGCGGGATCAATGATAAAGCAGTATCTATAAAAAAGGAGCCGGTGAAAAACCGGATTATTGTATCCAGCCGAGCTTTTCCCACCGCTTGTACTCATCGGTGCGGAGATCCTGGTTCTCGATCACGATCTCTTTGAAAAATTCCCGGTTACCGGCAATCTCCGCTTCCTGTTTTGGATCGGAGAATCCGTTTGCGATGGCATCCGCGAGTCGCTTCCCGAGCGCCCGGGCATCGGCTTCACGGGCGTCCACCGCATCTGCGTTGCCGGCAGTTGCAACAAAAAGTCCGCCCACGGAAACGGCCGCGAGATAATTCAGCACATGGTTCTGGTACACCACGATCTCATCGCCACCGGAGGTGTGGGTGGTGGCAACCGCACAACCGTACTTCTTAAAAAGAATCTGGTAGTGGATCGCATCCGAGAGCCGGTCGAAGAAGACCTTCATCTGGCCGGGGATGTTGTCGATGTACACCGGTGACGCAAAGACGATCCCGTCCGCTTCTTTCATCCGGGCCACCAGCATCGGGACATCGTCATCGTACACGCAGACACCATTGAACGTGCAGCCTTCGCACGCGGTGCAGGGCGTGATGCGGAGATCGCAGAGATCGATCATCTCGATATCGGCGCCGGCTGCTGCGGCTCCTTCGAGGACATGGTTCGCAAGGATTCGCGTTGTGCTCCGGAGGGTCCGGGGGCTTCCGTTGATGGCAATAATTTTCATGGGTGAATCGTTCCTTGAGAGAATGGTTGGGCGCCGGGGGTTAAAAGGGTTGGAGGGGGGAATTATTTTTTTAATAAAATTACAAATCGATATTTATTTCGTTTCTCACTGATGACTCAACCATAATGCGGCGTTGTCATCAATGTGGAAAAATTCTCCATGAACTCCCCTATACATGCCGACGTTGTGGTAACACCTTTTGTTCGAATCATCACCTGCCCGAGAACCATCACTGCTCTGGGCATCATCACACCGAACATAAGCCGCATCCTAAGTACTGCGGGAACTGTGGGAAGAAATTATACGGGCTACCTTTCCGATGTAACCGATGTGGACGGATTTTATGTGGTGATTGTCGCTTACCGGAGAATCATCAGTGTGCAAATATCCATTCCGATCCAGCACCGATTAGGCCACCATCTCGGAGTGGTGAACGTACTGTACAGTCCCGCATCAATACCAAACCACTTCGCAATTGCTGGAAAACAATCCGGGAAAATGTTAATCTGAAAAATTTTACAATATTTTCAATCCTGCTCATTCTGGTAGGATTTGCATCCTCAAGTTTCCCGCAGAATTATTATCAATCAATTCTTCAATCAGTTTTTGTACTTGGTGTCCTTTGTTGTATCCTGGCATACTTCATGTATGCCGTGAAATCATGGGGATCAGATCATCCAATCGGGGCTCTCCTTATGGTTACGATCCCCTTGCTTGTCTATTTTTTAGCGACATCAAAAATTCCGGATTCGACAACAAATTTTCTCTTTTATCTCTTTATCCAGTTCTGCTCCTATGCAATTCTCTCGGCAATTCTGTTGTATGTAAGTAACAAAGTGAGAGCAGGAATCGGGAAGTATTTTTTCAGAAGATCATGGGGGTCGGTTCGATATTTCTATCCCAATCTATCCTATTCGGTGGTTGGTGTTATTTTTATCTCATTTTTATTGATGAGCCTTGGCGGTGTCGGGATTTTTTCCGAGAATGTTGGGACAATTACCCAATCATTTCAGAAGATGAATTCCCCTTCATCACCAATATCTCAAACTGCCGCCAGCCCAACATTAGCGTCTTCACAAAATTCACAGATAATTCCTACACTTCAACCTGATGTTGTGAAAGGAATTGAAAGTACGGTTGGAAATTCTGCACCCGCCATTGATATTTCTACATTGGAAACGCAAATTCACAATGGGATTAATCAGCAACGAAAAAGCAACGGTCTTTCAGCTTTGCGATACGATTCGGCTCTGGCGGATATTGCGCGAAGACATAGTGCTGATATGGCACGGAATAATTATTTTGCACATGTTAATCTTCAAGGTCTTGATCCTTCAGCCAGAGGAACACAAGCCGGATATTCCTGTTACAAAAATTATGGTTCACATTACACAATGGGAATTGCGGAAAATATTATGCAGAATAATCTCTATGATTCTGTTACTTACTACAATGGAATTCCCCGCTATGCTTGGAATTCGCAAGAAGAACTCGCTCAATCAACGGTTGAGGGTTGGATGAATAGTCCCGGACACCGGCAGAATATTCTGACTGCTACATATGACCGTGAAGGGATTGGAGTGGCAATTGCTTCGGATGATAAGGTGTATATTACACAGGATTTTTGTTAAGTGTGTCAATCCATTTTATGATATCGCAGATAATTGTCATATTAGTATCATCGAATAATAAACCGGGATATCCTGACGAAACTTAGGTGAACCTATACATCCGGCCCGGATCCGGGACCCCATCCCGGCTCTCCGTGACCGTGCAACGATTGATGGATCGGGACATTCTCAATCCAAAAGGCTCCATTAGGGATCATTTTTCCCTGCGGAAAATGTCGTATTCAGGAAACGGAGGAAATTTATGCCAGATCTGCCCGCCCGCGATCTCCCAACCGCGTTTTTCTTCAATATATTCGGGTCCTTCTTTCGTCACCGCAATCAAAAAACCCCGATAAGGGCGTATTTTGCCAAAACAAACCCATTTTACGATATCGTCGAGGGTGCGAGCGCACCATTCAGTTTACCAGATCCGGACAGGTAGTCTCCGACGGTGAGGGGGTGGGCCAGTCACACCCCTGCCGTAGCGGTCCCGGGGATCACCGATCCGTCCTGCCGGATCTCGGTGATCGTCTCTCCCGCGATCCGGAAGAACTGCCAGGTGCCGTGTGGCGAGAGCACCCAGAGCTCCATCGCGGTCACCGCACTTCCCGGGATCGCCCGGAGCCCGCGGATCACGGTGCGGCAGAAGTGCAGCAGGTCCATGGGGCTGTCGATGTTCGCCCGCGTCCGCTTGACCTTGACAAAGATGGTGCAGAGCCCGGCCATGATCTGGAAGTGGTACGGGAGCCGTGAGCAGTACGAGACATCATGGACCGGGCCCCGGGCCACAGCGAGCCCGAGCGCCTTCTCCACAGCCTTGATCGCGGGCCGGCCCTTGGTCATGGCCGGTCACCGCCCGGATAATTCTGAAAATATTTTTTTGGTACGGGATCATCCGAAAAATCCGGCTGGAACTCCCGGAAATTATTCCGTGCCGCACATTCCCGGGGTCGGGATCGTGTGTTGATGGTGACGCAGGAGGGGTGCATTGCGCTGCGCAGCCGGGATCTTTTTGTCGAGACCATTGTTCCGGAACTGTTTTGTCCGGTCATGGATGAATTTTCTGAACCTGCTGGTTATATGAATGAAATTGTTTGTTCTGGGTAAATTGAAATTTTTTTTGTACAGGAAATTTTCACGCATGAAAAAAGATGTGCTGATGAATTTTTGAAAGTCGTGGGGCTGCCATCATTCCCTGACTGAAAGGTCTACTTTTTGAAGAAATACATTGGATCATGCTTATGCCCTTAACCACCTGATCCATCTATCAGTGAGATATCTTTATGAAAAATTGTCTGAATTGCGCTAGATTCGGATATGTTTGGTATGACAAAAAAAAGGAATTCCCCATGTGTTCCTTGGATGAATCTAGTTCTGTTGATTTGGAGCTAGATGAATTAGCTTTTGATCGAGAGAATATTGAACCTGGTGGAGACTGTAATTGGATTGAGAAAGGTCAACCACTCCCTAGGGATGGTAAAAATGATGAGTTAACGTCATCTTTTATTCAACAAAAACGTCCTCCCACAAATTTAGGATTTTCCCTCCGGGAGAAATTACAATTAAAACGGCGAGGAAAATTACATTAAATCTTTTTTCAGGGGTTAAACTCACTTCGCAGAATTCTTTCTCTTTTCCTGAAGGAGGTTAAGGAAAAAAAATTAAAACAATCTTATCAAGATGTCAAACCTCCCGGTCACAGGAAAAAATAAAGAAAACGAGAGATGGACTCGACGGGATTTGAACCCGTGGCCTCTACGTTGCAAACGTAGCGATCTACCCCTGATCTACGAGCCCGCATGTTTGCGGCATACTATTTTCCCGCGGATTCCATATAGTTGTTACTGATCGCACCATCGCAAGAAAGATGTCCTATAGGGGTCAACGATCAGTGTTGACCTATGGCGCAACTCATCATTGAACCGAAGAAGGGAAATGACGGCCAGATCGAGTACACCGTGAACTACCATGACAAGAAGAGCGATAACTCGTTCACCATCACCACGACCACCGATCTCAACGAGGCCGTGGAGAAACTGAAGAGCACGCTCGAAGCAGATGTGCAGGCAATGCTGCAGAAGAAGTAATCTTACCATTTTTTAATAACATATCAGTGTCCGTTAAAAATTCCCTCGCCCTTTCGAGATCTCCTTTGCGAATTTTGCGATTCCCTTCCACCGCTTCCGCTCGGACCGCACAAGCCCTATCTCGGCTTTCTCTAATTCGAAGGCACGTTCCCGCATGAGCCGGTGATAATTCTCCAGTCGTGATGCGGAGAGCGTCCCGCTCTTCACGGCTTCCTGTACAGCACAGCCCGGCTCCTGCTCGTGCCGGCAGTCCGAGAACCGGCACCCGGCTGCAAGTCCGATAATCTCCGGAAATGTTTCGGCAATGCCGGCCGATGCCGTGCCAATACCTACCTCCCGGATCCCGGGGGAATCGATCATGAGTGCGCCGCTCTTCAGGATGAAGAGCTGCCGCACGGTTGTTGTATGCCGGCCTTTCCCGTCATAATTACGGGTAACGGAGGTTTCCTGGACGGGCCGGTCCAGCAGCCGGTTGATCAGCGTGGACTTGCCGACACCGGATGACCCGACGAGTACGATCGTGGTGCCGGGGGCAAGGAACGGTTCGAGCCGGGCAATCCCGTCGCCTTGAATAGCGCTGACTGGAATCACCGGAACACCGGATGCAACCGGGATAATTTCATCGGTGAGCAGTGCAGGGTCATCCGCCAGATCTGATTTATTGATCACGATCACCGGTTTTGCACCGGACGCATGGGCGATCGCAAGGTATCGTTCGATCCTCCGTGCATTGAGATCATGACCGGCTGCCGTGACAATAAACACGATATCGATGTTGGCCGCAATGACCTGGTCGGTGCCTTCTCTTCCGGAAGTTCCCCGCGTGAATACCGATCTCTGCGGCAGGATGTCAACGATCGTGGAGGAGCCGGCTTCCGGCTGGTGGAGCAGCACGACAAAATCGCCCACTGCGGGAAAGCGGCCGAGTTTTTTTAAGGCGCCGGAGATCCCG
>Ga0265296_1002216_pt1 | contig 20068 bp, 20 predicted proteins | sample MunlanPumphouse1_FD_189073 | JGI IMG/M metagenome (GOLD analysis project Ga0265296, IMG submission 189073) | Groundwater microbial communities from a municipal landfill in Southern Ontario, Canada - Pumphouse #1 | ecosystem: Environmental > Aquatic > Deep subsurface > Groundwater | place...
TGGAGAAAAACCGGCCTGTTTAGAACCTGTTTCTTTTGAGGATCGGTGGCTGCCGCAGGGTTCAGGAGGTTTTGGGAGGTGATCCGGGGAAGGAGGGGGTGCTATGGGCGTTTTAGTGGGGGGTCGGGTTTCTACGACGTGAAATTGTCATATTGGGGTCGAATATTTTAGGGCTCCCGAAGTTGCGGGTCATTTTACCCGTCACAGGTATTTGACCCGTCACGGGTCTGGTGCTCCGGCCGGGTAAGATACCCGTGACGGGTTTTTGAAGGAGTCCGGATCTGCACTATATAATAGGGGGTTTTGGTGGGGCCGTTACTTACGCGGATAGTAGGGGGAGGGGTGTGTGGTAGAGAAGATTTTAGATAATTGTAAATGGCCCAAAAATTTTGAGATATTTCTGTGAAGTTCATTTTATTTTTAAAAGAAGATCTCTAAACGACCATCAATAATATTCTCACAAAAAATTGCCGACGGCAATATTTTTTTCGAAATAGATTTGGTAATGATTATCTCTCATTGAGATCAACTCACAGATTAAGAGGACGATTATTGAGGACCGTTCATGAGTAATCTGATTTCATTACCCGAAGAAAAAATTCTCTCATCATTATGCGATAAATATGGTGTCAAGCAAGAACTCATTCGTGAATTGTTGATTATCGAAAGAGGATATCAAGATCATGCAAAACGCAGAGGAATCTACCAACAAATAACTGAGTTAATCAGAACGGATATGAACGAATAATTTTCAAAATTTTTAACTGGCGTTGCGATATTACTAGAGGTTACTGAGGTGAAAATTGCGGTTCGACAATCTTATCATTCAAAATTATAAAACATTCCGTAACAGGACGCAGTTTAATTTTAATAATGGTCAAACAACAACATCAGAACGAAATGTATTCCTGATCGGGGGCATGAACGGGTCGGGTAAAACGTCCATTCTTGATGCGGTAAATTTATGTTTATACGGCGAGAAAAAAATCGATAACGTATTCAAAAGTATCAACCAATACGAGTTAGAAAAGGGGAATTGTAACAGTTTCATCGAACTACAATTTGTCATGGATAATGGGGATAATGTTTGCTTAAACAGATCATGGAGCATTCCCTTTAGTTTTTCAGAATCCCCCACGCCAGAAGATCTCAAAGAGAAAATTACGATAAAAAAGAATAATAGGATTATTTCCGAAGTTGAACAGCAGTCATTTCTGGATTACATAAAAACAGAAATTCCCGAAGGTATCACGCAGTTTTTTTTCTTTGATGGTGAAAAAATCCAGCATATTGCGGCAGACGAATATGCAGCAATGGATTTGAAAAATTCCATGGAGGCCGCTCTTGGGATTCAGAATATTCATAAACTGATTGATGATTTGGATCACATTAAGCGGGATGAACGAAAGGATATTCCGGGCATAACCAACGAAGATATTCAGCTTCAGGAAACAGAGATTGGACAGTTGGAAAACAAAAAAACGAAACTGGAAAAACAAGCCGCTGAAATTGACACTCAACTGGACCAATACAAAGGCATGTTATCTGAGAGCAAATCTTTTTTCAAAAAGGAATTTGGTTTTGAATCCGATGATATTAAACAGAAGGAATTGGATGAGAAAAAACGGGTTAAACTTTCTTCACGGTTATCTGAAATTGATCTGGAACTGAAAAATATTATTCAGGCCAATTTTGCTTTTGCCCAACTGATTCCGTTTTTCAAAAAAGTTAAATCGCAGATACAGAATGAAAAGAAATTGCGTGTTGAACGATCAAAACAAGGAATCGCCGACACAATACCCAGTGAAATCCTGAATGAATTAAAAAGGTTTGAAGAGATTAATCGAAAACAACCGCTGACCGATGTGGAACTACAATATTTACAGGAGAAAATTACCTCCATTATTCACAGGTATATAAAAATCAAGGGAACCCCCGACAATACTCCAGAAATATTGAAATTATCCGATGACGATGCAAAAAAGATCATCTTAAAAATGGAAGATATTGAAAGAGGCGTGTCGGATAAATTCATTCAATTACTTCAGGAAAAACAAAAAGTCCAGATCGATCTGGAAATAATTGAAAAGGACCTCAGTAAAAAGAATTTCGAAGGAACCAGACTTACACGGTTCAATGAAATTCAGACCCGATTGGAACTTTTCTCCACGGATATTGGTGAGCGAAACGAAAAACTAAAACAAATCAATATTGAACTTGAAACTTTGTCTAAAACAATTACGGATAAGAAAGAGATGTTGGAAGAAGCGTATACAATATTAGAAAAATCGACAAAGAAAGGTACATTCTTAAAACAGATAACAAATATCTCCCAGTTATTGACCGAATATGTTGATCAACTCCGGTCTGCAAAAATTAACCAGCTGGAGACATCAACATTCGAGATGTTCAGACAATTATTAAGCAAAGGTGAATCGGTAGTCAAGTTATCAATCGATCCCAAAACGTATCTGATAACGATAAAAAATGACTCCGGGCATGTAATACGGAAAGAAGCCCTCTCTGCCGGGGAGAAAGAAATATTTGCCATTTCATTATTATGGGGTCTTGCCCAAACATCCCAGTTGAAGTTACCCATCATTATCGATACACCGTTATCCCGGCTTGATAGTACTCATCGGGACAGAATCGTGAGTAATTATTTTCCGAATGCCGGCCACCAAGTAATAATTCTCTCAACGGATACGGAAGTAGACAAAAAGTATTATTCGGTTCTTGAAGATCATCTTCAGGACGCAATCCACTTGAAATACGATCCACAAGAGAAACTCACCACCATTCAAGAAGGATATTTCTGGAGGACAGTATAATGGCGGACCGGATTTACACATCGAAAAAATCCGAAGAGATTCTTGAGAATCTGCGCTATGTTACGAAACTGGAGATAACCACACTTGCAAGGATTGCATTTTGTTTATCGTTGAAAAAAGTCGGGAGAACCGTTCTGCGATCTGAGGACTCTTCCGGTAAACAGATCTACCGTGGAAGTTTTTTCGGAGATGATGAATTATTTATCAAAACCCTTCTTTTTACAATTTATGAGAAACGGGTCGAAGATGAGGATTTTGCATATTCGCGTTTACTTGTAATAAAGGATCATATCGACAATGGGTGTGCGTTACTTGATGAGATTTTCCAGAAATCAAACAAAGACGAATTAAAATTTCTTGAAATATTGTTCTATCAGATAAAAGCTGACGCTGGTGGAATTGAGAAAGAAAATCATGATGCATTAAAATTAATTTTGGGTCTCAACGAGATGACAAATCAGATTATTAATGTTGAACTCAACAAGACAGAACGACATGTCAATCCCCACCTCGCAATTGTGGGGAAACCTGGCGGTGGAAAAACACAATTTTTGTTGAAGATCCTTGCGGACATACGAAAAAGTTCGCGTTTCAACACGAATTTTATTTTATTCGACTACAAGGGAGATGTTTCACAAAATATTGATTTTCTGTCAGTAACTAAAGCAGAGGTTTTCCGTCTCCCACACGAACATCTTCCCATAAATCCATTTATCCTGTCTGATTATCAGGAGAATACTGTATTACTGTCTTCCCGGGAGAAAACAGAGTCCTTCGCTTCCATAGACAAACATTTTGGTCCTGTTCAGAAAGGCCACCTTACAGAGATCATCAAGAAAGGGTATAAGGCACGATCCCAGTTATCCGTGAAATATCCGGACTTCAAAGAGCTTTGTTACATTGCTGAAGATGATTATGAAGAAGATGGTAAAAAACGGGATACTTTGATGGAAACTCTCAAAGACCTCGCGCAGTTTCATTTATTCTGGCAACACGGTGACTCTGATGAACCGATCGATTCTGTTGCCGGTAAAACAATGGTAATTGATCTTCACGAATTGCCGGTATTAAAACAACTCGTGGCGTACCTCGTGATTGAACGATTATACAAGGAGATGGCCGGGCTTCCCGACAGTAAAACAAAAGATGGTTACCGGGAGATCCGGACGGTCCTTGTTATTGATGAAGCACATAACTATCTCTCGCAGAAAAATCCATTCCTCGAAAAAATTGTCCGTGAAGGAAGATCAAAGGGCATAGCCGTTTTCTTTGCGTCTCAGTCGCCCAGTGATTACGATCAACCCTCGTTTGACTTTAGAGAACTGCTTGAATTTTCCTTTATCTTCCAATGTGATGGCGTATCCGCAAAAGCTGTACAGGATCTTCTTGCATGCTCACAAAAAACCGCGAAAGACCTTCAGACAGATATTGCAAAACAGAAGGTATTCCATGCCATCTCAAAATCACTTGACGATTCAGAAGAGGTAACCCGACTGAAGATCATGCCGTTTTATGAAGCGTTCGAGAATGGAGAATATTCTCAGTAGAATCCCATCAATTTAAAAAATAGGCATTATGGCAGAGAGAGAATTTTCTATTGATGAGTCAGATTTTGACGATGCCATAATGGAAATTGCAAATGAAATCGCCCAAATAAAAGCGAATGAACCAGTTATACCTCTAAAAAGTGATCCCCCTATTGCTTTGAGAGCCGAGATGGAACTAGAGAAAGCCAAAGCATCATCGATTAATATTTTTAAAGTTTTGAAAACGCTTCAAGAGGTTCAAATCCATTCGGTCAGCACACATTCTGCAAATCAAAACACATCATCAACAATTGAACGAAAATATTTCCATCATTCAAAAGGAATTGATAAAAAATATCATCCGCTCACTATAACAGAAAACGTCGTTGTGAATGAGAACGATTTGGATTACCATAATATCACTATTGAGGATTTATTTGAAGATCCCGAACCGGAGGAAAAATCAGCGGTTGAGGTCTCACAAAAAAAGAATTCATTGGATACAGATTCGGGGATTCCAGATGGCAATAATCAGCCCCAGTTGCAATCTACCGATAAAATATCTGAAACGATTGCGATTAAAACGGTCAATATTCCGACTATCATTACCAGTAACATTAACCGACAATTAAAAGAAAATGAGCGGATTCTCTTCAAAAATTTTCTGAAAATGCAGAAAAAGTGAGTTCAAAAAAATTGTATGGTGATTTTTTCCCAGAACGATACAATCCTGTTATTCGATAATTCCCCGCGTCCGTAATTCAAAATAACCTCGTGCACAACTTCCACATCAGCGAGGGCTTTATGGCTACCGGTGAATTCCTCCCGCCACAACACAACCAGCCACGACCCTGAAGTCCCGAGGCAACCCTGTGCAAAAAAAATCCCAAAACCCATATCCCTCCCCCGGCAAAATATTAACAGAGACAATGCCCCCGCCCGAAGACGAACCCTGCGAACAGTGCGGCCTCTGCTGCCGGATCTTCGGCCCCGGCATCACGCCGACCGCCGCGAACGTGTACGTCTGGATCGAGCAGGGCCGCACCGATATCCTGCGCTGGTACATTGCCTTCATGGAAGGCGGGACGCAGGTGCCGTGCACGAGTCTTACGGCCGAAGATCTCGGGAGCGCTGTCTCGTTCGAGATGCGGAACCCCGAGACCGGTGACTATATGCCCGTCTGCCCGTTCCTGCGCCGCGTTGCAAAGAACCGGTACCTCTGCGGGATTCATCTGGTCAAACCCGAGATGTGCTGCCATTACGAACCGTGGATCTGGGGCGAGACCTACTTCAACAAGTGCACGGCCCTAAAAAAGATGGACAACAGGTGCCGGTGGCCGCTGTAGATCATCGCCCGGAATTTTTTTATCTCCCGGCCGGATTATGAATAGACCGGGATGAGAGCGTTCTCCATTTTTCATCCGGTTGAAAACGATTTTTAAAATATCACACAGTGGACGGTGATACATTTAAAATCAGATTGATCTTCTGCAATATCGAAAAAATTATTTTTGCTATCGTTATCCTGCTCTGGTACCGGGGAATTCCAGAGATCAGAAATTCTTTTTATCTGATACCTCAACATAGGACGTGATGGAAGAAGCAATTAGGAAAATTGTTCTGGTAATGGTATATCTGGCGATTCTTGGTTGCATTATTGCCGGAGTCCACTACGTTGCCATCGATCTCCCGATACAGCAGGCTGCGCTCCACGCACCCGCGAATGGCATGATGGACACGTGGTGATTATATTGTTCACAACGAACGGCTGTACTCCCTGCGCCCGTGAACGAGTGGCGGGAGTGGCGGTACGGGATCGATCTGATGGAAAAGAGTGGTCTTTGAATTCTTTTTTAAAAATACGTTGTTGAGGGTAAAAATTTTTTAAATGGCAGTTACCATCCCGTGAAGGGACAATACCATTTCCCGTAGGAAGGACAGTCCGTCCGGTCGCATAAGGCATTCGTGACCACAGCACCTGTCGTTACAACACCCATCGCTCCCGTGAGAGGCGCGGTTACCGATTCTCCAAGTTTCTGACACATGATTGCTTCACTCCAGTTCTTGATGGTCATCCACGATTTGATGAGATAAATACCAGTTTTCGGTAAAACAGGATATACCTGGCGTTGAGTGAAAAAATATTTTCACTAAAGAAAATTTGCCCTGTGCACAAGAGTGCTGCCGTCTTCGATAGCCGCCATAGTACCGGTCAGGATGATCATGGACTTTTCCATCACCTGCCATATCGCCGGATACAGAGACCGGCTGGACCTCATTCCCGGAACCGGCGGAAGCATTACAACAATTCTATCGCTTTACTTACGCTCGCCGCTTCATCCGATCTTCCGGACTTCATCAGGGTATACATCTTGGCCGAAAGGATTCGTTTCGTAAAATCCGTATTCCGGATTCCTGATACCAGGATATCATCGTAGATTGCGATGGCGCCGGTATAATTTCCCTGCCCGGTACGTTCTTCGGCCTGCTCCACGAGCGCATTCATGTTTTTCAGTACCGTGCTCTTTTTCTGTACCTGATCCCCGACATCCGGGTTCGTCTTCAGGGCCCGGTCATAGCACGCGATGGCGTTCGTGAAATCACCCATCTGTTCGTAGATATCTCCTTCAGTAACCCGGAGTCCGGATGCATTGGGCTGGATCGCAAGCGCCTGGTCGTACGCCGCCAGTGCGTCCCCGTTCCGGTGCTGCGCCATGAACGCGTCCCCCTCGGCTTTCCAGGCCTCAAAGGATTTCTGTACCGGTGCCGGTGGCAGGGGCGTTGTCATGACAACGGGCGTGATCGCGGGGGTCACGACCGGAAGATCCGGGGTCTCCTGTGAAGTCCCCGCTCCCATGAACACGAGAATGAGCAGAATCCCGCAGAGCCCTGCGGCCCAGGCCATCCAGTGCGGCTTCGCGTGCGGCGGGGCCGGTTTCGGGGCGGACGGTTTTGGCCCGGGCGAAAAATCCCCGGGTGGCCGGGTGCTGGTTCCTTTTGTCTCCCTGCGGACCGGGACCGGTTCGAGGATCTTATGGTCCCGGTCATACTGCCGGCGCTGCTCCGGATCGCTTAAGATCTCGTAGGCCCGGTTGAGCGCCTTCATCCGCTCTTCGGCATCCGGGGCGCTGTTCACATCGGGATGATTGGTACGGGCAAGCCGGTGGTAGGCACGTTTGATCGCCTCCGGTGATGCCGTGGGCCGGACCCCCAGTATTTTGTACAGATCATCCGCGTTCATGGGCGTGACAGATCGCTGGTATACTAACCATACGGGAAACGGTGAAATGAGTGTTGCGCATCATGCACCGGGAATCTGCCGGCCGATCATCCGGTTGATGAGCGGCCCGGTTTTCCGGATTTTTTTCGCGATCCGTTGGACATCACGGGTCTTGCCCTCTTTGAAAAAAGTTGCGGGGAATTATTTGGAAGTACCGTTCACGTACCCCTCACGCGGCCGGGTGCGGCGTGATCACAAAGATGCACCGGTCATCGCCGGAAGAATAACAGTGATCTTCAACAACCGTGACCGGGCACCGGAGATGATGGGAGAAGATTGCCGTAAGCACCCCGATATCGAATACGCAGGCGCCGTGGCCGGTGACCGGGAGATCCTCGCACTCGAAGCAGTCGTGGACCTCCAGCGTGAGCGGGTCGGTGCCAGAAAGTGTGATCCTCCCAAGACCGTGCGCCTGCCAGAACGCGTCCATCTTTTTTACTACGTCCGTGATGGTCTTTCCCGCAACCCGGGGGGCCAGGACCCGGCCCACCTGTTCACCGGTCCGGCCCAGCACCGGGTCGATGTTGATCCCCATCACCATCGCCTGCGTCCGGAAGGTCAGCACGCAGTAGCGGAAGAACGAGACAATGTCGTCATCGGAAAAGGGTTCGTCTTTGCCGGCACCGTGATGGTGAGCCCGGACTTTTACATCCCGATCGGTATTGGTCAGCCGGCCAATGGCATCGGACGAGAGCATGATCGTACGCTTCCGGCTGTCGCGGGGATCGGGGTGGGAGACGATGAGCCCGGCCTGTTCGAGATCCCGGAGGTGGACGGAGATGGTGGACTTGGCCTTCTTTGTCCGCTCCACGATCTGGTCGAACTGGACCGGGCCCTCAGCAGTCAGTTCAAGGATCCGGACCTTGATGGGGCTGTCGACCGCCATCACGCCACCCTTTGTTGAGAAGAGCCGGACATCCTCTGCATGCATACCCGGTGCCGGCCCCTTTATTTTCTTCACATATTCAATGTGCATCGCAAGGTTCATAAATATTGTTCGCAAACAATAGAACATTCGTATAATTACGAACAAAGTGATTGCCATGAAAGCAGAATCCTTTAAGATCGCGGATGGTGTCTACTGGGTCGGGTCGCTCGACTGGGACCTTCGGACCTACCACGGATACACGCTCGATGGAACATCCTACAACTGCTACCTTGTCTTTGGCGAGAAGACTGCGCTCATCGACAATGTCTACCCGGGCCACTCCGCCCAGATGTGGGGACGCATTGCCGACGCGTTCAAAAAAGAGGGCAGGAAGGAACAGATCGACATCATTGTCCAGAACCATGTGGAGAAGGATCACTCAGGCGCGATTGTCGAGATCCACAGGAAATTCCCGGCAGCGCCGATCTACTGTACCGAGATCGCGGAGAGCGGCCTCCTCCGGCATTTCCCGGATCTCAAAGGGGCACAATTCCACCACGTGAAGACGGGCGAGACGCTCGATCTTGGCAAGAAGACGCTCGCATTTGTCCAGGCCCCGCTCCTGCACTGGCCCGACTCGATGTTCACGCTGTACGCGGAGAAGGGCATCCTCTTCCCGAACGATGCCTTCGGCCAGCACATCTGCTGCGCAAAGCGGCTTGACACCGATATCCCGGAGCACGTGCTGATGGATGCCACGCAGAAGTTTTACGCGAACCTTATCGTGCCGCTGACACCGCGCTTTTTGAAGAAGGCAGAAGAGCTGACCGGCCTTGGCCTGATCGAGAAGGTGAAGATGATTGCACCCGCCCACGGGCAGATCTGGACCAACCCGATGAAGGTGATCGGTGCGTACGTGGGCTGGGCCTCTGGTTCGTCACGGAAGAACAAGGTGACGATCATCTATGACACCATGCACGGGTCAACGAAGATGCTCGCCCACAGTCTTGCCGAGGGTGTCATCGCGGGCGGCTGCGATGTGAAGATCTTCAACCTGCACGAGGATGAGCGCTCCGAGATCGTCAAGCACATCCTCGATTCGAAGGCGATCATGGTGGGCGTCCCCACCATCAATGACATGCCCTACCCGAGCATCGGTGATATCCTGTATTATCTCCGGGGCCTGCATTTCGACCGGACCGGTGAACGGTTTGCTCTCGCGTTTGGCTCCATGGGTGGCAAGGGCGGCGCCGTGAAGATGGTGGCCGATGAACTGAAGACCGCAGGCTTCACGGTTGTCGGAGAACAGGAAGTGCTGTACGTCCCCGATTCATCCGAACTTGACACCGCGTTTGCGGCAGGAAAATCGATGGCTGAACGCATTACAAAATAATTTTTTTGGCGGCACCCGGAAAAGACCGGATCGTGTGCCGATACCGCGACAGAACATTCTTTTCTTAAGCTGTTCTTTTCGTCAGGAGTGACCGTCCGGCAGAACGTGGATTACGGCACACCCGGAAACCTTCACATGCCCTCGAAGTCCACCTACCTTTTGAACGCATGATTCCCGTCATTCTCTCCGGGACCTGCATGTGGCCCTGCCCGGAACAGAATCACCCTTCATGGAGGATCTATATCAGCGCGGACAAAGTGGTTTTATCTCTTTTCTCAGGCAGTGCAAGTCCGATAACCTTATCGCGGTCATGGAACAAAAGGCAAAGCTGGTCGAGCCGTTTCAAAGAACGGTTGAATACTGCATCATCCATCTTTTCACGGCAGCGTTGATGCAAGGACTCTAGGGTGATGGGGGAGCTCATCAAACGATACAGAAAAGTTTCTTCGGCAGTGAGATGATTCAGCTTTGGGGGCTCTATTCTTGAATCATGGATTTCAAGACCATCAGAACACTCATGATACCAAAGAGAGACTTCACGTTGTGCCCGCTCACTTTTCCAGATAGCAACAATATCATCGATCTCTGAATAAAGTCTGTTTAGATTGGGGGAGTTCTCATAGGGCCTGTCGAAATAGTAGCAAAAATCATTGAGATTGAATCCGGTTTTGTTGAGAAAATCCTGAGAGAAGATCAGATCGTATGATGGTTCGTATTCAGTTGCGGAGATCCCAAATCGCTCCGGAAAAACCTGGATCGGTGCATAACGAGTGATCTGGATTGGTACTCGCGATGCGGGAGGATCGAGATGGAATAGATGGGGTAATGCCCGGACCATATCAGCGATTTCTTTTGGATCATCGTCCGGGATTCCATAAAGGATGTTATAACAAATTTTGATGCCATAGTACCTACCCAGAAGGAGTGTGTAGACATTCTGGACAGCAGAGACTCCTTTATGCATCTTATCCAGAACATCACTTGAAAAGGACTCAATGCCCGGTTGGACCTCATTAAACCCGGACGCTGCAAGCAGGTTAGCCTGACTAGCATTTACGTTTGCTTTAATTTCTGATGATAAATGGTAGGGGCATCCGCGTTGTACCAGTTCCGGCATCAGCGTTTTGAAGTACTGGTAAGGAAGGATATACCCGGATAAACGAAAAGAAGAGACCACATAACGGTTGGCTAATGTGTCCATAACCTCTAATAATCGTTCTGCATCAGGTGCCCGGAATGCGAGATCCTTATCGTGAATCCCACAGAAAATACAATGATTCTTCTGGCCCCACCAGCAGCCTCGGGAATTCTCAACAGGAAGGCGACTGATTTTTATCTCTACTTTGTGAATGTCTGCGAGCACCTTGAGATCAGAAAAGAAATCATCGAAGTTGGGTATCGGATTGTTGTTCATGTTGATATATGGAGCCGTTCCTGTAGCATGGATAGAGCCATTAGTTCCACGATAAAGAATGTTCGGGATGGCATCAAGTTGAATTTCGTAGGCGGAGGCGCGGGCCAGACCGGCAATCATCGGTTCTCCCTCCCCGGTACAAATAACATCAATAAAAGGAAACGCCTTCAGCAATGCTTCACCGGTTGGAGAGTGAACGGCATAACCGCCAAAGACAATCATCTTTTCTGGGGAGCGTTGTTTCACGAGTTGAGCCAGCGCAAGCGAAGCGATTGTCTGATCGAACATGCATGTGAACCCAACCAGTGTAGCATTTGATCCTGCTATCTGATCTGCCCAGCGATTAAGCCACTTGGGAATAATCTCCTGTCTGAGATGTAATAATTGTTCGATCACTCCATCTACCCCACCATATTGCCGATAATCGATTAATCCGGATGACAGCAGATCCGCGGTCTTCAAACGAAGCCATTGCCTTTGTTTACCGCTCACAACGGGATCAAGTATCCAACTGAAGAGGAAATCGTTAAGGGCATAGGTATAAGCTATAGCAGTATAGCTTTTTGCCTGCAAGTGCTCAAGTAGGAAAATGTTCAGGTTGACAACACGGCAGGGAATCTCCTCTTTATCAAGTATTGCACGCAGAATGCCAAGCCCAAGGCTTGGTTCGGTAAGACAGGTCCAAGGGAGACTGACCAGTACCACCGAGGGATGTCGTAAAGAGTGAGGTGAGATCGGCGACATATAGTACAACAATAAAATATTAGAATTTTTTAAGTCCCGATGAATCACTGATATATATTGATTCATCTTTCGAGACTACAATAGCGATGATGACGACGATCCAACAAATAAAATGAGCGATAACTAAAAAACAACCTCTCCCACAAGCACTAGATGTTTGACCGGCTCTCGCAGTTAGTATCTGCTCAACAGCTTCATCGCTAATCTTCAAGTTGAGTTGATCTGCAACGTGATAGGGTTGTGTTGCCCAAGTTGAAAGAAATCGTCCGTCTTTTGCGACCGAATGGAAAAAATGGATGACTTCACGATCTATCGGATTGCTGATTGTATTAAGTTGTGATGGAGCAACCCGCTGTAAATCTTTTACCGTTTTTTCTGATAGATTTATTCCCAATTTAGTTGCTACTTTTGCAGGTTCCTCTAAAACTTTGAGAATATCCATCTTTTGATTTGCCGCTTCATTGATGAAATCAATAAGTTCCTTTTCAAGTACACCGGCTGCGATCAATTCGTTGACATCCGGATAGATTCTTGGCGGCCATTTGAAAGGAACTGGAGCCTTACCCGAGCTGCCACAGTAAAATCCACCGTCATCGTCTTGGTAGATCAACGAATTGTCTCCCTCAAGAGGGCCAATAATGTCTTCTACTTTCGAAAATATCAGATTCGAGAGTTTGTTCATTAACGTGGCCATTTCACGTGCCGATTTTTGCGGTACCGGATCACTACCATTAAGCAATGCCGAGAGCCCGCGTAACTGAAGCCGAATATTTGGATCGAATGGCGGAATCGGACGTACTCCCTTAGTGCCTATTAAAAGGCCACCGGCATCTCCGCCTCCAAAAATGATAAGTTGTGCCATTTTCGTTCACCTATTTCAAATTCCACCTGTACCTCCGAACATTTCGACATATGATATGTGATTTGCGTTTGGAGATACTACCTAGGAATAGCAATAAATCCTTCATTTGTTACAAGCTGCTTCGAGTCAGGCATAATAATATTCAGCAGGAAGAAATCCCGTTGAAAATTTTTATTCCTGGATAGTACTTGTAACTATTTCGTTAATTGCAGTTTGATATAATTATACTTTCTATCGAATTTTTTAATTTGATTACATTTATGCCGCAAAAAAGGGAGTTTTTAGTGGAAGTGATGCATCATCCAGAGTCAATGGGATCTTGGGGGTTTGCCCCACCAGTAATTGTCTAAACAGTCCCAGATTTTGCACTCATTTCAGGAGTGGCATCAATATCGCTGTCAAAAATCTCTCCCCATGAGGGGAGTTCGAAGACTTTTGATCATGTCTTCTCATGCACTTGTCATTAGATCCTGTGGGATCTTCTCCATGGAGGATTTCCTCGCAATCAGAATACATGTAGTTTGCCCATAAGGAAACAAAAACTGTACGGAAACATTCACATTTCATCACACCCCACCAAGAACATATCCATGCCCCCTGTCACAAAAGGAGTACGAAATGTCCGGTGAGATGGATCTCAAGCTCGAAGCGCTCTCGAAATATATTGTCACGAGCCCGTCCTGGATCAAATCGTTCGTCCTCATTCTCATTCTCTGCGGCTGCGTTGAAGTCATGACCATGCTCGGGACCGACAGCGGGCTCATGCATCTCAACCTCTTCCCTGTTGCCGCGTATCTGATCCCGGCGCTCGCGGCTCTTGCCTTCACCCCCTGGCTGGCCCGGCGCTTCTCGGGAAAACTTGACCTGGGCTGGTCCGGGCTCACCGCAGCACTCGGCCTCATCATTTCGCTCTTCATCTCCCTCTCGCCCATCCTGCTCTTCCGGTTCTCGTTCCCGCTCTTCTTTGCCGTCTCGCTCGCACTCGTCTTTGCGTTCCGGATGCTCCTTCTCGCTGCCGTGATCGATTACCACCTTCGTCGGGTCGTAGTCCCGGCGCTCCTCCACTCCGGTATTGCCGTGCTCGGGGCGACCCCGTTTTTGGGCCTGCAGTTCCTGCAACTCTCCATTCTCCTCCACATCAGCTTCGCGGTGGGCGTGTACGCCTTCATCATTATTGTAGAACGCCCGATGAAAGCGAACTTCAGGGTCGGGCCGCTCGAACTCGCGAATGCGTTCCTCGCCCACCTGTCCGAAGGAAGCCACAAGCTCGACGACTTCTTCCGGAGCATTGGCGAGAGCGTGGTGGTCCCGCAGGTCTCGCTCGCCATCCGGCGGCAAGGCAAAGAGGAGATCTTTGTCACGGTCCCGAACGTCCATCCCGGTCCCCTTGGCGAGATTGGCGGCAGCAACCTGCCGAAAATCCTCCACGGCATGCTTGGCAAGGGATCGATGGTCTTCCACGGCTCGGCCTCGCACGACTTCAACCCGGTCGATGAGGTGGAGGTGCGAAAGGTAGGAGACGCTGTCATTGCGTCACGGCCGCAATCCTGCACGAATGCCGGCTGCACGCGGTCCGCCCGGTTCCGGTGCGGATCGGTGGACGTGCTCGCGCAGGCATTCGGGGATACGGTCATCGCGATTGCTACCCGGTCCCCGGTCGTGACCGAGGATCTCGAATTCTCGGTCGGGTTTGCGATCATGAAGGCCGGCCAGAAATATTTCCCGCACGTGGCGTTTGTCGATGCCCACAACTGCATGGACGCCATGGAAGACGGGGTGCACCCGGGCACGGAACTCGCCATGGAATATACCGGTGCAGCGGAGACTGCGTTTGCAAAGACTGCGGAACAGGGACAAGTCCCCTTTGCGGCCGGGTACTCCCACCGTACGCTCCCGTACTCCCGGGCGGAAGGCTTTGGCGACCTCGGGGTCCAGGTCCTTGTCGTGGATGCGGGCGGGCAGAAGACCGCGTACGTCCTCTTTGACGGCAACAACATGCAGACCGGCACCCGGGACGAAATCCGGAAACGGCTGCTCCATCTCGTGGACGAATGCGAGGTCACGACCACCGATACCCACGTGGTCAACACGGTCTCCGGCCGGAACCAGGTGGGGCTCCGGGTCAGCGTGGACACATTTTATCCGCTTGTTGAGGACGCCGTGAAAGCTGCCCTTGCGGATGCTGCTCCCGCCCGGACCGCAGGTTCGACCGCATGGTGCCACGGGATCGTGGTCTTCGGCTCGCAGCGGATCTCCCAGATCGCATCCACGGTCAACGGCATGATGGGATTTCTGGTTCCCGTTGCAATCATCATCGTCATCGGTGCTTTCCTGACAACCGCGATGGCGTACTTCCTGCTCGTGTACTCGTAACGCGATCCCCCGGGTTCCGGGTCGTGGACCAGGTCATCGCGATCCTTTTCTTTTCCGGCTGCCCATACTGGCCGTATGCACGAACTCCTCCGTGTCCTGACCGATAAGAAAGGGCAGACATGGATCCTCATCACCGCACTCTTTTACCTGCTCCTTCTGATCCCCTTCAACCAGTACCCGTGGGATATTGTGGGAATCACCGTACGGCCGGCTGCTATCCTGCCGGTAGTCTGCGGGATCTTCTGGGGCCCGGCCGCAGCCTGGGGACTTGCAGCCGGAAATATCGTGGGGGACCTGTCCGGTTCATGGTCGCTGATGAGCATCGCGGGCTGCATCAACAATTTCCTGTACCCGTACCTCTCGTACCGGCTCTGGCACCGGCTGATGCGGGGCCGGGAGATCAGGATGGACCCCTATCTCCTGGGGTGTTTATGGGCCGTCACCTTCGTGGTGACAGCAGCCTGCCTGCTCTTCCTTGCCGGGTGCGGTACGATCTTCTTTGGCCGGCCGTTTGAGAGCAAGTTCATCAGTTACTTCGGCAACAGTATCGTCTGGGCCATGATCGGCGGGCCGATCCTCTTCCGGCTGCTCTATGAACCCGCCATCCGCAACAAATTCGTGTACGGCGATCAGTGGGCAGACCGGAATCCTGCACAATAAATCGCGGCACGCCCGGCAGGTTCCGGATTTTTTTAGACCCGAAATGTTTCCCGAAAAAAATCAAAAAAATCCCCGGTACTTATTTTTATACAGACATCGTACTGGAAGATCAGCGGTCGCCACGGCACGTGGGACCGGTGTTGGAGTTCTTCATGACAAGAGTATCATCTGCATCTTTTGCAATCGCGATCATGGTTTGCCTGATCCTCGCGGCCGGTTGTACCGGTACATCCGGCAGCCCGGCAGCATCTACAAGCCCGGTGCTTACGGGAACACCCGCCCTCGCATCCGCGCCAGCCGTATCCTTCAATGATACGCCGGTGAAGTATGCCGAGGTCAATGGTGTCAGGCTGGGATACCGGGAGTTCGGATCCGGTGAACCGATCCTGATGATTGAGGGATTTGGCAATACCATCAATGACTGGAACCAGACCTTCATCGGCATTCTTGCCACGAAATACCATGTCTATACCTACGACCACCGGGGCATGGGCTACAGCAGCGACAATAATGCAACCCCCACAATCGCCCAGTACGCTGATGATGCTGCCGGCATGATGACCGCTCTCGGGTACGACAGCATGCACGTGTACGGTGTCTCCATGGGATCCACAACAGCGCAGCAGCTGGTGATCGATCACCCTGAGCGCGTAAACAAGCTGGTCCTGGACTCAGTCACCTACAGCATCCGTCTCCCCGAGACAAAACTGCTGCTCGGGATCATTGAGATAGTCAATGCTAATACCACCTTCCCGGCAGGCGTACGCCGGGAGGCCCAGGCGAACCTTGCATGGAACGGCTCCTGGGACAATCTCTCCGGCATTCACAAGGATGTCATGCTCGTTGAGGGCACTGCTGATGTCATGACCCCCGATCCGGTCTCGGCCCGGATGGCCGGGCAGATCAACGGCTCGTGGCTCGTCCGGTTCAAGGGACTCCCGCATGTAGGCTCCCATTATGCACCCATTGAGTACGGGGAAAATGCGCTTTACTTCCTCGGTCAGGATGAGTCGCCCAAAAATACGTAATTTTTTTTAAATTGCCGGTGTGCGGATCCCGGACTCCGTTTTGATTTCACCAGTGACCGTACGGACTCATGTACCGGGAAATAATTTGCGAAAACGAAAAAAGAGAATGTTCAGATATACCGGTTCTTCCGCAACCAGTCGGTCTGCGGCTTCAGGTACCGGTAAATGATATCGCACTTCTCATCCTGGAAGCTCCACGGGACAACAATGACCGTGTCGCCTTCCCGGATCCACTGGCGTTTCTTCATCTTTCCCTTGATCCGCCCCATGCGGGTGACCCCGTCAATACACTGGACCTTGATATGATTTGCCCCGAGCATCGACTCGGCCATGGCAAACTGTTCGCGGGCCCATTTCTTCGGGAGCCGCACGCGGCAGACGGGCGTACCGTCCGGGTTCAATGCATTCGGATCTGCTGCACCGGTATCGTCTTTCCTGTGAAAACCACTCATTCAACCAACTACGTTTGCTATCTGTAGGGGCTCTGACATGTTGAATGTATACCTGATACCACCAAAAAACGGGCTGATTTATGCGGGAAATTCCCCCCCAAAAAAAATTTACCGGGTTTTGCTGTCATGTTCCCGCAAAAAAAGCCCTCCCGGACAGATACATCTATGAACCCACGCACCAATTGACCCTCATCACAACATAGTGTGATACAGTATACCAGTCATTACGCCCGCGACATTCCTTTAAAAAAAACCGGGGGTTTTTTAGGAATCAGATGCCCGGGCCCCATCTCTTTCTCTATCGAACGGGTGGATCGATCAACATTCTGTTACACAAAAATAATTCGGGAGTCCCCGGACTCCCGGGTTGATCAATAGCATAGAACAACAGTTCCGGGCATGCTTTTTTTCATGAAGAGCACCGTTTTCGGAACTATCATCATTGAGGAACGACATGTCACAACAACTCGGCGGACAGCAGATCTATATTCTCCGGCAGGGAACAACCCGCACCCGGGGAGAGGAAGCCCAGGGAAATAATATTGCAGCGGCGAAAGCAGTCGCAACTTCGGTCCGGTCAACACTTGGGCCCAAGGGCATGGACAAGATGCTCATCGACGGCATGGGCGACATCATCATCACGAACGATGGCGCAACCATCCTCCAGCAGATGGACATCGAGCACCCGGCAGCAAAGATGATGCTGGAGATCGCAAAGACGCAGGACAAGGAAGTCGGCGACGGGACAACCTCGGCAGTGGTACTTGCCGGGGAACTCTTAAAGAATGCCGAGCAGCTGCTCGTGCAGAAGATCCACCCGACCGTGATTGTTGACGGATACCAGCAGGCACAAACAAAGTCCCTGGAGATCTTAAACGCAATGGCAGTAACCGTAAAGCCTGACGATCTGGCAATGCTTAGGCGTGTTGCCGAGACCGCGGTCAGCGGCAAAGGTGCAGAGGCCTACAAGGACCTGCTCTGCGGGCTTGTCGTCTCGGCTGTCACGAAAGTAGTTGACCCGGACGGAACCGTGGATATCAAGCACGTGAACGTGCAGAAGAAAGTCGGCGGCGCCATTGGCGATACGGAACTGATCGACGGCATGGTCATTGACAAGGAACGGGCACATCCCGCCATGCCCAAGGAAGTCAAGAATGCGAAAGTCCTGCTCCTGAACGCGGCACTCGAATACAAGAAGACGGAAGTCGAGGCAAAGATCAACATCTCCCGGCCCGACCAGGTCCAGGCATTTCTCGATGAAGACGAACAGATGATCCACAAGATGGCCGACAAGGTGATCGCGACCGGCGCCACCGTAGTCTTCTGCCAGAAGGGCATCGACGATCTGGCCCAGCACTATTTGGCAAAAGCCGGGATCCTTGCCGTCCGCAGGGTCAAGAAGAGCGACATGGAGAACCTGGCCCGGGCAACCGGCGCAGCCATTGTCAACAGCCTTGATTCGGCCGCACCCGCAGATCTCGGGGCCGCCGGTCTCGTGGAAGAGAAGAAACTCTCCGGGGGAGAGATGCTCTTCATCTCGAAGTGCAAGAATCCCCGGGCGGTCTCGCTGATCATCCGTGGCGGTTCGGAACATATCATTGACGATCTTGAACGGGCGATCCACGATGCCCTCATGGTCGTGAGCGTTGTCGTGCAGGACAAGAAGATTGTTGCCGGTGGCGGGGCACCCGAGATTGAACTCTCGCTCCAGCTGCACCGCTATGCGGCAACCATCGGCGGCCGCGTCCAGCTGGCCATCGAGGCGTTTGCAAAAGGGCTGGAGATCATCCCGCGGACGCTTGCCGAGAATGCCGGGCTTGACTCCATTGACATGATTGTTGCGATCCGGTCAGCCCATGAAGCCGGAAAGAAGACCTATGGTCTCGATGTCTTTGCCGGAAAGCCGGTTGACATGCTCAAGGCCGGCGTTGTTGAACCCCTGCGGGTGAAGACGCAGGCGATCACGAGCGCCACCGAGGCGGCAGTCATGATCCTGCGTATCGATGATGTCATCGCATCCTCGCGATCAGCCGGGGGTCCGGGTGGTATGCCCCCCGGAGGAATGCCGCCGGGTATGGGCGACTACTAGGTACGCGTGCATACCTTTAGGAGCCAAAGAAACAATGGTGACAGCATGACCGTAAAAATAAAATTTCTCATGACCGGGGAATATAACAACGGGGAATTCAAATATCTCGATCTCAGTAAGATCACCCAGTTGCGGATATCCCGGCTCCGCAACAACTCTGAATTGCTCGCAACGACACCGGAGAATCCCCAGCCGAACACTCCCTATATCATTGCCCGGCGGGATCACGAGTACGAACTCCAGGCGATCCTTTCCGATCTCCAGCAACTGAAGAGAGAGTCGCGGGAGGTCATCTACGAGATCACCGATACCGATGCCCGGCGCGTACCTGCCTGACCGCATCCCCATTTTTTAATAGTGTATATGGTTGAAGGGGATCTCCATCCCATCATTAGATACGGTCGGAGCACCAATACCGTATATAATCTTAAACGGTTTTGTCAAACGCGGATCTGTTCTTGATCATATCACCGCAGAAAAAAAACCTGCGGGCCACACCATATCCAGAATAAAACCATTTTTGCACCGGTGCATTGTAGGCAGTGATG